>Ga0172371_10003846_pt1 | contig 23110 bp, 21 predicted proteins | sample Lak12m_FD_114543 | JGI IMG/M metagenome (GOLD analysis project Ga0172371, IMG submission 114543) | Freshwater microbial communities from Kabuno Bay, South-Kivu, Congo - kab_022012_12m | ecosystem: Environmental > Aquatic > Freshwater > Lake | place: Democratic Republic of the Congo: South-Kivu...
CCTGCTGACAATAATAATCAGGATTATTTTCTGGCCGGTTACTCACAAAAGCACAGAGAGCATGAAAGAGATGCAGAAGATCCAGCCGCTTGTTAACCAGGTGCGGGAGAAGTACAAGGACAAGCCGCAGAAAATGAACCAGGAAGTTATGGCTCTTTACAAGGAGCATAAAGTGAATCCGCTTTCCGGCTGCCTGCCGATACTGGTCCAGATACCCGTCTTCATAGCCCTGTTTACGGTCCTTCAGAGCGCAGTTGAACTGAGGTTTGCCGGTTTCCTGTGGATCAAGGACCTGAGTGAACCGGAGAACCTTTTTGCCTCAATCTTTCCAATATTCGGCGGGTTGAACATCCTGCCCCTTGCAATGGCCGCAACAATGTTCTGGCAGCAGAAAATGACACCGACTGCTGGGGATCCTCAACAGCAGAAAATGATGCTGTATCTTATGCCGGCAATGATGCTTGTGATGTTCTATAAGATGGCTTCGGGGCTCGTGCTTTACTGGACTGTCAGCCAGGTCCTTTCAATTTACCAGCTCTACCGTCAGAAGAGAAAAGGCGAAGCCGAGGAAAAGGCTGAACATGTGAGAAAATGACCTGCTGGCTGATCCGGATTTCAGGCGGCAGTTAAAAGGCAGAATTCAGAACTTAATATTGGGCTTCTCTCTTTATTCCGGCTTAATATCCCTGGACATGAGTGATTCAACTGCGGCAAGAGGACTCTTGCCTTTGTGAACCAGGGCAAAGACTTCCTCCGTGATCGGCGCTTCGACTCCTGCTTTATGGGCCAGGTCAAGGGCTATGGAACAATTCCAAATGCCTTCCGCAACCTGTTTCATGCTCGCAGTAATATCGTCAAGTTTCTCTCCTTTACCAAGGCGCTCACCGACGCTCCTGTTCCTGCTGTGACGGCTGGTGCATGTAACGATGAGGTCTCCCATGCCGCTTAATCCGGCAAATGTTGCGGGCTGTGCGCCAAGAGTACAGCCAAGCCTGGTGATTTCAGCCAGTCCGCGCGTAATGAGCGCGGCCCTGGTATTATCGCCAAAACCTAGCCCGTCGCTTACGCCGACAGCGATGGCTATGACATTCTTAAGGGCTCCGCCCAGTTCGATGCCAACAACATCTTCGGAGGAATAAACACGGAAACGGCGGTTGGAAAAGACTTTCTGAAGGTCATGCCTGTAATGTCCATCTGTTGAAGCAACGGTTACGGCCGTTGGAATCCCGATGGCAACTTCTTCTGCGTGGCTTGGGCCGGAGAGGGCTGCGACTGGCAGGGGGCCAAGTATCTCGGAAGCGGTTTCTGTCATTCTTTTCCCGGATTTCTGGTCGAACCCTTTTGCAACGCTGAGCAGGCGGCAGGTTCGTGGAAGAAATCCCTTGAATGATTCAACTACCGGCCGGAAGAATCTTGTTGGAACGGCAAGCACCGCGATATCTGAATCAGCCGCCGCTTCTTTCCTGTCGGATGTCCATGAGAGTCCGCCTGGTAGTTTGACCCCCGGGAGGAAATTCGCATTCTCGCCACGCTGCCGGATTGTCTTTATGTAATCCGGGAAGGGGCCCCAGACTTTGACCTTATGGCCGTTGTTGAGCAGAAGGATCGCAAGCGCCGTTCCCCATCCGCCGTCACCGATTATGCAAATGTTTTTTTTCAGGTCATCTGTCATTTGTTCCCGCCCGGTTGAAGGTTTCTTTTCGAGAAGTCAAACCTGTGTTCCATTCCATCGCGCAGGCGCAGGATGTTGGAGCGGTGCTGCCATACAGCGAGGATTCCGAGAACCGTGATCGTAATGGGGCGCAACAGGCCCTGGTTAAAGTACAGCGGCCAGCTGAGGATGATAAGAAGGATTGCGCTCAGTATAGATGCAACCGATACAAATCGTATGCCCATGAACAAGACAGCCCATGCGATCAGTCCTATTACAGTGAGCAGGGGGACGATTCCGAGAAGGGCCCCTGCGCTGGTTGCAACACCCTTGCCGCCCCGGAACCGCAGGTAAACCGGCCAGTTGTGGCCTGCGACTGCGAGTGCCGAGCATACCAGCGAGAGAACGAGGAGTTTTTCTTCGCCAACTGATGTTTTTACGGCGATAGGGAAAAAGAAAGCCGGAACAAAACCTTTGAGGGCATCGAGCAGGAATGTGAGATATCCCCATTTCCTGCCGACTGAACGGAATACGTTTGTGGCGCCTATGCTTCTGCTGCCTGTTTTGTGAAGATCAATTCCCTTTGAAAGTGCGATGAGATACCCGAAAGGAATAGCTCCCAGCAGATATGAAACGGCGCCACAGCCTGCGAATACAAGGAAGACTTGCATAATTCATCCTACGTTGACATGGCGTTCCAGCAACCGGAATAGGCAGGCGGCATTTCCCGCGCGTTATTCGTCTTCCGGCAGGGAGCCTTCGTATTCGTCCATATCCATAAGGCCGCTGATTTCGGCCATGCTGTCAGGAGTAATTTCGACGATCCATCCGCGTCCATAAGGGTCGGAATTTATCAGTTCGGGGGTGCTTAGAAGTTCGGTGTTCGTTGCTGTTATTGTTCCGGAAACAGGAGCGTGGAAATCGGCAGAAGTTTTTGCTGACTCTATCACCCCTATTTCTTCGCCTGCTTCGTAATGATGCTCGTCAGGCTCAGGCAGGTCGACGCTGGTTATGTCAGACAACTGCTGCTGGCCAAAATCAGTAATCCCGACAATAATTTTTTTGCCTTTGACATGGACCCATTCATGAGTCCTAGTGTATTTCAGACGTGTCGCTTCAAACATGCTTGACCACCTTGCGTTCTTATTTTATCTCAAAGAATTGCCAGCGTTTTACATGATGCTTTTAGGAGGTCAAGCATCTTTTTCATTAAAAGTTGAAGATGAATAGCCGGAGACGCGGATCAGCCGGCACGTTCCATGACAAGTTGAGCCATTGCGACCAGCGGACTGACCTTGAAATTACGTTTGCTTATGGCAGAAATGGCTTTGATAACCAGTGTTTTGGCTTTTTTACGGGCTTTTTCGGGTGTCAGAACAGAAAGACATGATAATTCGGAGCGTTTCTTCCTGCTGTTTTCTGCTTTACGGGAGGAGTTTGCGTCGATCAGGTCATCGGTTATCTGAAAGGCCAGGCCTATATTAGTGCCATACTTTGTCAGTGCGGCTAATTGTTTTCTCCCGACTCCGCCGGCGATTCCACCCATACGGAGTGTAGCGCTGAAGATGTCGGCAGTTTTGTGAAGATGAATGAATTCGACCAGTTCAATGGTCTGGCGTCTGCCGGTTAATGCAAGATCTTCGACCTGTCCGCCTACAACTCCGGTGCTTCCTGCGGCGGAAGCAAGTTCCCTTACAAGCTGGTTGGGTGGATATGGCGCCGGAGCTGATGTCCTGGCCAGGATTTCAAAAGCAAGCGCCTGCAGGGCATCGCCGGTCAGGATGGCATTTGCTTCTCCAAAAACCCTGTGGGATGTCGGCTTTCCTCTCCTGAAATCGTCGTCGTCCATGCAAGGCAGGTCATCATGGATGAGCGTGTAGGTGTGGAGCAGTTCAATGGCAACTGCAGGCAAGATGGCCCTGCCTGGCGAAGCGCCTACCGCCTCTGCGGCGGCGAGGCAGAGAATGGGCCTTATCCGTTTGCCTCCTGAAAACACGCTGTACCTCATTGCCCTGTGGAGAATAGACGGTTTACAGCTTGCAGGCGGGATTGATTTATCAAGCGCCTTGTCTATGCTTATCCGGCGTTCATTGAGATATCTCTTAAAATCAAACATGGCAACAGCTTATGCACGTACGGAGAGGGTGCAAGAAGAATATGCAGGTTTGACAGTGGAATTACGTTTGGGTACACTTCCAATCGGTTAGTATTGGAGTTGTATAATGCCTACATATGAATACGAATGCCGCAAGTGCGGCTATGGTTTTGAGAAGTTTCAAACGATGAGTGCCAAGCCGGTAAGAACGTGTCCTAAATGTCGCGGCAAAGTGAAGCGGCTCCCGGGAACGGGGGCAGGTATTATTTTCAAGGGCAGTGGTTTTTATGAAACGGACTACAAGCGGAAGACCGGAAGTTCCGGAGGGGGCAAGACCGTTAAGGCCGATAGCAAGCCCGCTTCTTCATCAACGGATTCAAAGGTTAAATCAACATCAACAAAGTAATAGGAGTTACCTATGATTATTTGCAGTAAATGTGGAACGGACAACCAGTTGGGGCGCGTTTTCTGTACATCGTGCGGAACGAAACTGGACTTGTCGCATATGTCGACACAGTCAATTGCCGGAAGCCAGAAGGAATCCTGGATGAGTGTCCATGGCAAGCAGCTGCTGTGGATTCCTGTAATCCTGGTGCTGGTGCTGGTGGGGCTTGTCATGTGGCCGTGCCAGGGAATGATCGGGGAGAAGGGAACAGTAGCGGGCAGCAGAAGGGTGGAAAGCCAGCTTGCCTTTGTGACGAATCTCAAGACTGGCCAGCGAGGCGGCCCCATCCTTCTTTCAGAACAGGAGATCAACGCTTATATTGAGAATGTTCTCCAGAAAGCGGCAAAGGTCAGTTCGATGAGTGTTTCTCTTAAAAAGGGACTTATCAGTGTCCGTATGGTGAAGGAATTTATCAGGCTTGGCCCTGTTCCGATTGCGCTCTCATGTGATGCCATGTGTCTTCCATCCGACGACGGGCGATTGCTGTTTGCAAGGGCGTCAATCGGGCATGTCAAGCTCCTCGGGCCTCTTGTGAAAATTGCCCAGAGCATGTTTGCGGGTGCCTGTGCTTCGGATCCCAAACTTGCAGGACTGTCCAGTATTGAGAAGATTACGGTGGATGACGGCAAGCTGTCGCTGATAGTGAACAAGAAATAGTCACATTGTGAGAATCTGCGCTTTCTTAACAGAAACTGCGGGCTTCAGTCCGCGGAAGTTAATTGCCGGCACAATCTGCTGCATCCTAACCACATTCCTGAATGTTTCCGTTTCTCCTGCCCAGGAGACCAATATTGCGCGTGTATTGCTTAACCTCAAAAACATGATCAATACCAGTTCCGACGGCGCATTCATCGTTATAGGCTCCAATACCGTTCAGGATCTTGATTTGATAAGCTGGTCACAGGAATTGTCGAAAGTGGTCGAAAAGGCTGTCGGCATAAAAACACCATACGGGGTTGGACATTCTGTAAAGATCATGGTGGAGAATGGAGACCCTGCTGCGCCCGGCAGGGTTTTGATTGAAGAGCAGGACGGGGGCGGGAATATTGCTCTCAGCCTCAGGATTTTCAACTATGACAGGGTTGATGTCGCCGTGGCCGGAGAAACCATGTGTAAGCTTCTTCTGAAGGGTTATGTGCTTTCCTGCCGTGACAAGGGTAAAGAGGCTGACAGCGATGCTTCTCTGGTTGGCAGGAAAAAGAGCGCCGATGTGCCTCAGTGGTTCTATTGCGGCATGGCCCGGTACATAAATCAGGATCAAAGGCCAGATGACGCTGAGAGCATCCTCATGAGATGGCGGAGAGGCCACCTGAAGACGCTTCCGGAAATGCTGGATTCAGAGCCGGAGGAAAAGGCCTATCACTGCGATGCAGCATACGCAATGATAATCGCATGGCTTCAGACTTTGCCTGATAAGAGCGAATTTTTCGGCAAGATGTTTGGCAGCCTTGATTCCGGCGAGAAATTGTCATCGGAATGGTTCGTAAAGAACATTCCGGGCTGCAACTCTGTCTCGGATTTAAGTGAAGAATGGGAAAATTGGCTCACAAGCCAGTTGAAGGTGATCCACAAACCGGGCGTTGCGACCCCTTTATCGGTTGACCAGCTGAAAGAACGGCTTGTAATACGCCCGGATGATATAGGCATGCCTTCTTCATCTAACATAACAACGAAAATCACCTTTGATGAACTTATTAATGCGAAAATCAAAGAAGTCCCGTGGCTCCCCTTGGTCTTGCAGAACAAGACGGCAGAACTCAAGCTGTTTGCTGTTGGACGGGGAAAAGAATTGAACCAGGTTGTAGAGTCGTACTGCACGTTCCTGGATGCTGTTGCCAGAGGGAAGAGACAGGGTACCCTCCTGAAATACCTTCAAAAAGCCAAAAAGGACCTTGCGGCGCTTGAAACCAAGGTTGGCGTTGGCAATACCCCGCAAGACGACAAATAGAGAGGTGGGCAGAGAGCGTTAAAGTGAAGAGGGCAAAGGAACTCTATTTCTTCACGATGTGGCTGTTGTTGGTGATGGCGGTGGTCGGGCAGACAGACTCGCAGGTAAGGCATTCGATGCATTCAAGGTCTCGGCTGATCTTCTTCCCTGTGGTTGCACAGTTCTCCACAGGGACGGTCATTGGGCAGTTCTTGTCACATTTGTGACAGTGAATGCATTTTCCGGCATTGAGCTTCAGGGAGAATAGTGAGAACTTGTTTGTAATGGCCACAAATGCGCCGATGGGGCACATTATCTTGCAGAAGTTCCTGTGGTTGGCAATCGCAAGAACAAGTACGATGGCAAGCACCAGGAACCTCCAGTATCCCGCTGCGCCGATCACGTATTCGGGCAGGAATATCATTGCGGGAATAACTGACTCGATGGTCGCAGTTGGACAGAAGCTGCAGAAGAATAAGGAGACTTCCTTTCCCCAGAAGTATGCAACCAGCATGACGGTTATCACCAGGAACCCGTATTTCATCCATTGCAGGGAATCCGGTATCCTGACTTTCGGAGATGGGATCTTGTAGAGCAGGTCCTGGATGAAGCCTGCGGGACATATCCAGCCGCAGAAGAATCGTCCCACCACGACACAGGCTGCCAGCATGGCGCCTATGACAAGCCATTCCATGCTGACCAGGGACTCGTGGAACTGGAGAAGTTCCGATATTTTAGAGATGGGACAGAGTGTCCAGGAGAGGGGACATGCATTGCAGTGCATTACGGGCAGGCAGAATCCATAAACTTCAGCTCCGCGGAAATTGGAATTCAGAACAAACAGAGAAAGTGTTTGAACAAACCGCTGTTTGAATTTCAGTCCGAACGCCATGAATGCAAAAAAGACGGGATTGAACTTATTCGACCTTCTTCATCTCAGCTGACAAGATCTTTCCAAAAGTGTTCTTGTCGTTGAGCTTGGTCCAGATAACAAGTGTATATTGTCCTTCCTTTGCTACTTCACCGAAGTAGCCTCCTGAGCCTCCTCAGGAAGGGCACATTTTATCAAGAGAAGCTGTCTTGGAGAGCTCAACCTTTTTGTCAGATGTCAATATGGCAAGCTTCACAGAACCGCCAACAAGCTTGTACAAAGGCTTCCCGTTCATTTCCTTGATTTCGTAAAGCGAACACGTGATTCTGTAAGGAATCTTGCCGGACTTCGTGTATTTCTTCTTCTCCTCGGGCCTGGAGAATTTTATCTGGCTGAAAGTCGCGGACCACATATATTTTACGCCTTTTTTCTCGTCTGCCCACTCAGTCTTGAATTCTGAGATTTGTTTTGCAGTCAGAACGCCGGGTACGCTGATGCCGGCCGAATCGGTTGTCTGGGCAGTGGTGTCTGATGTGGTCTGCTTTTCCTGAGAATAGCCGTTAGAGCAGGATACTATTACTAACGCTGCCAGGTAACGAATGATCCTCATTCTTTTGTTCTTCGTACTCATGCTGAATAGGTATCCGAAAAAGATGAATATGTCAAAATATAAATAGAATGTTTCAAGGATAGATGTCCTCTTTAAATGCGTGCAAATCGGAAATTCTTGTGATACTAACACAACGTTTAAAACCCAACTCGAAAGGGGGTGAAACGATGGAAATCAAACTCCATGCATGGAGGTGAATTCGTTCCCAGGCAGAACGCGCCGGGTGCGCTTCGGGTAATAGTGTAATTGCCGGGAACGGGTGCTTTCCATTGTGTCATCTCGATCTTCCCGCATTATCCCGAGTGGGTTTCTGAGTCCTGCACCAGATTCCGCGTCACTGATGAATTACCTGTCTGCACAGCCAGTTTAATTTCCGGGACTGGAGATAAATACAGGAATAATCAAATGGAAAACGTTTTATTGCGAGAAAAGAGGCAACTATGACTGACGAGATAAATGAAACACTGGTCTGGTTCCGCGACATGGCGGATCACTGTTACGAATACGCAACTGCTGAGAAGAAAAAGGGGTACAAAATTGTCGGGATCATGTGCGAATACACGCCGCGGGAATTGATAATGGCTGCCGGCGCTATTCCGGTCTGCCTCTGCGGCGGTTCCGCAGAAATGATTCCGGCAGCGGAACGCGATTTGCCGGTAAATCTCTGTCCGCTGATCAAGTCCACCTACGGCTTCAGCGTGGAGAAGGCAAATCCCTTCCTTGAGATGGCAGACCTCCTGGTTGCCGAGACAACATGTGACGGCAAGAAGAAGATGTACGAAATTCTTGCCAGGAGCCACCAGATGTGTGTTGTCGAACTGCCCCAGAAGCCGGATGATCCTGAGGCGTTTGAGCACTGGGTCCACGAGCTCAGGAAATTGCGGAAAGAGCTGTCCGTGAAGCTCAAGGCTGGAATAACTGATGAGGGTATAAAATGCGCTATTCTCCAGATGAACAGGGAACGCAAGCTGAGGCGCAAGCTTGCTGCATTGATGAAATCCGATTCGCCGCCGCTTACAGGCAGGGAGCTTCTTGATTTGAAGAGCCTGATCTCTTTTATACCGGCAGACCTTGACCAGTATAAGAAGGCCCTGGAAGCTCTGCCGGGCCGGAAGATTGACCCGCCTGCCGAATCAAGGGTCAGGGTATTGTTGACCGGCGTCCCCCTGCCGCATGGCGCCGAGAGGGTAATGGACATTATTGAAAACAATGGAGGACTGGTTGTATGCCAGGAGAACTGCACGGGATTGAAGCCTCTTCTTGATGATGTAAATCCTGATGCTGCAGATCCTCTTCGCGCTATTGCTGAGAAATATTTCCACCTTCCTTGTTCGGTTATGACTCCGAACCGCAGGAGACTGGAGTCGATTAAGTTTCTGACTGCAGAATACAGGCCACAGTGTATCGTTGAACTCGTCTGGCAGGGCTGCCTTACATATGCGGTGGAATCATTCCATGTAAGGGAATTAGCCGAAAAGGAATTGGAACTGCCATATCTGCGCATAGAGACGGATTACTCGCCATCGGATTCGGCGCGGATTGCCACCAGGGTGCAGGCATTGTTTGAAACCGTTCGAAATAAGGCATGGTAAAATGATATTTGCCGGCATAGATGCTGGTTCGAGGACTATCAAGGTCCTTCTCCTTGACGACGAGGCGAGCCAGGTTGTGGCGTCTGGCGTTTGCGACCAGGGGGTGCGCCAGGCGGAACTCGCCGATGCGCTTTTTGCCGATGTTGTGAAGAAGGCCGGAATCAGTAGAAAGGACGTGAGCAGGATTGTGGCAACGGGCTATGGGCGGGACAATATTGATTTTGCAGATACGACAATTACGGAAATTACCTGTCACGCCTGCGGCGTTCATCATTTGATGCCTGATGCGATGACCGTGGTTGATATTGGCGGGCAGGACAGTAAGTTGCTCAGGCTTGAACCTGACGGCAGAGTGCGCGATTTTGTCATGAACGACCGGTGTGCGGCAGGTACAGGCAGGTTTCTTGAGGTTGTGGCCACAAAAATAGGTATTCAGCTTGCTGATCTTGGCAAGGTTGCAGCTAAAGCGCAAAAGGCGGCGTCAATAAGCAGCATGTGCGTGGTCTTTGCCGAGAGCGAGATAATAGGGCTTCTGGCGTCAGGGGAAACCCCCGAGAATATTGTTGCCGGTGTTCAGGGTTCGATTACTTCCAGGATTGCATCAATGGCGGGCAGAAACATCACCGAGCCTGTCGCATTTACGGGCGGCGTCGCGCTTGTACCGGGAATGGATAGAGCGCTGATGTCAGCGCTTGGACGCAAAGTAAAGGTTTGCAGTAAACCGCAGTTGACTGGTGCGCTTGGCGCAGCACTATTGGCTGCGAGGGGAGATTAGTCCGAACGGAGTGAGGAGGAAATAGTTGATGAAGAAGCTCAAACTCGATTTGGAAAGAAGAACAATAAATATGCCAAAATTGCCTGTCAGGAAACTGAGGGCCTGGCTCAAGGGGCGCCGGACATGGGACCACAATGACTGGATGGAATTGCTGGCCGGTCTACGGATGAAAGGGTATGCGGCATTGACGGATACTGAAGAGGGGAAAGAGAGTATCGGTAGATTTCTGGAAGCCAACCGCGAGAAGTGAAAGGCAACGAGCAAGCTCGCGCCCTACAGAAGAAGGGAAGGCAATTGTAGGGTCACATAATGCTGGTTGTGACCTGCAGCTTTTGATATTTTGAACCATCAAACGATGGGAGTGAATAGGCGCCTGGTGGGCCTCCTGGACTTCAAATCCAGTGTGGGGCTTTAAACGGTCCCGAGTCGGGTTCGATTCCCACTCACTCCCGCCAATTTTATGAGAAAATATCCTGGCTTGATAATTGTAATGCTGATTGCGACCTCTGCGTATGCCGGAGAGAATAATTCCATTCAGTTAAAACTGTCCGAATACGCTACGGTCAGGCTGACGACGGACATGACGAAACTTTCGGAAAAAGAAAAGCGAATGATTCCTATCCTGATCGAAGTCTCCAGTATCATGGATTCCATGTTCTGGCAGGAGTTTTTTGGTGACAGGGATGTCCTATTTAAAGAAATAAAAGATGAGTTTGTGAGGAAATTTGCCCTTATTAATTACGGGCCGTGGGACAGGCTGGACAATAACAGGCCTTTTATCCCGGGTTTTGGCAACAAACCTGCCGGAAATAATCTTTATCCCAGGAACATGACGAAAGACGAATACGACCGGTTTGCTGATACAAACAAGACCAGCCGGTATACGATTATCAGGCGGGATGCCAGGGAGGTGCTGAATATTGTCTGGTACAACGATGCGTTCAGGGAAGAAGTCGGACGTGCAGCCTCACTGCTTGATGATGCCGCGAAACTTGCCGAAGACCCGGGATTGAAGAGGTATCTGGCGTTGAGGGCGGAATCTTTCTTTACTGATGACTATGGGCCAAGTGACAGGGCGTGGATGGATGTGAAGGATTCTGCCATTGATTTCATTGTCGGCCCAAGCGAGGTCGCTGACGGGCTCTATGACATAAAGACTGCACATGAGGCGATTGTAATGGTTAAGGACCGTGAGTGGAGCCGGAAAGTAGCCAGCTACATGGTCCGGCTCGCTGAACTTCATAAGGAGCTGCCTGTCGGGGAAGCATTCAAGAGACAAACTTCCAGCTCCAAGTCTGTTTTAAGTGTTTGTGATGCCGTTTACTGTGCCGGGGATGCAAATTGTGGCCCGAAAACTGTGGCTATTTGCCTGCCGAGCGATGCGAATCTCCGGAAAGAGACAGGGGCAAAAAGATTCCTGCTGAAAAATGTGATCAAGGCGAAATTCGACAACATAGTTGTTCCTCTCGCTAACGAGATGGTCGATCCGTCGCAGAAAGAACATGTCAGCTTTGAAGCATTCTTTAATAACCTGATGTTCCTGATATTAAGCGAGATTGCGCAGGGTCCAGGTGTTCAGCAGACAGTAAACGGGAAAGGTTCTGTCAGAGAGGCGCTGGGAGAAGCTGCCATTTTGTTTGAAGAGGCGAAGGCGTCAATCCTGAGTGTGTTTTTTGCGGTAAAGATTGCCGCGGATGACAAGGCCGGGCCCGTTGAAGATATTTTTGTGACGTACATGGTCAATCTCTTTCGATCCATACGGCGGGGCACGGAAAGTCCTGATGGAAAAGCGAATATGATGAGCTTTAATTATTTCCTTGAGCAGGGTGCCTTTTTACGGAATCCAGGTGATGGCAAATACAAGGTTGATGTCATCAGGGCCAGGTCGGCAATGAATTCATGGGTGAAAATGCTGGTGGAAGTGCAGGGGAATGGTGATAAGGCCAGGGCTATGGATTTGCTGAAGGCGAAAGGGACGATGGGTGCGGATATTCGTGCCGATCTGGAGCGGCTAAAATCTGTAAGCATCCCAAAAGACGTGATTTACGAACAGGGATTGGAAGTGTTAGGTTTGGGCAGCGTTAAGTAAGATTAGGAAAAGAGTTTTCAACGCGAAGGCAGCGAAGGGGAACGCAAAGATCGCAAAAGGATGATAACCATGAAAGATAAGAAAACCGAAATGCGGTCACTTCCGTCGGTTAACAGTGTGATTGAGCACGCTGCTGCCGGACGTTTGACAGACGCTTTTGGAAGATCAGCCGTGGTTGCAGTTGTCCGGAACATTATTGACGATATTCGCGCGCCGCTAAAGGCTGGAAAAAAGATAAAGCCGTCTGTAATGCAGGTTGAGTCGATCCTCGCTGTGGCCGGGGAAAAACTTTCCAATGCTGATCGGCCCGGGCTGAAAAGAGCAGTCAATGCAACCGGGATTATCCTCCATACTGGTCTTGGGCGGGCATGCATGCCGGAGTCGGTGCGCGAACCTCTTGCCGAGGCAACGGGTTATTGTAATGTCCAGATGGACCTTGAGACTGGTGACAGGATACGGCGGGAAACATCAATTCTGGGACTTGTCCGGGAACTTACGGGGGCTGAAGATGCCGTACTGGTAAACAATAACGCCGGTGCAACGCTTCTCGTGCTCAGGGCGCTGGCGAAGGACAGAGAAGTAATTATTTCGCGGGGTGAACTTATTGAAATCGGCGGTTCATTCCGCCTGCCAGACATCATGGGCGAAAGCGGTGCCATTCTGAAAGAGGTCGGGACTACCAATAAGACTCATCCGAGGGATTATGAGAATGCGATTTCCCCGAAGACCAGCCTGCTGATGAAAGCACACAAGAGCAATTTCAATATTGTCGGTTTTGCCGCGGAGGTTGGGATCGACAAGATTGCCGAAATAGGAAAGAAACACGGGATCACAGTGGTTGACGACATTGGCTGCGGGGCGCTGATTCCAATGGAACAATTTGGCCTGCCTCATGAAGTCACTGTAAGGGAAAGCCTTTTAACCGGGGCGGACATTGCATTGTTCAGCACCGACAAGCTCATTGGCGGCCCCCAGGGCGGGCTGATCGTCGGGCGGACTGACCTTATCGAGAAGATCAGGAAACAGCCGCTTTACAGGGCATTGAGAGTGTGCAAGATGACCCTGACTGCCCTTGAAGCTACATTGAAACTCTTCAAGTCGCCTGACCTTCTTGTCAGGAAACATCCGGTTTATTCGATGCTTGCAAAGTCGGCAGTGGAAATAGAGATGCAGGCGCTGGAGGTGGTGAAGACGATTTCAAAGAAAAGACCTGACTGGAAAGTATCCGTGACGAAAACGACAACTTTTCTCGGCGGCGGTTCATTGCCAGGGGCAGAACTGCCGTCGTTTGCCGTGAAAATCATTTCAGGTAAGGAATCGGCGGACGATATTTCGAGGATATTTCGTACAGCAGCTGTGCCCGTTGTCCCGCATATTAGCGATGGCGCAGTGTTGCTGGATATGAGGACTGTATCGGCGGAGGAACTGCATTGTATTGCCGAAGCGGTAAGATGAGCGGATTAATCCCCTCACCTCAATCCTCTCCCCCAAGGAGAGAGGAAGAAGAATGCAAGACACTTCTTCTTTCCCCTCGCCCCTTGAGGGAGAGGGGCAGGGTGAGGGGTAGATTTGATAAATCGTTTTGGTTGTAATATCAGGCTGATTCGGAAATGATTTAATAATGTCGAATACCTGCAATAGTTCCGCGAAACCAGCCGAGGCTCAGCAGCAGACCATAACTCTGACTGTTGGGACTGCCGGTCATATTGACCACGGAAAAACGGCACTGGTGAAGCTGCTTACCGGCTGTGACTGCGATACCCTGCCGGAAGAAAAGGCGAGGGGAATGACCATTGATCTCGGGTTTGCCACGTGTACCCTGCCGAACAACCGGCGCGTGGGAATAGTGGATGTGCCCGGCCATGAACGGTTCATTCATAACATGGTTGCAGGCGCTTCTGGTATTGATGCCGTGATGCTGGTTGTGGCCGCTGATGATGGCATCATGCCGCAGACGATTGAGCACTTTCATATAGTCCGTCTTCTCGGGATAAAATCCGGTATGATCGTTCTGAATAAGATCGATATGGTTCAGCCTGAACGCGTGGATGAGGTCAGGCAGGCGGTAAAGAGCCTTGTTGCCGGAAGTTTCCTTGATGGATCTCCGATAGTGCCTGTTTCCTGCAAGACAGGTGCCGGATTCGACGGCTTCTACGATGCCTTTGTGGCGACTGTTGACAGGACAGCGGAGCACCGGTCAGACGGTCCATTCCTGATGCATGTTGAACGTTCGTTCGTTCTGAAGGGCAGGGGCACAATAGTTTCAGGTATTCCGCGGTCTGGGTCTGTCAAGGTCGGTGAAGTTATTGAACTTCTGCCTTCCGGAAAGAAGAGCAAGGTACGAGGCGTGCAGGTTTATGGGCAGAGTTCTGAGGTGGGCCGCGCAGGAGAATGTGTTGCACTGAACATGGCAGACATGGACGTAGCGGAGGCTATACGCGGCACTGTCCTTGCATCAAGCGGTTATTTCTCTCCGGCCAAGTTTATCAATGCCAGGTTTCATTATATTGCAAACCTTGAGAAGCCGCTGAAGCCAAGGACGGCAATCAGGTTTCATGTAGGGACTGCCGATGTCACAGGGCACCTTGTATTGCCCGAGATGGATTATCTCAAACCGGGCACCGAGACATATGTCCAGGTCCAGCTTAATGATCCGGTAATTGCCGCGCCAGGTGATTTCTTCGTTGTCAGAATGCTGACTCCTGCCTGTACGCTGGGAGGTGGGTATATCCTGGAGCCAGAGAAGAAAAGGATAAGACGTTCAAAGAGCGATGATTTCCTGGAGAATTGTTCGGAGCGCGAAAATGCTTTCAAGGATCCGGTTTCGGCGCTGATATATGTGATAAAGAATGCCGGATCCGAGCCAGTGTCCATTTCTGAATTGTCCAAATTATCTCTGGTGAATCCGGAAGCCAGCAGGAAGCACCTCAAGGAGCTGTGCCAGCAGGGTGTGGTGCTGGAGTTTCCAGGAGAGCGTTATGTGCATGCGGATTCTGTTGCAGTAGTTGACGAAGAGGTCATGAGCATCCTGAATCGCCTGCACAACGAACAGCCAATGGTTATTGGCTTTGAAAAGAAGGAGCTATTCAAGGGGTTGAAGACAGATCACGACATGATCGACAGGTCCCTGGAAAAGCTTCTGAAATCAGGTAAATTGAAATTAACTGAACGTGGGTATCAGATTCCTGAGCGTGCGCCGCGGCTGTCTTCCAATCAGATGGCCCTGGCCGGAAAAATCGTCGAATTGTACAGGAAGACAGGTTTCACTTCGCCGCGTGTTGACGAACTGCCGGCCATGGTTGGGACCCCGGCGGCGGTTATAAAGCCGGTTTTCGACTTCCTTGTACAAACGGGCCAGCTGGTGATAATTTGCGACAAGGTTGTGCTTTGCCGGGACTGCGTAGAGACATCGAAACAGAAACTGGTTGAATATATCGGGAAGAATGGATCAATGGAGTCGGGTGCATTCAAGGATGTGCTCGGAACCACGCGCAAATATTCGATTCCGCTTCTTGAGTACTGGGACGCGAAGGGGTTGACAAGAAGGGTCGGGAATTTGAGATATTTAAGAGAGGCGTAAAGGCACTAAGGCACAGAGGCACAAAGTTCTAAAGAGGGATGGGGTCTAATGGATGCGAAAGAGAAAAGAAAAAGGGTGATGGCGAGGTCCATGAATCTGGGGCATTGCGTCTGCGATCCCCGGAAGCCATGTCCCTGTCCTTTGTTCAAGGCGAAAAATGTCTGTACCTGTGCCGGCGAGAAGGTGCCGCTGGAGTCTGCCGGGAAACAGATCAGGCTTACGGAACATATTCGCAGTGCGGGCTGTGCCAGCAAGATCGGCCAGAAGGATCTTCATGAGGTGCTCAAGAATCTTCCATTGGTTGAGGATCCCAGGCTGCTTGTAGGAATGGCCACGGCAGATGACGCCGGAGTCTTCAAGCTTACGGAAGATGTCACCATTGTCCAGACAGTTGATGTGTTTACGCCCGGTATTGATGATCCGTATCTGTTCGGCCGGATCGCGGCGTGTAATTCCCTGAGCGATGTTTATGCAATGGGTGGAAAGCCGGTAACAGCTTTGTCAATCATAGGATTTCCAATCGAAGCCCTGCCGCATTCAGCAATGACCGACATTATCCGCGGGGGCATGGATGTTTTAAAAGAGGCGGGGACGATACTTCTTGGAGGGCATAGTATCAACGACGAGGAAGTGAAGTTCGGGTTTGCCGTTACAGGGCTAGTTAACAGCAGGACCATGACCACGAATGCCGGCGCCAGGCCGGGGAATATACTGGTGCTTACCAAGCCGCTTGGAACGGGAATTATCTCGCTTGCCGGCCAGATTGGCAGGGCGCCGGCCGGTGCAATGGAAGCGGCAATCAAGTCAATGACCACCCTTAACCGGCAGGCGGCTGAAATCATGGTGAAGTTCGGCGCAACGGCCTGTACGGATGTGACCGGGTTTGGATTGCTGGGCCATCTTTCCCAGCTTGTCGCCGAGAGCGGTGTTACCGCCGAGCTGTGGTTCGACCGGCTTCCTCTGTTTCCCGGTGTACTCGATTGTGCCAGGCAGGGGATGTATTCCGGGGCTAATGAACGCAATGCCGATTACAGTGCCAGGTGTGTGACTTTTGACAAGGCGATTACAGAAGAAATGAAGGCGGTGTTGTTTGATGCCCAAACATCTGGCGGCCTGCTTATTGCGCTGCCGGAAGAAACGGCCGGAACAGCGATCGATGAGATGCAGAAGGCTGGGGTACTTTGTGCCGTGATGGTGGGACGGATAACGGAAAAATCCGACGGCCGGATCGAAGTGCTGGCGGTCGGATGTGAAAAGACGCTTTACCGGGAAACAAAGAATGAAAAGGAGAAACCGATGAGCGCGAAACAAAAGACAAATGAAGCCGGTTGCTGCGAGCATGGTTCCGGAACGCCGGACAAAGCCATGAAGATGTTCCAGGATTTCATGGGTTCGGCGATGGCGCCGGGTTCGGTTGACGTCGTGACAAAGAAACTGATGGCAGTTGCGCTTGGACTTGCAGTCCATTGTGTTCCCTGTTCCCGGATTCACATCAAGTCGGCTCTTGAAATGGGGATTGGCAAAGACGAACTTGAGGAAGCGGCCGCACTTGCCGTGGCATTTTCCGGCTGTCGCGCACTGATGCTGTGGAATGAGCTGAAGAAAGAACTGCTCAGCTGATAAGCAGGTGCACAGGGGGTGAAGATTTATGGTTTGTTTGAACCTTCTAACGGTAAGGAACGTTATAATTACTGGTAGTGATGATAAGTTTAAAAGAACAGCAGAAAAGGAGTTCCTGAATGCTTATTATTGAACCGCATATTCACATGTATTCGAGGACTACTGACGACTATCAGGCCATGTATAATTCTGGAATAAGGGCCTGCGTGGAGCCTTCTTTCTGGCTTGGTTCAAACCGCCGGTATGCCGGAACATTCTTTGACTACTATCAGCTTATCCTTGAATTCGAGACCGTTCGTTCCCGCCGTTTCGGGATAGATCATTTCTGTGCCGTGTCGCTGAATCCCAAGGAGGCGGAGAACCAAAAGCTGGCAGACGAGGTGATCGCAGGGCTCGGTGAGTATCTTGACCACCCGCGATGTGTTGCGCTTGGAGAGATCGGATTCAATAATATAACTCCGAACGAAGAACAGGCGTTTGTTAAGCAGCTGCGTATTGCGGAAGAACGGAAGATGCCAGTGATTGTGCACCTGCCTCATGTCGATAAACTGCGCGGTACGAAGCGAACCATTGAAATTGTCAAGGCTGAGGGGGTTAATCGCCAGCGAATTGTCCTCGACCACAACACAGAGGAAACAATCGCATTGTCGCTCGAGTCTGGCTGTTATGCGGGCATGACAGTGTACCCGATTTCGAAGCTCTCGCCGGAGCGGGTTTCAAAGATGATCAAACAGTACGGAGGCGCGCGGGTGACCGTCAATGGATCGGCGGATTGGGGCGTCTCCGATCCATTGAGCCTCGTCAAGGTTGTCGAGTTCATGTCAAAGGATGGGCATGACAGGAAGACGCTTGAGGATGTGGTGTTCAATAATGCCATGGCATTCTACAGCCAGTCGCCGAAGTGGAAACCGGAATTGAACCTTGTACCGGTTGATCCGCATCAGTTCCAAAGATAACGAAAGATCCTGAATGAGTTCAATAAATGGCAAGCTGTCTGCGTGGCTGCATCTGGTACGACTTCCCAACCTGCTCACGGTGCCTGGCGATCCGCTTGCCGGATTTTTTCTTGCGATGGCTGCCGGTCCGGTACGCGGCTCAATATTGTTCCCGGTTGCAGCCAGCCTTTTACTTTATGCTTTTGGGCTGATGCTTAATGATCTCGTTGATCTTAAAGATGATGCCAGGGAGCGGCCAGGCCGGCCTCTGCCAGGCGGCCAGGTCACGCCTGTTCAGGTTATACTGGCAATGATGATCCTTCTTGCCCTGGCACTCTGGCTTGCCTCGATGAACGGCAGGGCTTCGCTGGCCCTTGCGGGTATTCTTGCCGCGGCAATTATCATCTACAATGTCGCCGGGAAAAGAATTCCTCTGATTGGCCCTTTGAACATGGGATTGTGCCGGGGGCTGAGCCTTCTGCTTGGCGCATCTGCGGCAGGTCTTTCGGGAGTTAAAGGATACACCGCTCTTTCAGCATCAGTTCTTCTTATTGCATACATTACTGCTGTTACAATAATTGCATCGAAGGAAACCAGTCAGGCCGCAGTCGGGCCAAGGCGATGGTTACCGGCGATCGTTGTAATGGTCTTTGCGGGTCTGCTCAGCTGGGACATTTTCTGTGGATCAAATCCTCTTCTGTTAAAGATTCTCTCCTCCCTGCTGGCGATAGCGCTGATGACTTGGTGTTTAAATTCAGGTTCCATGCTTGCCGGTAAGCCTTTGCCGGGAGCTGTTCCTGCCGTAATAGGCAGATTCATCCAGGGGCTGCTGATTCTTCAGGCGTTCCTGTTGTCATTATGCGGCTGGCCAGCCCCAGTGGTGGCGGGAATTCTTCTTCTCGTCCTTCCTGTCTTTTCTGTTCTTGCACGAAGGTTCTACTCAAGCTAGCTTCCAGACAATGAATAAGCACGGAAAGAAACTCCTGGTCATCCAGGCAGCCGCGCTGGGATACGAATTCCTGCGCACGCGGGAAGCAACCGGAATGAACGGGCTGAATTTCAAGCCTGTGGAAACGGTGTTTCCAGCCGTTACCTGCCCAGTGCAGGCGAGCTTTCGGACGGCCGCGTTGCCCGGCAGTCATGGTATGGTGGCAAACGGGTTGTTCTCCCGTGAGTTTATGAGACCATTCTTCTGGGAACAGTCCTCTTCCCTTGTGAAAGGGCCAAGGATATGGGAATCATTCAGGGCGAAGGGCGGCAAAGTCGCCATGCTTTTCTGGCAGCAGAGCCTTGGCGAAGACATGGACTTTCTGGTATCCCCGGCTCCGATCCATAAACACCATGGCGGCATGATCCAGAGCTGTTACAGCAAGCCTGTTGATCTTTACGAGAAGCTCTGCCGGACAGTCGGAAGCAGCTTCGACCTGATGCATTACTGGGGTCCCTCGGCATCCGCAAAATCTTCCGACTGGGTTGCGTCAGCTACTGCTGCCTTGATGAAAGATACTGCGCACTCACCGGACCTGTGCCTGGCATACCTGCCGGCGCTGGATTACGATTTGCAGCGATTCGGCCCGGACTCGCTTGAGGCGACCTCGGCGCTGGGAAAACTGCAGGAAGAATTGGGCCTTCTGCTGGCAGTTGCCTCTGAATGCAACTACGATGTCCTGGTGTTCGGTGACTACGCGCTTGGTGCTGCTGATAACGGGGCAATCTTCCCGAACCGCGTTCTGAAAGAGGCAGGCTTGTTCCTGCCAAGACCGGTAAAAGGCAGGCTCTATACTGATTTATATGAAAGCGAAGCTTTTGCGGTTGTTGATCATGAGGTTGCGCATGTATACGTTAAGCCCGGCAGCTGGCTTGACAGGACTGCTGAAATTCTCGGCGCGATGAAAGGAGTCGCAAGAGTCCTGGACAGGAAAGGCCAGGAGGCTGCCGGTGTCGGTAATCCTAATTCAGGTGAGCTGGTGCTTGTTGCAGCGCCTGGTTACTGGTTTGCGTATCCCTGGTGGGATGGTGGAAAATATGCTCCTGATTATGCGGGACATGTGGATATTCACAATAAACCAGGGTATGATCCCTGCGAGTTGTTCTGGGGCGGCTGGCCTCCTTTTTTCACCAGCCAGGACTGCTCAAGGATAAAGGGTACGCATGGAAGAGCAGGGGCGGACCGAATGTCTGCCTGGGCATCGACTTTCCAGATTGAATCCGAACCGTCAACTCTCGTCGAACTGGCGGGAATTGTAAAGAAGAGGCTTGAATAGGAAAACATGAGCATGAGATCCGGGAAGCAAAAACAGAAATTTGCATTTGATACTTACGACCTGAAGTTCGGTGTCTCCTATGAATATCCGGTCTATTTCACGCACTTCCTGTTCCATGAGGATAATCAGCTGCTTGCTTCAGTGATAGACCGGAAAAAGGAAGATCGCCGGCACCGTGTTATTGTCTACATTGACAAAGGTATTGTCATGGCCAATGACGGCATTGTTGGCGAAGTGACAGGATATCTTGCCGCCAGGCCTGACCTGGTTGAGGTGGTTTGCCCGCCGATAACGATAGACGGAGGAGAAAAGGCGAAGAACGGATGGGAAGGTGTCAAGGGGGTCATGAAGACAATCGGTGAAAGCCATATGTGCCGGCAGAGCTTTGTGATAGCCATCGGTGGCGGGAGTGTTCTGGATATGGTCGGCTTCGCCGCATCGCTTGTTCACCGCGGGCTGAGAATGCTGAGAATCCCGTCCACTGTCCTTGCCCAGAATGATGCTGGTATTGGGGTGAAGAACGGTATGAATGAAAGGCATCAAAAGAATTTTATCGGCGCCTTTGCGCCGCCATTCGCCGTCATCAACGATTTTGAGTTCTTGCGCACTCTGAAGCAGAAGGACTGGGTTGGCGGGATTTCGGAGGCCTTCAAGGTTGCGATTATCAAGGACGGCAGTTTCTTTTCATTTCTCTGCAGGAATGCGCGGAAACTGAGGGCGAGGAACATGAACGCCATGGAAGAACTTGTAGAACGCTGTGCTGTCCTGCATCTCGATCACATTCGAAGAAGCGGTGACCCTTTTGAAATGGGGTCCGCCAGGCCCCTGGACTTCGGGCACTGGGCAGGGCACCGGCTTGAGATGATGTCCGGTAACAGGTTGGGGCATGGCCAGGCTGTTGCAATAGGAGTCGCGCTCGATTCGTGCTATGCCATGTTATCGGGCCTTATATCGGCAACTGAACTGACAAGGATCCTTGATGCCATGAGTGCTACTGGTCTCAAACTGTGGGATCCCCTGTTGCTGAGACAAGGGCGCAGTGACAGGCCGGAAATATTAAAGGGCCTTGAAGAGTTCCGGGAACACCTTGGCGGCAGGCTGTCGGTGACTCTTCCGAAGTCGATAGGAATGAAGTGTGAAGTTGGCGAAATGGATTCTGGACGAATTGTTGAAGCGATACAACTGCTCAGGAAATATGCCTCAAATTGAGGCTGTTCCCATGGAAACATGGAATGAAGATTAATGATAATCCGCCAGTTCATCTGACCTATTGCCTTAATATCCATCCCGGGGAATCGTGGCAGGAAAACTTCGAAGCAATTAAAGATAGGGCCATGGCTGTCAGGGAGAATGTATCTCCTGGAAGGCCGTTTGGGCTTGGGTTACGGCTTGGAAATGAATCCGTGAGCAGTCTATCCACGGGAAGGGCCATTTCAGAGTTCCGTGATTTCCTGTCCGGTAATAATCTTTATGTTTTCACTGTGAACGGATTCCCCTACGGCTCGTTTCATGATACGCGGGTCAAGGAGAATGTCTACAAGCCCGACTGGCTTACGCGCGAAAGAGTCGATTATACGGTAAAACTGGTGCAGGTCATGGAATTCCTGCTTCCTCAGGATGTTCCTGGCAGTATCAGTACTGTTCCCGGTTCATATAAGAAATGGATCAAGTCCGGTCAGGATGTTTCTTTGATGGTCCGAAACCTTGCCGAATGCGTGAAGCATATGGATCTTGTGTACAGGCGTTCAGGGAAGAAAATTTGCCTTGCGCTTGAACCGGAGCCTGACTGTTTTGTGGAGAAAACCCAGGAAGCTGTAGGGTTCTTCAAGGAATGCCTGTTTCGTCAGGGAGCAAAATATCTCGCTGGTCTGGCCGGACTCTCTTTAAATGAGGCGGAAGAAAGTATCCGGCGACATGTTGGCATATGCTTTGACACGTGCCATGTCGCCCTTCAGTTTGAGGATCTTGAGGAATCCCTGGAATCACTTATCCGCAACGGAATCAGTGTGCCTAAGGTTCAGCTCAGTTCGGCAATAAGCGCGCCTGCAGGACAGGTCATGAAGATGGCGCGATTTGTTGATAAAGTTTACCTGCACCAGGTGAGGATCAGGGACAGAAATGGTTTGATAACTTCTTTTGATGACCTGACGCCGGATGTCATCAAGGAACCTTTGAGTGGAATCGATGGAGAGGTGAGGGTGCATTTCCATGTTCCGCTCTATTTCAGCGGGAATGGTGAAATCGGATCCACATCAGGGCTCCTGACCCGGAAGTTCTTTAAGCGCCTGCTTGCTGTGGAGAACTACCTTGAGATTGAGACTTATACCTATGGCGTTCTGCCGGATGAATTGCGTTCCCGCGATGTCAGCCTCAGCATAACCGATGAGTTCAAGTGGGTGCTCGATAAGATAAGAAGTTGAAATTGAATAGAGGGCTCACGAACGGAAAGAGAGTGCTGCCTTGGGCGGGCTTCAACCCAATCGAACACGTCGGCAAATTCATGTTTTTGTGCCAGACAGATTTTTGTGAATATAATTCACAGTCATCCCATAGGTTGAGAGAAATAATGTTGGAAAGCGTCTCTCTTCCTGCCACAAGACAGGGATGAAAAAACAACAGAAACGCAATCCAACGGGACATACTTACACAACTATGA
>Ga0172371_10003848_pt1 | contig 23103 bp, 23 predicted proteins | sample Lak12m_FD_114543 | JGI IMG/M metagenome (GOLD analysis project Ga0172371, IMG submission 114543) | Freshwater microbial communities from Kabuno Bay, South-Kivu, Congo - kab_022012_12m | ecosystem: Environmental > Aquatic > Freshwater > Lake | place: Democratic Republic of the Congo: South-Kivu...
AAACTTCTCTCACGGGAGACTCAACTCATCCGCGGCCTCTGCCGGCAGCTTAAGTGGTTTAAGAAGAATTCATAATGTTCACTACAGAGCGCAGAGATAGTGAATGATTTAGAAAAATAGTTTTCTCTGCGTGCTTTGCGCCTTTGCGGTGAGAACGGGGTACTATCGGCAGGGCAGATCGAATTCAGGAGATGACATCTCTTTAAGTTTTTCTTCAAGATCGGCTATAGGAGATTTGAGATTTCCGGCTTCATCGGCCCTTTTCAGTATTTCAAGCACAAGTGAGGCCTTTTCTTTGTGTCCGGTATTATAACAGACGTTGAAGGACCTCCAGGCGTATTCAGCGGCCTCAGACCACCTTTCCTGTTTTAGGGTTAACCTGGCCAGCATCTCCAGATCAGCAGCCATACCGGGATAATCGAGGTTTTCCTGGTCAAGTTCCAGGGCCTTTGCCCATAGGGTTTGGGCCTCCATATAATTTCCCTCAGACATGCGTATAAGGCCCAGATTATGGCAGGCTGAAGCCATCCCGGATTTATTATCCCCGGCTTCATAGATGGCTATGGCTTTCGATACATAATCATTCGCCATGGGAAGAAGACCTTTTTGCCAATATAGGTGTCCCATAAGATTTAGGACAAGGGCCTGCTGGAGTTTATCCTTACCTCGGCTTGCCGCCTGATAAGCCTCTTCCAGATGTCTTTCGGCCTGGTCCGGATTTTCTGCCTTCAGGTCAACTGCAGCCAGATTACTGAGACTGAGAGATAGCCCTGCTTCGTTATCCAGATTACGCTGAATACGGGCGGCCAAGGTGAAAAATTCTCTGGCCTCATCGAGCTTGCCGGTATTCAGGGCCAGCATGCCGATATTGTTATAGTCATAAGTTATACCGGGAAGGTTGTCTGTGGACTGGTTAATTCGCAGGGAATCTTCAAATAAGGACAAGGCCCGGCTATAACAGCCTTTTTTAAACCAGCGTATTCCCTGATTGGCATAATCCAGCGCCTTTTCTTTTTCTAATTCTATGGGCTTCGGCGGCGCGCCTGCACAGCCCGGGAGGCCGGATAACATTAGCAGCATGCAGATTATTATCAGGAGATAATGGCGCATTTACCTAACCCCTCTTTTATCCGGCTGAATAATTCCCTTTTCTTTTTGGGGGATGCCGCCTTTAATGAGCGGACTACGTTTGGCGGATTCCAGTATCTGGTCCAGTTTCTGCAAATTCTCACGCGCTCCCTGGGCAATGGCCGGCGCATCACGGCTGGCGGTCTTTATATCATGCAGGATTTTTCTCATTTCTTGCATGGCTTCCGGCAGGACCCGGGCGGCTTGCTCTACGCCCTGCGATGTTTTCTCAGCGTTAGCCAGTGTGGCCTCCAAGTGGGCCATTTGCCGGTCCAGTCTCTCATAAAGGTCATTTTTTACCAGTACGTTCCCCAGCCCCTGGCCCCTTTTTATATCATTGGTTATGGCCCGCATGTCCCAGAGCGTACCCAATAACGGGCCTTCCGGGTCCTTAAGCTGATCCATGGTCTCCTCGAGACTGTATAGTATCCGGGTAAGGGCATTGAATTTTTCTTCCAGGTGAAACTCTTCAGCATAATCGCTGAGAGATTTCTTCCTCTTGGAGGGGATGGTACCCTCTTCAGATATAAGTGGTGACTCCGGCGAACCGGCGGATATGGATATATATTCGCTGCCAATGAAGGTGGGACTGGCCACGACAGCTACCGAATCCCGCCTGATCAATTTTGAGTATCCCTTCAGGATTTTGATGGTGACTCCTACCTTGTTTTGCGGGGTAATCTCTAACGAAGTCACCCGCCCCACATCAGTATTAAATATCTTGACGGTGGCCCCTTCCTTGAGGTTGTAGCCCTCATCAAAGACAATATTATAGATGCCATAATCCCTAAACCAGGCCTTACCACGGCCGATGACGATTACGCTTCCGGTTACTACGATGATGGTAAGGATGAGCAAAGCGCCCACCATCTTTTCCATTGTGCTAAACTTCATTTCCATAATCGGATGCTGTTCCTCCCTGAGTCAGGCCTGGCGGCGTACGTTCTTGTGCGGGACCCGGACGGCCGCAGGCGGGATTTTCTCCGGCCAGCCTCCCTTCTTCCAGGGTATATGAGCGACTAATGAGTGCAGACAGGGAGGCGAATGAGGCAGCACTTGTGGAGGCGACCAGCAGGGAGCTGCCCATCTCCTGCAGGCATTTTCCTGCATAGGATATAAGCAGGGTCTGTCCTTCTGTAGAAAGGGTATCGATTATTCTGTCCAATAGTATCAGGATAGGTTTTTTGGCCAGCTCCCGGGCGCATACCGCCCGTTTAAATATCTCCGCATTAACCTCTGTGGGATGCAGGTCTTTATAATCATTGACCTGGAAATAGGTTAAGAGCCTTTCTCCTTCTTCCCAAACATCGTGCAGTGATCTGTTTTCGTAGTAGGCCCATCCCAGGGATACGTTTTGTAATAAGGTGAGATTGCTTATTAGGGCCGTATCCTCGGCTACGTAAGCAATCTTTCGGCGCAGGGAAAGAAGGTCTATTTCCCTGTCAAAAGGTACGGGTATCCCATCCAGGCAGATTTTTCCCTGCGTTGGTTCCAGCAAGGTAGCGCATATCTGGAGCAACTCAGCGCCGGACAGGCCGGTTGGGTCACAGAGACCTATCCCTTCGCCATATGGTACGGCCAGGTTAACCCCCTGCAGTATGTTTTTCCCGTTATCTTTATACCATACATTATTTATGTGGAGGCGAATTGCGGCCATCTTTCAATCACAGGTAAAAAAAGGTGGATATGAGGACGTTCAGGACAAAACAATACACCAGACATTGTACAGCGGCCCGGGCGGTGACCTGTGGCACTTCAGTGATAGCCTTTTTAGCCAGACCGCCCTGGTAAGTACAGACCAGAGAGATAATGAGGCCGAAGAAAAGGGCCTTAACAAAGCCTATAATGACATCAAACCCTGTAATAGCCCGATAGAATGAAGGAAGTAAGACAGAAAATGGCGTTCCTGTGAATATCCAGGAGAATAAGTATCCCCCGGTAATAGCTACAGCGTCAAACCAAACAAAAAGGCAGATGATAGCCAGTATTACTCCCAACACACGGGGCAGAACCACAAGGTGCAGAGGATCTATTCCCAGCATACGGAGCGCGCGCATTTCTTTAAGGACATGCATATAACCTATCTCTACCGACATGGACATTCCAGAGCGGAGTATGACGACCAACGTAGTCATCAGCGGCCCAATCTCCCGTATAACTACGGCTACAAGTAATGTGCCCAGGAACTCTTCACTCCCGACCCTGGTCAGTTGGCCCAGGGATTGAACGATAACCAAAAAACCGAAAATAAGGGCCACGAGGCTTATGATACCCAGAGACTGAACCCCTGTAAAATATATTTGTTGTATGATAGTCTGTCTAATCAGTCGGCGCCCTGTCTTATGTTCTTTGAAGAAGATATAGATGAGGCGGGTGAGAAGGCCCATAACATTGCTTAAATGCCGTATTCTTTCTATTGTACTACGGCCGAGGCAGCCAAGGAGCCACCCGGGAGATAGTCCGGATATGTTGCCTTGATACTCCCCCATTCGTTTTATGCCCTGATGCCCTTTTCTGACAGCATTTTTTCCGCAAATCCCAGGATAAAATCCCTTTGTGCCTTACTGGCATATTGGATGCAGTCGCAGTGAAGAGTCTGCTTGCTGCGTATGAGAAATTCTAATTTGACGCAATCCTCTCCAACCTCAATAGAGAAACAAAACGGCTTGCAATTTTCGTGGGTGTATTGTGTCTCAACCAGCAGATCATCCGGGAGGTCAACCCAGAACAGACCTTCTACAGAGGACAACTGGGCATGTTCCCGGAGGTATTCCACAATCTGTTCGATTTGTCTTTTATCCAGTTCATCAATCAGATATTGCCGCACAGATACTCCTTTTCTTAGCTGTCAGCACTCTTATGCTGAGAGCCGATAGCCGCTCATTATTTCTCTTCCTTCATGAAGGCCTTTACATGTTCGGCCATTTTCTTTAGATTTTGATCTACCCGGCAGAATACAGTTTCCTCGTCATAGGTCCCGTCTTCTTTCCGCTTGCCGGCCTCCATGCCGGTCAGGATCTCGATACCTTCTTCCACTGTGGAAATGGGATAGATATAGAATTTTCCCTCCCCGACTGCCTCCACCACGTCTTTTCGCAACATCAAATCCTTTACATTTCGTTCCGGAATAATTACCCCCTGTTCGCCGGTCAGGCCCAAGGCCTTGCACACTTCGTAAAAACCTTCGACTTTTCGTGTAACCCCGCCGACGGGCAAGATTTCCCCTTTTTGGCTTACTGCCCCGGTGACGGCTATGCCTTGATAGATCGGAATATCCGCCAAGCTGGACAGCAAGGCAAATAGTTCTGCCCCGGATGCAGAGTCGCCTTCGACCAGGCCATAGCTTTGCTCAAAACAAAGCGTGGCGGATAAAGTCAATGGTTTGTCATGGGCAAATTTTTCTTTCAGGTATCCACCGAGGATCATAACTCCTTTGGTATGGATACGTCCGCTCAGCTCGGCTTCGCGGTCAATGGTTACTACACCTTCCTTACCGATGGAGACGTTAGCGGTAATACGGGTCGGCCTTCCGAACGTATAATCGCCAAGGTCATATACTGAAAGTCCGTTTACTTGCCCGCTTATACGGCCGTCAGTCTGGATCTTTATGGTTCCTTTGGTTATGGCTTCTTGTATTTTTTCTTCATAGAGATTGGAGCGGTATCTCTTCTCGGCGATGGCTTTTTCGACGTGGTCAGCCGTGATATAACCTTTTTTATCCTCAGTAGCCCAAAAGTGGGCTTCCTTGACTATGTCATAAATTTCCGCAAGCTCCAGTGTCAGCTTGTTCTTATCGCCGGCCAGTTCCGAGCTGTATTCGACGAGGCGGGCCACGCCGGTTTTATGCAGGGGCCTGAGATTTTGTTTATAAACCATGGTCTTTAAGCAGCTTATAAACTGCTCCAGCTTGGCTGGCTTATTGTCCATTTCCACGTCAAGATGCGCCTTGACCTTGAACAACTCTCTGAATGCCTCGTCATAATTGTAAAGTAAGTAATAGATATATGGATCACCGATGAGGATGGTTTTTACCCGCAACGGGACAGGTTCCGGCTTGAGGGTTTTGGTTGTGATGTAACCAAATTGTTCGGCGAGGCCCTCGATGCGTATTTCCTTATTTTTTATAGTCCTTTTCAGCGCCTCATAGGAAAAAAACCACTTCAAAAGATCCAGCACCTTGATAATTAAATACCCTCCATTGGCCTGGTGCAGGGCGCCGGGCTTGATCATAGTAAAGTCGGTGAAAAGGGCGCCGAATTGGGCCTTGTACTCTATGGTCCCAAAGAGGTTTGGATAGTTGGGATTGGTGCAATAGACCACCGGGGCCCCTTTAAGTTTCGAATTATCTATGAGCACATTGACCTCATAGCGCGTAAATGACGGGGCGGGAGAAGCTATTGGGAACGGCCCGGCAGGCGCGGCCTTTTGTTTAAAGTCATCTATATGCTTAATCACGTCATCCTGTACATCTTGCAGGTAGGTGACTACGGCCGGATGCGATCTGTATTTTTCTTTGAGGTCATCGATAAAATGGCCTACGGCCTGGAGAGTTACGTCTCTATCTAACCCCTTTAACTCGGCGCGAAATTCCTTTTCCATCTGTTGTATCTTGTGAGCGGCAATGTTCATCTCTTTTTGTAGGGCCTCGCTTTTAGCCCGGAGCCTGGCCCTCTGCTCGTCAGAAAGGGCCTTGATATCCTCCTGCGCGAGGGGTGTCCCATCTTCTTTGGCCGGGATGACCATCATACCGCCTTGATCTACATTCAGGGCAAACCCTTCCTGCCTGGCTCGTTCTTCCAGTTCTTCAAAGATTTTTGCCCGGCGGGCGTTAAATCCCTTAACAATCTCTTCTTTGCGCGTCAGATAGTATTCACTTCCGAAGACCTCTGGTATCTGCATCTTGAGATTTTCGATGAGTTCTTCCATATCCTTCTGAAATTCTCTGCCCTCGCCCACTGGAAGTTCTATAGCTATTGGCTTGTCCGGTTCCTTGAAATTATGCACATAACAACAATCGGGAGGCACATCCTGTTTGTCGGCTATATCTTCCAGAAAGGATTTGACGATATAGCTCATGCCCGTATTCGGAGCGCCGGCCATATAAACATTATATTCCAGGTCTGACATCTTAATGCCGAACTTCAGGGCATTAACCGCGCGTTCCTGGCCTATAACGCCATTTTTCAGGGTAAGTACTTCGTCTGTGGTGGTAAACCCAAGGGTCTCCGGATCACAGGTCCTTCTCAACTCGGAGATAGATGCTTCTTCGAATTTTTTCGCCATAAGCCGTTCCATGTGAGAGAATTAGTCTGTCAGGATGCTTTACTCTACATGAAAAACGATATGGTTGGCAAGCGAAAACGTTTTATATTAGCGGATAGCGGGTAGCATATAGCGGATAGAGAATGGAGGGAGGGCGGTCTTTTGACTACCACTTTTTGTTCCACAGGTCCGTAAAATACTTGACCTGGCAGCTGTGCTCTACAGACGAAAGAACCACAAATGCCTCATCGACCGTGTTTCCCCGGGCAAAGACCCCATGTCCTTTAATCAAAACAGCTCTGTGATCACGCAGGGCTATCGCCGCTTTTTCGGCAAGTTCTTTAGAACCTGAGTCTCCATGAATGATGGGTATCTCATGTAATAAGCAAATACCTTCCGAATCCTCAAGGTGTAGCTCAGTCCCGGCCGGATGTAATAAAGACAGGATTACGGCGAATTCAGAATGGCCGTGTAAGATGGCCAGAACGGAGGCTTTTTTATAGATTTCCCTGTGCACTGCCAGTTCTATTGAGGCCCTTATATCGAGTGGAGAGGACTCGAAGAGAGGGACCTCCACGATATGGCCCTCCAGTTCGTCAAGCATGCTCCCGGTCGTGCTTATCAGGATCCGGTCCCCGATACGCTTACTGACGTTGCCGAAATGCGAATGTGCCAGCTTTTGGGCGACCATTTTCTTCCCGTATTTGATTAACTCTTCCATGTCTAGGACAATCCTTACGGCCTCAAAAAGTCCATCTGGGCGCAGCTACAAGTTCATCAATCCTAAGTCCCCCAGAGTTCCCGCGCATTTTTCAGGACAGGCTGGTCGCCTCCAATTTCGAGGAGAAGTGGTTCTGGAGAGGCGCCATCTACAATTATGGCATCATAACCCGTTTTTTTCAGTTGTACGCCGAATGTACCACCTGCGTTGCTGTAGCAGATGGTGCCTGTTAACGGTGATTTGGATACCGCGGTGGCGCGGCCAGAGGCCAGCGTGCCGGTGCCGGTAAGGGGGCCGGCCGCAAAGACCAGCAAATTATTTGGCGCCAACGGCTCGACCGGGCCACGATCATAGACCCATTTTACCCCCAGGCCACGGCCACCTAAATACAGTTCCCTTTCATGGAGGTCAAGCTTTTCCTCCTCGATGGTCTTGTTAGTCAAATCGACTCTTAGTATTTTGCCTGTCCACCCAAACATGACGTGTATGATAGCTACTATATTGGGGAAGGGAAGTCAAATCCAAAACTATTTGGAGAGAAGGTAACCCAGGGGGCAGTATTGATTTTACAATATATTGTTCTTGACACAGAAGTTACCGAGGCCATACAACATTTGCGCTAAATTTTCTTAAATATTTTGATGAGGTATGCTATAAGAGCAGTATATGGGTGCCGGTCGTTTTCAGATGTTTGTTCGCAATACAGCCTTTTTACATACTTATAGGCAACGTCATTAGTCATCGGTCATTGGTTAAGTCTGGAAGATTTTACTTTTACCAGTGACAAATGACTATTGACTAATGACACTCACTATAGATATGGTGATCCGCGATGCGGAAGCTTTTGTTAATCGATGACGAAGAAGGCGTAAGAAACATTTTAGGCCTTTCTTTAAGGAATGACGGGTATAATGTTTTGTTGGCCGGAGATGGTCGGAAGGGCCTGGAACTGTTGAAAGGCGAGCAGCCGGATATAGTCCTGACCGATATAAGAATGCCCGGTATGGATGGCATTGAAGTTTTAAAGAAGGTTAAAGAAACCAGACCGGAAACAGAGGTTATAGTCATTACCGGCCATAGAGATATGAACATGGCCATAAAGTCACTCCAATTGGATGCCTCTGATTTTATAATTAAACCGGTGAGTGACGAGGTACTTTCCATTGCCCTGGCCCGGGCTGAAAACAGACTGGAGACGAGGGCCAAACTCCGGGAATATACCAATAACATGGAGAATCTAGTCAGGGAAAAGACCTGGGAGCTTGAGAAGACTCACAAAGGGATGGAGGCCTTCTATAACATCTATCAACATATCAGCGACAAGACCTCTTTAAAAGAGGTGCTTGATTTTATAATTGGTAAGATCGGCGAGTTCATTAATTATCAGCACGTACAGCCCTTGATCTTTAATGGACGGAAGGATGGTTTTGTTGTCATTGAAGGCTATGAGCCGATAGGGTCTGAAATGGGAACTACCGGGGTAAGGGAGCTGGTCTCTGTAGTCGAGCCAATAACGCTCAGAGAAACCCAGTTTGATAGCCTGTGCGTTAAGGGATTAAATAGGCCGCTCCGGGTGCTCATCCCCCTCATGAAGCATGGTGATGTTATCGGCGATATCGTGATTTATAGTCGTGAGGCCATTTCAGAGAAAGATGTCAGGTTCATATATCTTATGGTCTCACAGGCTGCAGGAACGGTCCGCCGGATTGTTTTACAGGACGAAAACTTACGGAACTTGCATAACAAGATCGCAAGGTTCTCAAGATACGGTGAGCTTATCGGCAAGGACCATAAGATGCAGCAGATTTATGACCTCATCGGGGACGTGGCACCTACTAACGTGACTGTCCTCATTCAGGGAGAAAGTGGTACTGGCAAAGAATTGGTAGCCAGGGCTATTCATATGAACAGCCTGCGCAAAGATAAAGCCTTTGTAGCGGTCAATTGTTCTTCTTATCCCCTTACCCTGTTGGAAAGTGAGCTTTTTGGCCATGAAAGAGGCGCTTTTACCGGTGCCGTGCGCCGGAGGCTGGGATGTTTTGAGCGTGCCCATGGCGGTACAATTTTTCTGGATGAAATAGGAGAGATCCCGCCGATTTTTCAGATCAAACTTTTGCGAGTCCTTGAGACTCAGGAATTCCAAAGGTTAGGGGGCGAGGAGGCCATTAAGGTGGATATAAGGATTGTTGTGGCTACTAACAAGGAACTGCGGAAGGAGGTAGAGAGGGGTGCATTCAGAGAAGACCTCTATTATCGCCTCAATATTATCCCCATAAGTTTGCCCCCCTTGCGCACTAGAAAGAATGATATCCCCCTCCTGGCCGAACATTTTCTGGCCAAGCTGAATGCCAGCCAGGGGGAAAAGGTTATGGGTATTACAACCGAAGCCATGCAGATATTAATGGACTATCATTGGCCGGGCAATGTTCGGGAACTAGAAAACACTATCGAGCATGCTTTTATATTGACCAAGGGAGAGTTTATCACGGAAGAAAGCCTCCCGGCTTACCTGCGGTTTGGCCTTGATAAGGGGAAAGATGTAAGTTCCTTTGAAGAAAACGAGATGAGATTTCTTAGCAGGATGTTGGAGCAATACCAGTGGAATAAATTTCAGGTGGCTAAAAAGTTAAACATCAGCCGTAGCACCCTTTATGCCAAGCTCAAGAAATACCGTATAGAATGTTCTGGGGTTACTGCTGACAAAGGCTAGTCTCGTACTACGAGGATAGTAGAGATTTTTTAATCAGATTAAGCTAGCTATAGGGTAATATTACATTTTATGTCTTTTGGGGCAAATTTAAAAGATAGGTTCATTTTAGGAAGTTTAAGGGCCAAGATAATACTGGGCGTAGGTTTAATCCTGCTTACCGTGATGGGTGCTTTTAACTATTATATCGTAATTACCCAGGTTGAGCGTCATACTAAAGAAAATAAGAAAATGGCCATGGAAATAAGTGACACCGTCATGAAGAGTATAGAGTATCCAATGCTTGATGGCGATATGGATAAGGTACAGGCCATATTAGAAAAGCTGGGCACCCTTGAAGATTTGGAAGTAGTTCATCTTTGTGATGATAGCGGTGTCATCAAATATAACGGGATAGACAGCCATGATATAAATAGAAAATCAATCTCTAAAATCACCCGGGAAGCGCTTAGCACAGGCAAATTAGCCGGGGGGATGGAGACAGAGCCGCTTGATCCTAAGGACGTGAAGATATTACGTTATTCTATTCCCATCCATAATGAAAATGTATGCTATAAATGTCATGGGTCTGAAAAACGTCTTCTGGGAGTGTTATCAGTCGGCTTTAGCTGGGATCCGATTCAGAAGACACTAACCTCGGTACGAGACCAGAATATAATTATGGCCATGATGTCGTTAACTGTAGTTGGTTTTTTTCTGACCCTGTGGTTAAACAGATATGTCACCCGGCCTCTGGCCCGGTTGACCGGGTTAGCTGATGAGATCAGCCGGGGCAGATATGTCCCTGGAAGTGGAAAATTCCCGAGGCGGGTCGTTCACTGCTGGGGAATATTGAATTGCGATAAAAGGGATTGTCCCGCATATGCACGAAACGGCATAGCCTGCTGGTATGTGCCTGATACACTGTGCTTTGGCGAGCCATCGGGAAAATTTCCTGAAAAGCTACAACAGTGCGCAGAATGTCCTGTTTATAAGCGTCATAAAGGAGATGAAATAGTAAAGCTTCAGGACGCCTTTCGACACATGCTCCATAAGTTGAGCGCTTATGAGAAAGAACTTCGGGTGTCCGAGGAAAAATACAGACTCTTGTTTAATGCCAATCCTGACCCTATTTTTATTATAGACAGGGATAAATTCAAGATACTGGACGTTAACGAGAGGGCTTTAGAACGTTATGGTTACTCAAGGGAAGAATTATTAGAGATGTCCTTTGATAATCTGGGCCATAAACCAACAGGAGAGGTTATATCGGGGTTCAAAGGGCTTTCCCGCGGGCAATGCGGATTCTTTACGAAGAAAAGGCACATACATAAAGATGGACGTTCATTTTATGTGAATATTACCGTTTGTCCGGCAAGATACATGGGAATGGACGCATTAATTGTAGCGACGACTGATATTACGGAAAGCGTGGAAAAAGAGGCCCAGCTCATTCAGGCCGGCAAGATGACCACTATCGGTACCATGGCCTCTGGTATTGCCCATGAATTGAATCAGCCGTTAAACGTACTCAAGATTGGGAGTGATTTCCTTTTGAAAGTGATTAAACGGGGCGAAAAGATTGATATCGAAGAGTTGAAGACTGTGGCCGAGGAAATTAACAGTCATGTGGACCGGGCGTCCGGGATTATTAATCATTTGCGGGAATTTTCCAGGGTATCTACCCCGGTGCGGTCGTTAATGGATATTAATAAACCGATTAAGGACGTGTTTAAGGTATTGGGGCAGCAACTAAGACTGCATCAAGTAGAGGTTAGGCTGGAATTGGCCGAGAACTTACCTCCTATAATGGCTGACCACAACAGGCTGGAGCAGGTTTTCATCAATTTAGTGACCAATGCGCTGGATGCCATAGATGAGAAGGTCGAAAAGATGGGGCCAGAGGCCGGGGGAATGTCCATAACTATAAAGTCATTTCTGGAAGATGGGCAGGTTGTAGTTGTGGTATCCGATACCGGAATAGGGATTCCTAATAATGTTAAGGACAAGATATTTGAGCCGTTTTTTACCACTAAAGAGGTGGGCAGGGGTACGGGACTGGGCATGTCCATTAGTTATGGAATTGTTCACGATTACGGGGGAACCATAGATGTAAAGAGTGAAGCAGATATCGGCACAACTTTTGAATTGAGATTCCCCTTCTATAATCAGACATTGGAGAGTTACCGTGTCAACACTACTACTGATTGATGACGAAGAAGGCATAAGGAAGGTTTTATCCCTTTCATTAAGGAAAGACGGTTACCAGGTCTTGGCGGCGGAAAATGGTGAAAAAGGTTTGGGAGCATTCCGCCAGAATCTACCTCCTATTGTTCTTACTGATATAAAGATGCCTGGTATAGACGGCATTGAGGTCTTAAAAAGAGTTAAGGAAATTGCACCGGACACGGAGGTGATAGTTATTACCGGACACGGGGATATAGAGCTGGCTATTCAGTCTCTCCAACTGGGTGCTTCTGATTTTATTACCAAACCGGTAAGCGATGAGGCCCTTTCCATTGCTCTTAAAAGGGCCGAGCAGAAGCTGGAGATGAAAAGGAGGCTCAAAGAGTATACCCATGATTTGGAAAGTATGGTAAAAGCGGCCACAGAGGAGCTGAGGCGAAGATATGAATTTGAGGATAAGCTTATCCAGTCCTCTATCGATGGCATAGTGGCTACTAACGAAAAGGGCAGTGTAGTAATTTTCAACGAGGGGGCCTCAAGAATATTCGGTTATTCCCGCCTGGAGGCCATAAGGAGAATGGATATAGATGTCCTTTATCCAACAGAAATTGCTCGGGAGATCAAAGAAGGATTATATGGCAAGAAATACGGAGAAGAACATATCTTCAGGTGGAAAGGAATAAATGTTAAGGCTAAAGATGGTCAAGAGATGCCGGTAAGGTTTTCCGGCGCTATACTGTACGAAAAAGAGGAGGTAGTGGGTAGCGTCGGTTTTTTACAGGATATAAGAGAGATTAAAAGGCTGGAACAGGAATTGATCGAGTCGGAAAGGCTGGCTGCCATAGGCCAGACCGTAGCTGGCCTGGCCCATTGTGTTAAGAATATTTTATATGGGCTCAAAGGGGGGGTTTATGTGGTAAATACCGCCCTTAAGAGTAACAACCCCGAACAGCTAAATACCGGGTGGGATATGGTTAACCGCAATATCGGCAAGGTCTCTGATCTGGTTATGGATTTGCTCAATTATTCCAAAGAACGCGAACCCGACTACCAGAGGTGTTTTCTAAACACTATTGCCGGTGAAGTCTGTGACCTTATGGAGTTAGCGGCTCAAGAGGCCGGCGTAAAAATAATTCGTAATTTTGACCAGGCTATTGGAGAGGTAACTTTAGATCCAAAGGGAATACACCGCTGTGTGCTCAATTTAGTTTCCAACGCCATTGATGCCTGTCGTTTCGACCTTGACAGGAAAAAGGATTGCGTTGTAGAAGTAAAGACAGCCCTTGAGGATAAGGATACAGTGGTGATTGAGGTCTCTGACAATGGCTGTGGTATGGATGAGGAGGTCAAGAACAAGATTTTCACCTCTTTTTTTAGTACCAAAGGTGGCGCAGGCACCGGATTAGGACTGCTTGTGACACAGAAGATAATCAAGGAACACGGTGGAACCATCACTGTAGAATCGGAGCCTGGGAAGGGCTCTACTTTTGCTATTCGCCTTCCATTGAGAGAAAATGTTTGATTTATGAAGGCCGGAGGATAGAGTTTTTAAAAAACACAGGAGGATATATTATGGGGAAAAAGGTGCTTGTTGTAGATGATGATGCTGATGTGAGGACATTTGTTACCACTGTTGTTGAGACAAACGGCTATACGCCTATTGTGGCGACAAATGGTGAAGAGGCGATGGCCAAGGTAAGGGGAGATAAACCGGATTTGATCGTTTTGGATGTCCTAATGCCGCGGGAGAGCGGGATCAGGATGTACCGTGAATTGAAAACAGACGATACGTTAAAGACCATTCCGGTAGTTATCTTATCCGGGATTGCCAAACGGACCTTCCTCCGTTCTCAGGCCGCGCTGACAGAGTTCGGTGGACAGGCCGTGCCTGAGCCGGCGGCCTATCTGGAAAAGCCAACGGAGCCGGAAGAACTGGCGGGGACAATAAAAAAGATATTAGGCTAGAAGGTAATTATTTTTTAGAGGGGCCCGGATACTCAACCATAGAGCACCCGGGCCCTTTTATGTTGTTATGGAACGAGGAGGGTGGGTAAATCCAATCTTTCTGCTGCTTCGTGTGAGACGCTGCCTAACCACCTTGCTCTCCAGGCGCCTTTTCCGGTTGTCCCGGTGACGATCATAGTGGCATCAAGCTCGCGGGCCGCGGTTTCTATTTGGTCCACGACTTTTCCTACGTAAAGGTGGGTATCGGCCTCAATATTGGCCCCTTCAAGGGTCAGGCGAACCTCTTCCAGCCGCTTTTTGCTTTCCTTCTCTATCTTTTGCAGCTCTGTCTTGGATCGCCCTTCCATATCTTTTTCGGTTAGGATATGTATAATCTCTGCTTTCTTTATGATGTTTTTTAGCCCCAGGAGGTATTCTATCGCCCTGGCACAGGGGGCGGACCAGTCTGTGGCCAGAAGCGGCTTTTCGAAGGGGGCTTTGTTGATCTTGCCGTCCTTGGTCATGTATTTATGGACCAGGACAGGGACAGTGGTCCTCCGGAGCAGCTCCAGGGTCTGGGAATCTATATAGAGTCCCTTCATCTTGGCCTTTTTGTGGCGACCGGTGACAACAAGATCTACTTTTTCGACCTCTGCCGTGGACAAGATCTTTGGGACCGGATCACCCACTACGACGTAGGCGCCGCATTCCATGCCCATTTCAAACAGGCTTTCCGCCCAATTGATAAACCGGACATTGGCCATTTCTTTGAGTTTTAGTTCTTCACTCTTAAGATAGCCGGTTCCCCGGCGCATGGCCACCTTTTCTCTCTCTATTACATGTAAAAATACTACGTGATTAAGACCCACCTTGCGAAGATCCATTAGCGACTGAAGGGCATCAAACCACAATTCCTCGAAGTCGGTTACGAAGAGTAGCTTCTTAATTTGCATATTCACACATCCTCCCCTGTAAAGATGAAAAACGTTTTGCATTTTGGCCTACAAACAAGCCGCTTGTCAAGATTTATGTTTATGTTTTCTGAAAATATTTTCGTGTGCTCCGTAACTCGATGGTTCGCACCTTAATTTATTACGGGGGTGGTTTTGGTATTGGAATAGATTTCCCAGGTAGGATACATACTGTACAATAAAAACACAGATTACTGTACGATATTCATACAGCAATTTAATATTTAAAATACAAGAATTATCTTAAGCATGGAAAACTATAGTGTACTAAAATTGTACACTAGTGTCTGAAGGTTTTATTAGTTCTCAGTATCACAATTAACGGGTTTTTGTTAATAATAACAACAGGATGAAATAATGGGGTGAGTTGCATCCTGGTTTAGGCATAGAAGTTGCTGTGTTCTGTTCAACAACGCGAGATTAAGCTTACATTATTTTTATCGGCAGATAAGGGGCCAAACTTAAATATTTACTTTGGCCGGGGCGGAGTACAACTGGATGATATGGCGCTTAGGGTTATGCTATAAGCCGGAATTCGGAGGATTAATGTGGCGTTAGAGAGATTGCTTTATGCAACAAACCTTGGCGAACCCAAGAGTAGTTTACTGGAGTCGCTACTGGAAACCACGAAGGTAGGGCTGCGAGAGGTGGTGTTCCTCCATACTGGGGGGAAGATCATGGCCGAACGCTATTCCCAGGAGTGGCAACCGCGGTTGTCCGGATCGGGGGCTAAGGTTTGGGCCCATGGGGAGGAAGGAAATCTTGTTGCTTCCATCTTAAGAGTGGCCGCGGGAAATAGTTTTTCGCTTGTGGCGGCAGAGTTTAGCATTGACGGCACAAGAGCGGTTTCCAGGCGTGACAGCAGGCGCTTGGTTAAGGGATTGACCGTACCTGTTTTGATAGCCAGGCGAGCGAAGGAAATGGCGCGGCCTCCGGCTGCGGGAGTCTTTGATCACCTGGTTTTTGCCACCGACTGGTCGCCGGCCTCAGAGCGGGCGGCCTCTTTTATCCAGGGACTTAACGGCCTGGCAAAGGAAATGGATATCGTGAATGTTATTCAAAAGAAACTGACCGTGGGTGAGATGCGGGGGCTTAAGAAAAAGCTCCAGGACACACGCCGGATGTTTTCTTCTCAGGGGATAGACGCGGAATTTCATATCTACGCCGGCCGGACGGCTGAGGAGATTATGCTGGCGGCACGGGATTATCATGCCACGCTGATCGTCATGGGAAACAGCCGGAAGGCCGCTGTACGGAAGCTATTCCCGGGCCGGACGGTATATAAGGTAGCAGAGGAAACGACGGTACCGGCATTATTTGTTCCTTAAATTTGAAACCACAGAGGCCACAGAGGGGAAGAAACAAATCAAACTTGCACCCCGAACCTCTCCCGTCGAGGGAGAAAGGGGTTTGGGGACTTTTTACGAGACCATCTTATCTTATTTTTCTCTGTGCGCTCTGTGGTTAATTTTTTGACAATACGTTAGGACAAACAAAGGAGTAAAAGGCATGGAAGTGACGGTCTTAATACAGGCTACAGACGAAGCCTTTAAGATCATAGAAGAGGCCAGGAATCGTGCCCTGGACGTACTCAATACCTCGGTTAGATTTACGGCCGAGGCCAAGGTCCTCGAAGAGAAGAAGGTACAGGACATCTTTAAGGGGGCGGAGCGGACTAAATCCGAGGTCCTGAGTTTTCTGGCCACGTTTGCCTTGTTGTTCTTTCCATTCTGGATGCCGCTTTCCGGGTTCTTTGACGTCTTTCACCTCAGCATCGGGGTGGGTTGCTGTGCCCTTGTGGCCTATATATCCCACGACCTCCTCTTTGTTAATGTCCGGGTGGGGGATATGCGCACGATAGTAAAGAGGTTTTTCGCCTATATTCCGTGGCTGATATATCAGATCTATCTGGCCAGCATCCACGTGATCAAGATTGTTTTGAAGCCCAAGATGCCTATAAATCCCCGGATAATAAGGTTCAAGACAAAATTGCAGACCGATATCTCGATGGTAACCTTTGCCAACTCCATAACCCTTACCCCGGGTACTATCAGCGTAGATATAAAGGAAGGCGAGTACTACGTGCATGCCATCGACGAAGAGGTGGCCTATGACCTTCTCTACGGCGGCGAGATGGAGGACAGGGTAGCGCATGTCTATATGGAGGCGGAACATGTCTATGTCCAGGATGTATTGGATGTGGCCCGTATATACGGGGCGTTGAGATAAAGATGGAGACGATGTGGCTTAAACAGGAGGCGGTAGAAAAATGATAATAACCTACGAGGATATAATTATAAAGACCCTCACCCGGGTGCTGGCACCGTTTTTACAACTCTATGCCCTCTATGTTATTGCCCATGGGCACTACAGTCCGGGCGGCGGATTCCAGGGGGGCGTTATACTAGCGGCCAGTTTTATCCTTATGGTCATTTCCTTCGGGCTGGATATGGCCAGGAGGCGGTTGTCTGAAAAGGTCGATATCATATTCCTCTGTCTCGGACTCATAATTTATTCGGGGACCGGGGCCTTATGCCTGGCCCTGGGCGGAAATTTTCTGGATTATAGAGAGCTGACAAAATTATTGCCGGTAACCATAGCTAAGGCCAGGGCCCTCGGTATCCTTTTTGTGGAGACAGGCGTTGGCTTTGGAGTCATGGCTGTTATGACCTCCTTAGTCTATGATATTTCTAGCGGCGGGTTGCCGCCTGAACGCAGGTAATAAATAGAACACCGGGAAGAGCAAGGGCGGAAAGGCACAGGGAAGGGCATCTTGGAGATTGAAGACATCCAGAAACAATCTATAAAAATGCAGCAAGTCTATAACATGATCTTAAATCTTGCTCCAACGGATGTTACTGTTCTGATCCAGGGAGAAGATGGGACAGAAAAGGAATGGGTGGCTGAGGCTATCCATGCCCATAGTTCCCGGAGAGACAAGGCATTCGTGGTTATTAATTGTGCCGCTTATCCGCGTTCCTTATTGGATGACGAATTATTTGGCTATGAAAAACGTATAAGTAAGGGCGCTTCACATCACAAAAAAGGACAATTGGAAAGGGCCGATGGCGGCACCGCCTTCTTAAATGATATTGACGAGGCGCTCCCTCTGTCTCAGATAAAACTTCTAAAATTTCTGGAAACGATGGAATTTGAAAGGCCGGGGGGACGGGGGAAGATACGGGTAAATGTACGCATGATAACGGCTGCGGACAAGGATCTGAAAGAAGAAGTGGAGAAAGGGACATTTAATGAAGAGATGTACTACCGCCTCAGCATTATAAATATATATATTCCGCCCCTGAGACAGAGAAAAGAAGACATACCTTTCTGGGTTGAGTATTTTATGGAGCGGTTATCCGGTGAGAGTAGAGGTGTCATCAAAAAGATTACCCCAAAGGCCATGCAGTTTTTGATGGATTATTCCTGGCCCGGCAATGTCAAGGAACTGGAGAATACCATCCAGTATGCTTATCTCACGACACGAGATGAGCTTATTGACCAGGATGACCTTATTCCCCGGCTGCGCAATGAGGTGACCAGAGAAGAGGGGGAGGGGGTAATCTCATTCGAGGATAACGAGAAAAGATTTCTGTTGAAGATATTGAGGGAAGAAAACTGGAACAAGCTCCAGGTGGCCAAAAAACTCAAGATCAGCCGAAGTACCCTATATGCCAAGCTAAAGAAATACAATCTGCTAAGCAACCCCTCGTCAGTAGCAGAGGGGTGAGGGTAAATACAAAAACGTAACGTTCTACGGGGTGTCACTATGATCGATATGCGGCAATTTTTTACGGGCGTGAGCATTGCATTATTGTTTCTGGCATTCCTTTGCCTCTACCGGGCCATCCGGGGACCGTTTATTACCAACCGTATAATAGGCGTAGGCGCCATCGGGACCAAGACGTTGATTGTTTTGCTCCTTATGGGTTTTATATACGACCGGGTGGATATGTTTGTGGATATCAGCATAGTTTATGCCCTCTTGAACTTTATCGGCACCCTAGCCGCGGCCAAGTATTTCGAGATGAAGGGAGAGGTTTAATTAAATGGACACCATGACTATAGGATCGATACTGACCGCTATTTTTCTTCTCTTTGGTCTGCTTTTTTTCACCGGCGGCACCATCGGGCTATTACGCCTCCCTGACTTTTTCTGTCGTATGCATGCCACGGGCAAGAGTGATACCCTGGCAGTTCTCTTATGCCTCATCGGTCTAGCCATCTACAATGCTTTTGCGGGCAACTTTGCGCTACCTTATATCCTGGTGAGCATAAAGATTATTTTTATCGCTATCTTTTGGTTTCTGGCCGGTCCGACCGGGACCCATGCCATATCCCGGGCTGCCTTCCGGTGCGGTGTAAAACCCTGGACTCTGGAGCATCAGTTTAAGGAGGTGGAGAAGGAATGATAGTCCCACTGGATCTCATACTGCTTGTCTTTGTGGTTATAACCGGTATCGCGGCCCTACAGATAAAAGATCTCCTGGGCGCTACGATTATCCTTGGGTCCTTCAGCTTCTTCATGTGTCTTATTTATACGGAGATGGGGGCGGTGGATGTGGCTTTTACCGAGGCCTGTGTGGGGGCCGGGGTCGGTACTGTTTTATTTATCGCCGCAGTCCATAAGACAAAAAGGAGGGCGAAAGATTGAAAGTATTTGCCTTGCTAACGGTGATTATACTGGGCGGTCTTCTTGTGTATGGAGCGGAGGATTTCCCAAAATGGGGCGACCCGGATCAACCGGGAAGCGTGCACGTCGCGCCCCGTTATACCCAGGGCGCATACATAGAGACGGGCACTCCGAATATAGTTACGACGGTGGTCGCTGATTACCGGGGCTATGACACAATGGGGGAGACCACGGTTATATATACGGCAGGAATGGCCTGCATCCTCATGTTACGCAAGAAAAAGAGGGGCGAGGGAGAAGGCGATGCTTGAGTATATCCTAAGTAAATACAGTTATAGGGTTTACATCTTTTTAATGATGCTCGGCCTCTGGGGCATGATCGGGAAGAGGAATCTGGTAAAAAAGCTTATTGGTATGAACATCTTCCAGGTGGCGATAATCCTTTTTTATATCTCTATCGGCTCGAAGGTCGGGGGCGACATACCTATACTGACTGCGGAAGACCTCCATGGTATGGCTGACCCGGGCAAGTATATGAACCCCCTGCCCCACGTCCTCATGCTTACCGCCATCGTGGTTGGTATCGCAACTACGGGCGTGGCTCTGGCCGTAATAATCATGATTTATAACCGGTATAAGACCCTGGCTGAGGATGAGATATTAGAGATTCGTAAGAAAATTGGAGTCTAACATGCGCTACGAACAATGCATCGTCTTAATTGTAACCGTCCCGCTAATCACCTCTTTCCTTGTGGTGCTACTGGGGTGGTTTAAGAGGTGGCTATGTTATCCGTTAGTCCTGGCTGCCTTAGGGATATCTTTTCTATGCTCCCTGGGCATTCTGGACCTGGTCATGGAGAGAGGGACGATTCACTACTGGCAAGGGGGCTGGGAGCCGCCCTGGGGCATTGAGTATGTAGTAGATCCCCTTAACGCCTTTATGCTGGTGCTGGTGTCTGCTGTTTCTCTTTTGGTAGCCATCTACTCGAAAAAGAGTATCGAGCGGGAAATTCCTGAAAAGTTAGTCCCATACTACAGTATTTTCCTGCTCATGGTGACCGGACTCATCGGCATCACGGTCACCGGTGACCTCTTTAACGCCTTTGTCTTTTTGGAGATTGCATCCCTCACCTGTTACGCCCTCATAGCCGTGGGCGAGGATGGCGCCCCCATGTCCGCCTTCCGTTACATAATCATGGGCACCATTGGGGCCTGTTTTTACTACCTGGGAATTGGTTATATGTACATTGTAACCGGTTCCCTGAACATGGCCGACTTGTCGCAATTACTGCCTAATCTGTACCATAACAAGGCGGTCCTCGTGGGCTTTGCCCTGTTTACGGTGGGAATTGCCCTTAAGATGGGCGTGTTCCCTATACATGGTTGGTTGCCGGATTGTTACACCTACGCGCCATCAGCCACCAGCGCTATTATTGCCCCCCTGTTCACCAAGGTCATGGCCTACTTCATGGTAAGAATCTTTTATACGCTTTTTACCCCGCATTTTACCATACACATGATACAGGTAACCCAGATGTTGGCCTGGATAGCCGCCGCCGGTATTATAGCGGGATCCATCTTTGCTATTGCTGAGAAGGATTTAAAGAGGATGCTGGCCTATTCTTCGGTGGCCAACATTGGCTACATTCTCCTGGGCATCGGCCTGGCCAATAAGATGGGTCTCATAGGTGGATTGCTGCATATCATAAACCATGCGGTTATGAAGGCGACCTTATTTATGGCTGCAGGCGGGATAATGTACAGGATGGGCATGCGGGACATTACGCAGTTCCGCGGCCTCCCGAAAAGGATGCCCTTTACCATGGCGGCCTTTGTCATTGGTTCCCTATCCATGATAGGAATACCGCCCACCTGCGGCTTTTTCAGTAAGATGTACCTGATAATGGGCTGTATTGATGCCAAACAGTGGCTCTTTCTGGGGGTCATTCTCTTGAGCAGTCTCCTTAATGTGGTTTATTTCTTCCGGGTGGTACAGATGGCGTTCTTTAAACCCTATGAACCCGAGCTGGTTCATGCCCATGACGGAGGCGAACCCGAGAAGATCAAGATGGAAGAGATGCCCCTGAGTATGCTCATACCCACTTTGATAGCGGCTGCGGGCATAATATTGCTTGGTTTCTATAATGGAGACATTATTTCTAACGTTATCCAGCATGCGATTCCGGCCGGGTTTTAGAGGCAGTTAGAGGACGAGGGTTTTGTAAATACGGTCTAAAGATTATAGGCTTAGGAGGTAGATAAGGTGGATATCCCATTTGCTTGGTTATGCTGGATATTTCCTCTCATGGGCGTGATAGCGACACCCATCCTGGCGCGGATTCATCCCACGCTCAGGGACTATGGCGCAGTCTTTTTCTCTGCCCTGGCGGCCTTTTCGGCGGTGACCTTCCTACCTTATCTCTTTGATGAGCCATCGAAACTGCCTATAGAGAGTGTATATGTATGGCTTGAAACGCCTATACAGGTGAGCTTCGGAGTGCTCCTCGATCCTTTAAGCATAGTTCTGGCCAACGTGGTCGCGGTGATAAGCTTCCTAATTATGGTGTACTGTCTGGGATATATGAAGGGAGACCCCGGGGTAACCCGGTTCTGGATGCTGATGAATCTCTTTATTGGAAGCATGCTCCTCCTGGTTCTGGCCAATAACCTCCTGTTTATGTTCATCGGATGGAAAATGGTGGGCGTGTGTAGCTACGGTTTGATCGGTTACTACTACCTCGATGAGAAGAAATACTGGATAGGTGGTCCGCCTCCGACGAAATACGCCAAGCCCACGGATTGTGGTTTAAAGGCGCTGCTTGTGACCGGCGTGGGAGATATGCTCATGCTGGCCGGTATCCTGATAATGTTCTACTATGCCAGGACCCTGAACGTGCTCGAACTTTATCAGACTTCAGCCATATGGATACCGGAAATGGCCAAGTCCCCGGGCCTGATCGGACTGGTCAGTGTCCTTCTCCTGGCCGGGCCTATTGGCAAATCGGCTCAATTCCCGCTTCATGAGTGGCTTCCCGAAGCTATGGCTGGCCCCGGGCCGGTCTCCGCCCTGATCCATGCCGCTACTATGGTAAAAAGCGGTGTCTATCTGGTGGCCAGGCTGATTCCCATCTTTTATTACGGCTACTGGGTGGCAGGGTGTAGCGAGGCCATGACCTTTTTTACTGTAACGGCCTGGGTGGGGGTAATTACCGCCTTCCTGGCGGCCAGTCAAGGCCTGGTCTCCCTGGAGCTTAAAAAGGCCCTGGCTTATTCGACAGTCAGTCAGATAGGGTACATGATGCTGGCATTGGGAGTTACAGGATTTAGTCAAGGTATTTTGGTGAGCGGCTACGCGGCTGGAGTCTTCCACCTGGTAAGCCATGCCATGTTTAAGGCCTGTCTCTTCCTCTGTGCCGGCACGGTTATCCATACAGCCCATTCCATCTACATGCATGAGATGGGTTCGCTCCGGAAGTATATGCCGTACACCTGGTTTTTCATGACCATTGCGGGCCTATCCTTGATGGGCGTTCCTCCATTGCCCGGATTCTGGAGCAAAGATGCTGTGCTG
>Ga0172371_10003852_pt1 | contig 23090 bp, 20 predicted proteins | sample Lak12m_FD_114543 | JGI IMG/M metagenome (GOLD analysis project Ga0172371, IMG submission 114543) | Freshwater microbial communities from Kabuno Bay, South-Kivu, Congo - kab_022012_12m | ecosystem: Environmental > Aquatic > Freshwater > Lake | place: Democratic Republic of the Congo: South-Kivu...
ACCCTGCGACCGACACGTGGTCGGCCACCTCGACAGAGAACGCTCCGATGGGGCGAGTCAGCCACACGGCGGTGTGGACTGGCAGCCGCATGATCGTCTGGGGAGGGTTCGGTGTCTCTGGCTATCTGAATAGTGGGAGTGCCTACGACCCTATCGCCAACACGTGGCTCGGCGTGTCGACGACGGAGGCTCCGACCGCGCGTGACGACCACACAGCGGTGTGGACCGGCAGTCGCATGGTCGTCTGGGGTGGCTACGATGGACGCTATACCGGGAAGACCAGCACCGGCGGGACCTATGACCCAGCGACGGATGCGTGGACCACCATGGCGGTGGATGGCGCGCCCACAGCCCGCGGATTCCACACGGCGGTGTGGGGCGGCGACCGTGTGGTCGTCTGGGGAGGGCTCGATGACGCGGGCCCTGGAAGCCAGACGGGTGGCGCCTACGACCCCGCCACCAATTCATGGACAGCCCTCCCATTGCTCAGCGCGCCGTCCTCCCGCTATGGCCACAGAGCTGTCTGGACCGGCAGGCACATGGTCATCTGGGGTGGACTGACGGGCGAGGGACCTGACACGGTCAGGCTCAGTAGCGGGGGCCTCTACAACCCCCGTGCCGACCGCGTCTTCTACGCCTACCGGAGGCCTTGAACCTGGGCATCGGTACTCCCCCATCGGAGCGTGAGTGCCACAGTCTAGGACTAAGGAGAAGCAAAGGATGAGAGTGGTCTGGGGCGGGAAGGTCGTCTTCTACATCGGGGTCGTGACAATGGCACTGGCCATGACGAGATGGGGTCTCGCTCGTGCCGACGTGCCTGGCTTGGTCGATCTCCAGGGGACCCTGACCGATGGCGCCGGGTTGCCGGTCACGGGGCCTGCCACCATCACCTTTGCCCTCTACACCGCCGCAGCCGGGGGCACCCCCGTGTGGCAAGAGACCCAGACGCTTGCCGTGAACGCCGGCATCTACTCGACAGCCATCGGTTCCGTGACGCCGTTTCCCGAGAACCTGTGGGAGAGTGCCTCCCTCTGGCTCGGAATCCGCCAGGATGGCGCCGCCGAACTGCCCCAGCGGGTCCGGATCGTCGCGGTGCCCTATGCACTGCGGGCCAGGACCGCGGAGAGTGTAGTGGGCGGGGGAGGAGTGCCTCCCGCTGGTGCAATGGCATTCTCAGAGAGGGCGAACGACCCGGTCCTCACGGCAGCCGGCTTTTCGCGGTTGTACACGGCCCGTCCTGACGCGTGGACCCGCATGTCAACGGCCGGCGTCCCGCAGGCGCGCAAGGACTTCACTGTGGCCTGGGCGGGGGGACGCATGGTCGTGTGGGGGGGGCTGGTCAGCGACGTCTTCAGCAACACCGGCGAGCGCTACGACCCGACGACGGACACGTGGGCCCCGGTGTCGGCGGTTGGCGCTCCGGCTCCCCGTACTGGGCACACAGCGGTCTCGACCGGCACCCACATGATCGTGTGGGGAGGGCGCGGACCATCGGGGATGGATACCGGCGGCATGTACGACCCGGCCACGGATCGATGGATGCCCGTCTCGATGGTGAACGCCCCGGAACCGCGCAGCCGGCACACGGCGGTCTGGGCTGGTGGCCGGATGCTCGTCTGGGGCGGGGTCCCCGCAGGCGGTTGGGCAACCAACACGGGAGGCTGCTACGATCCAACCACGGCCACCTGGACCACCATGTCCACAGAGGGGGCACCGAGCGCACGGTTCGACCACAAGGCAGTGTCCACGGGTGACCGCATGATCGTATGGGGCAGCAGCGACTCCAGCAATGACGGGGGGCTCTACGATCCGGCCGCCGACAAGTGGGCACCCACCTCGGCAGCCAACGCGCCGGGGCCACGCACCGGGTACACGGTTGTCTGGGCCGGCAATCGGATGATTGCCTGGGGAGGACAGGTTGACGCTGTTGGCCTCACCAACAGCGGGTACCTGTATGACCCCATCGGGGATGCCTGGACCCCGATGTCGGCAGCCAACGCCCCCGCTCCCCGCACCGGCCATGTGGCCATCTGGACGGGGACCCGGATGATTGTGTGGGGGGGCGGCTACAACGGTACGGGTGGTCTCTACGATCCAGTAGCGGACATGTGGACGCGCATGTCGTCGGCAGGCTGCTCAGACGTGCGGCCCGGGCTTGCGGCGGTCTGGACAGGCTCCTGCATGGCGGTATGGAGCGGCCTTTACCCCGACTATGACGGGGTCGCGGGGGGGCTATACGACCCCAGCGTTGACCGGCCGCTGTTCATCTATGGGAGGCGCTGAGGGCAGGAAGCGGCGGGCCGTTGGCGGAACTGTGCCCTCGGACCGGCGCGGATGTCCACGGAAAGGCACGGAGCGTCTGATGTACTCCGAGTCGATTATGCGCAGCCTGCGGGGCACGGCATGTGTCCTCGTTGCAGTCATGTCACCCGTGATAGCCACTGGCCGCCTGGGAAACGCCGCAGGCGATCTCGCCCTTGCCGGGGTCGCCCCGACCTGCCGCGTCTTCATGGGCCGTGGCATGGTGGTGCCGGCGTCCCCGGAGGACTTCTACCTGCGCCGGGCATCCAAGGTAACTGTCGTCGCGGGAGACCATGGCAGCGTAGAGGGCCAAGCCACGCAGTACGTCAGCTACGGTGCCCGGACCGCCGAGGTGCTCGCGGTCGCCGATCCCGGGTTCCGCTTCGTGCGCTGGATCAGGGACGGGGCGGAGTTCACCACTGAGAACCCCCTTGCGCCCTTTCCCGTCCTCCAGAACACGGCTCTGGTCGCGCAGTTCGAGGTCAGGAGCTACACCGTCACCTTTGCCGCAGGCGCCAACGGGTACCTGAGCGGGAGCACCACGCAGACGGTGGAGCACGGCGGGGACGCTCTGCCGGTGACCGCGCACGGAACCTACGCATACTTCTTCGACCGATGGAGCGACGGCTCGACGCAGAACCCGCGCACGGAGAGCAACGTCACGGCCGACATGGCCCTGATGGCGGCGTTCCGGCCGGCACAACCGGTCTCGCCCGACGGCAACTTCCAGGCCATGACGGACGTGGCGGCCGTTGCTAACGGCCGGGGCTGGTGGGACCTCAGCGGCGCCTACACCGCCACGGTGAAAGGCTACCCCCTCACACTGGACCTCGTTCACGACACCAAGGGCAAGCTGACCGGCAATGCCACCCTTGCGGTCGCCAAGGCCACGGTGGTTCCCATGCTGGCGAAGGGCTCCGCCAAGGGCACCCGCGGCAACACGGTGGTGAAGATCTCGCTGAAGGGTGCCACGGCGGACAAGACGGCCGCCGTGTCGTTGGCCCTGAATCTGACGGTGGACGCCGCCAACCGGTTGCTCACGGGGCCGCTAACCGGCAGCGTGAGATCCGGCGGAGTGACCACGGTACTGAACCAGAGCCTCGCTCTGGCTATCCACGGAGACATGGATGGCACTTGGGCCCTGGCGATGGACGTGGACCAGGCCGGTACCGCGGTCACCGGCACTGCTCTACTCACGCTGTCGAACGGCGTCGCCTGTCCCCTGACCGTCAAGGGCAAGACCGGCGCGGGCAACACCGCCCTGCTGACCCTGGCAGGGGACAAGGCCAACCCCGCCGCCAAGGCGATCAAGATCAAGACGACGATCACCCCGCTGGAGGGCGGCTGGGCCACCCTGGACGCGTTCTCGGGGAAGGGCTACGGCCAGACGCTGGCGTGGTAGTGGCCGGGTGCCACATGCAAGCGAGCCGCCTGCCGTGCCGCGGCGACTGGCCCCTGACATGGCCCCGGAGATGATCATGGAGCAGCTCTTAGCCCTGGATCTGGCCGCTGCCAGGCTCCCCGGCGCAACTCCACCGGTTCCCGCCAACCCTGGGAGGTGACCCCATGCGTTGCCCGACGTGCGGAACGGCGTTCCACTTTCAGCCCGAGGGCACTCTGCCCGCCCGCGGGTCTACGTCCGTGTTCGAGGAACCCACCGGGCCGCCAGAGCCCCCCTCCGGCCCCATCATGTCGTGGTCCACCGAGTTGGCGAGTGGGGCGTGTCCAGCCTGCGGGTCCCTCGTCGTCACACTCAGGCTGATGGGGAGCGTCCAGAGCGAGGAAGTAGGTTTCGGGGAGGGGTCGCCCACCATCGTCGAGGAGCACGTCATCTTCCCGCCCCGTTCCGGCCGGGGACTGCCGGCCGAGGTACCGGAACGCCTGCGGAAGGACTTCCAGGAGGCGGCTGCCGTTATGGGCCTCAGCCCCAAGGCGAGCGCGGCCCTCGGCCGCCGGATCCTCCAGGATGTTCTGCGAGAGGCGTGCGGGTGCGACCAGCACGACCTCAGCAAGCAGGTTGCGGCCTACATCGAGAAGCATGGCGTCCAGTCGCCTCTGGCAGACCAACTCCACGCCCTTCGAGAAGTCGGGAACTTCGCGGCGCACACCCAGAAGGACACGAATACCGGCGCGGTGTTGGACGTGGAACCGGGGGAAGCCGAGTGGCTTCTCGATACCCTTGAGGCGCTGTTCGACCACGTCTACGTGAAGCCGGGGAAGCACCAGGCCCGCGTCGATGCACTGAACGCGAAGCTGACGGCTGCGGGGCGGAGGCCTTTGGGGAAGACCGGCCCGTAGAGCCTTCTCCACGCCTGGCTACACCGACCGCGTCAGTCCGGTGCGCCAACCCCCGCAGCGTCTGATGCCCGCGCCTGGTGCGAGCCATACGACGGCATACTCTGCGGGGGGAGGCAGGCCTACGCCGGGCCCCTGACCTGCCGACATGTAGCCCATCGAGGCGGGTGGAGCCGGAGCCGTGGCCCGACACCGGCTGAACTCAGTAGCGACCTCCGCTTCGTGGAGTCCGGGGAGGCGGGGGCCCGCCCAGCGTGCACGCCCCGGGGGACATTCGGGGGACAGTCGACGGGAAGACACCAGGAAACGTTGCCAAACGTTGGTACGCTTTGTTGACATCCAGGCACAGCATGGCGCGGTTCCATGACTCAGGGATCGATCTCACCCTTCTCCACCATGTACCACATGGCGCGGTTCCATGACTCAAGGATTGGTTTCACGTGCAGCCATTCGCCGTGGGACCATTGCGAGTAGCCCGAGTCCAGGAGGGGTTGGCCGCAGACAAGGCAGCGAGGGTGCGAGAGCTCGGCACGGATGCGCCGCAGGAGCTCCTGCACGTCCCGGCGGCGCAACAAGCGGCTGGCCTGACAGCGAGCCCAGCGGGGCTTGTACCCGGCCTGGCGCGCGCCCTCTGCCCCGTTGGCAAAGGCCACCAGGTACGCCCAGCAAAAGCGCTCCTGTCTCAGCGTCATATTCCAGGCCCTGAACGTTGTGAGGCGACCGTAACCCAGCCCGTTCGGTTATGGGACTAACACACTGCCATGAGCACCGGCCGGTCACCGACGCCGGGGCGCCGGCGCCCGCTCCCGAGGCCGGCCACCGCGCAGGCCGTTCGCCCGACTCGCCAGCGCCTTGGCCGGTGAGCGCACGCTACCGGCGCGCCGGGCTCCCTCCACGCGGCCAGCCACCTAGCCCATGGCGAAGGCTACAGCCAGGTCCGAGGCGGCCTCGAAGCGGGCGCGGTCGTTGCCGAACTCCCGAAGGACCAGCGGCGCGGCCCGGCCCCACATGGGCGACCACGCGAACAGGCGGGTCACGCGGTCGCGGACGGCGAAGAAGTCGGCTGGGGTCATGGTGGTTGGTCTCCTCTGTGGCAGGTGGTCCTTGCCAGTGGGGTGCGCCCCCGCGCGTACTGCCCCGGGGCTTCTCGCTTCACAGGGGCCATCCATCCGGGGCGATGCCATTGCCGCGCCAGCGTCCGTCGCCGTGGGCCATGATGGCGTCGGCGGCGGGGCACGCCTGCCGCCATCCACGCTGCTCATGGTGTCGCTCCCGGTCCCGCGCTGGTTGGCACCGGGGGCTTCTGCCCGCTTACCTCCCCCTGCACATTGACCTGCTTGCCCCCCTCCTGGGCAACATTGATCTGCAGCACGGGGGTGTTCCGGCTGAGGCGCCGCACACGGGCTAGGGTCTCGACGGCCCGCAGGAAGCGGTTGTGGGCCGCGGTCAGGAAGCCCTCCCAGTGGGCCGCCTCGTGCAGGGAGAGGGACTGGCCAGTGACCTTGCTGGTGTAGACGCGCTCCGCGTGGACGAGCCGGACCCGCACCGTCAGCAGGTGATCGAGGAGGAGCCGTTCCAGAGGCGGGGCTGCGGCGTAGCCAGAGTCCTTCTTGAGCTTGTCCACCTCGGCAAGCAGGAGTGCCTGACTAGACCCGTGGCAAGTCTTCTCGATCAGCGTATGACGAGCCGACGGCCCACTGCCGAAGTGCTCCAGGGTGCCGGGTATCTCAGTTGCCAGTTGCCGCAGCCGGCCGATGTCCTTCGGGTCAGGCGTCTTGGCGGCGTCCATCCGGTTACAGAGTTTCAGGAACTCCGATTGCGGGGGCGGAATCCTCGCTGGTAGCCTCTTTGTTTCCATGGCGCTTCTTCCTCCACTGACCTTTGTGTTGGTGGTAACCGGCGGCAATGAGCGCGGCCTCGGTCAGTGCCGCGATGGCGGCCTCGGCCTGAGCCAGTTGCCGGTCGATGTCCGCTTCCGCCTGTTGCGCGGTGCGGAACGCCTCTCGCTCCGCCTTGCGGGCCCGCCGCCTACCCAGGTCAGCGGCGGCGCAGAGCCGGCCGATGTCGCCGCCCCCCACGTACTGTGAGCGTACCCGTCCACCCACCCGCTTCTTGCGGTAGTAGAAGGGCTTGCCACCGCGTTGCTCCCATGCCATTGCTTCTGTCCTTGTGCTACTCCTGACTGGCACCCCCGCTTGTGCCTGCGGCTGGCGCGTCAGGCGGAGGGGGCGGGGAAGCGTCCACTGCCCCGGAACACTCTGCGCGCCTTGCCAGCCACTGCCCGATGGGTTCATGGATGGCCTGAGGGCGTACGGCGGTCATCGAGCCTCGCGGCTCCAAGCCGGACGATGCTGGGCCTCTCGCCGCCCAGGTGGCAGTACACACCACACCCCACGATCGTGTTCCCCTCTGTGTCGTTCCCGGTTCTCATCGCGTCGTTCTCCTGTTCTGCTCGCTCCGTGTGCCCGCCCGGCAGCGTGCCGGGCAGTAGCGTTCACACTATGCCCCTGCCGGGGCAGGGCTGAAGGCAGGACACGCATGCACGGCTTGCGGCCAGTGCCCACCGAGGCCTGCTCGGCACCCGCACCAGCCTTGCGCCGGCGTGTGCGTGTTCCGGTCGATATGCCGACACCCGTCGCACTTCGCGGCAGAGCAGCACGGGACAGGTGCCCCCCAGGGGGCGGGACCCGACGCTCCCATGGGGAAACTGGTCTCCGGCTTCTGGCCCTGCAAAGCCTGAGCCGGCGTGACGGCCGCCTCGCCCAGGCCTACGCCAGCAGGACCCCCGGGCCACGGTGCTGCGTGACCTGCTTCGGCGACTTCGGCGACTTCGGCGACTTCCTGGGGGCTCGTTTCTACACGCGCCTGTACGCACGGGAGGGTTGGGGGGTGCCCATGTGGTAGGGTTGAATAGGTCGCGGAAGTCGCCGAAGTCGCGGGCCTCTCGCGAGCAGACTGGAGCCACTTGTCCTGCAGAGCGGTCAGTCTCACGCCTCCGCCCTCCTACAGCGCCAGTAGGTATGCCCCTTACCGGCCTCGCGCTTGGAGACCGCGAACCCGCCGAAGCTACGGATCTCGTTCCGGCCCAGCATACGCGAGAACTTGGTCTGGCCGCCCCTGTCGTTCATGTCGCCGATCCACCCGAACAGGCTGGACTCCAGCGCCAGTTCCCGAACCGCAGCCGCCTCGACCTCGGTGTCTCCGTGCTTGTCGTGCCATGCCGCCAGGAGGGCCCGCATGTGCTGCACCTCTTCAGTAGGCGTGGAGACGATGGTGTCCCGGCCGATCGGGTTATGGATGTGGGCTGCTTCGAGGATGCCGCCGACGACTGCGGCCCACTTGGTAAAGCTGGCCTTCGGTTGGGTCCCGTCTGGGCAGCCCGCCGTGATCCAGTTGCTCACGAGCGCCCGGAGCGCGCCAAGATACCGGCCACGGTGTTCCAGAGCGTAAGCGTAGAGGTCCGGGTGACAGAACCGCCTCGTCTCGATCTCCTCGCCATAGTAGGCCAACTGGATGCGGATACAGCGGCGCGCGAGGTCCTCGGTGTAGGTGAGGCTGTTCCCTGACAGTGCGTAGATCGCTGTGTTCGAGAAGGCCAAGTCCCGCGACTCACCCAGGACCCGGTCGGCAATGACCGGTGAGGTCAGCGCCGCCTCCAGCGCCGTGTCGTCAAGGTGGCCGCGAGCGTTCGAGATGATGTAGAAGCGGGCGCCGCTCCGCGCGATGGCGAACAACCTCTTCCTGGACTCCTCCGCATCCTTGGCGGGGGCGTAGAACTGGGGGAGTACCCCCGTAGTCAGAACCGGCGCCAGGCCGAGCAACAGATCCTTGCCGCAACCTGGCCGGTTCGCACCCGCATAGAAGAGGGGAGCGCGGTCCGGCTCAAAGAGCAGGCGACAGTCCGCGGTGAGCAGGTACGCGATTGCGCTTGCCATGAACTGATCGGGGTCGCCGTCCGGTCGCTCAAAACAGAAGTCACCGAGGACCTCCATCAGGGCCTGGACGGCGCTCTCCACGTCGGCAAAGGACTCCAGCTTGGGTGCCGCCGGGTTGGTGTAGGTCTTCAGCGTCGAGTCGTACCCCAGCGCGGGCAGGACGATCCCCCCGCGCGCGGACCGGCACGGCTGCTGGTAGTCGCAGATTCGCCGTATGTGGGGCATCTTCCTTGCGAACTCAGGGGCGTGTACCGCGAGCCGCGCCTTGCTCTCCGGCAACGGCGAAGGGAAGAACTGGGGCCGACCTGTGCCCCCAGGATCGGCCATCTTGCCGAACACGGCAAACCGCTCGAACTCCGAAGCGGCAGCCGCAGCGTTGAGCGGCTCAAAGCTGATGCTGCCGGCCTCGCCTCGCCCGAGGCTTACCACATCACGGCAGTGGATGAACAGGGTCTCGTTCGCCGCCACGGCATCGGCCGTCTGCCGAACGAAGGCGATGTTCGACACGTCGTCACCCGGTAGGAGCACGCGGGGCAACCGAGGACTGACGGGGGAAGCCGACTCGACCAGCCGGAGTACCTCCTCGGGTCTGGTTCCGGCCTGCAACCAGTCATCCAGCCCCCGCTTGGCACCGTCTGGTGCGGCCGGAACGAAGGTCCGCCTGAATGCGCATCCGGCGTTCTCGATGGCTCGGGCGAGGCGTTCTGCGCTCCGATCGAACTGGACTACCTTCTCTTCGGTGGTGCCGTCACTGTCGTAGACCATGACGACACACCGGCCAGGCGTCAGGTAACGTGCCAGGAGACTATGGGGCCTGCGGCTGCCCTTGCCCTCGGACCAGCAGTCGATCCCGGTCAGCCCGATGGTGGGGACCCCTGCGAGCGTAGCACGCAGGGCCTTCTTCTCGCCCTCACTTATGACTACCGGGGCGGCTGGATTCGCCACCAAGTGCATGTGGACCGCAGGCAGGACGAACGGGAACTGCCCGCCTCCTTTGGGGGACAGGTACCTGCAGGTCGCACTCGGCTTCTCAAGGCGGATCCGCTCGAACGGTTCCCCCTTGGGCGTCCTCAGTGGTTGCCCCGTCTCAGCGTCGGTGAACGCGATTGCATAGCCCTGCGGCACGGGATGCCAGCCGATGGCGGCGACCTGGGAGACGGACAGTCCAGACTTCGCCAGGTCCGCAACAGCCCACTCGGGCCAGGTCGGCGCATTGACGCCAGGAGAGTCAGAAGTTACTGTATGAGCAGTGGTGGAGGTGTGCTGGCCCCCGGTTGCCGCCGGGGGCCGCTTCCTTCTGGGGGAGTTCATGCGTCGGCCCTTCCCTCCGAGGCGGCCGGGGCCGACAACAAGGCCTCCACTGCACGCCGAGGCACACGCACGAGACGTCCGATCTTCCGCGCCGGGAGATCACCCCGCTCAATCCAGCGCGTCACGGTCCGCAGGCTCACTTGCCCGAGACGGGCCACCTCGGCCTTGGTCAAGGGCGCCAGGAGGTCTGGTCCCTGGGGGACCACGTCGATGCGCGCCAGGGCCTCCACCAGCAGCCTCTCGGTGAGGCTGGGGTGGTACGGCTGGAGCAGCCCGACGACCGGGCTCAGCACGTGCGGCGGGATGGGCCGCAGACGCCCCCCGTGGCCCGCGGCCGGGCGGGAGTCGTCGGGGGGTGGGGGAGGGACAGACGAGCCAGAGACAAGGACGGGAGCGGTTCGGTCGAGCGCCATCGGCCACCTCGCGAGCTGTGGCCGCTCGACCCCGAGACAACCGAGCGGCCGGACAACATCCAGTAGTGGATGCGAAGCTCGGCCGCTCTATGGCGTTCTGGCTTTCAACGGCTGCCCATGTCATCGGCCGGACAGCCGGCATCGTTCATGCAGATACACTACGGAATTTGGCGGGACGATTTCAAGCTGTCCGCGCTCTTTTTCCGCGACCCCTCACAGTGAACGGCGTTCCCGGAGACCCGCCAGGGTCTGCCGGATCATCTCGATGGGCAGCGTGTCGCCCAGCCGGCGCCATTCCTCTCGCTCGGGCTCCGGGGCCGGGCGGGTCCCCGAGACCGACGGCAGGGCGGCGATGGCGCGGCGCCGGTCTTCGCTGTTGGCGTGCTGGTAGACCGCATGCACCAGTGCGCTCTGGTGCCCCACAAAGCCCCTCACGACGTGCTCGGGGACCCCGGCCCGGGCCAGGTCACTCACGAACGAGTGGCGCAATGCATGGTACCCGGCGACGCTCGCGCGCCGGACCCGGCCGGGGGCGTCCTGCACTGTGCAGATACCCACCTGGCGGAACAGCCGGCTGACCAGGTAGGAAACCGAGTCACGGCGCAGCCTGTAGGCCGATGCCAGCCCCGGCATAATGGGGCCAGTACCCCGCGGCAGTTCTCCCAGGATCATGCGCAGTTCAGGATGCACGGGGATAACCAGCTCCTGCCCGCGGTGCTTCGTCTTCGAGGGCGTCAGCCTGATGGTGCCCAGGTCAGCAGACACGGCCTCCCAGGGCAGGCACGCGGCGTCTCCCAGGCGCAGGCCCGTGTAAATCCCGATGGCCAGCAGGTAACGCAGCTCTCCCTGGGCGGCCTGGCACACCCGGGTCAGTTCCTCTGGCGTCAGCTCCCGCCGGCTGACGGAGGCGCTGGCGCGCCCCCGGACCCCCAGGAAGGGGTTGGCCTTCATGCCGGCCAGGTCGAAGACAGCCCGAACAGTCAGGATGCACTGGGTCACTCGCCGGCCGCTCAGGCCCTCGCCGATCAGCGCCTCGCGGAAGGCCTCGGCGTGCTCCTGGGTAACGTCTTCCATGTTGGTCAGACCGGCGGCTTTCGCCCACTCCGCAAAGCGTCGCCACATCTTCAGGTTATCCACGACCGTCGTTGGGACCAGGTCGCGTTCAGCGCCGCCCCGACGCGTGCGGTTGTAGGGGTGCCTGTCCCAGGCCTCGGCAATCGGCAGCCGGGGCCTGGCAGACTCCGCAGCGGCGACGGCCTCTTCCTGTGCTGTGCGCAGCGCCGCTGAAACCTGGGCCCGGCGTTCGGCCTCGTTGCTGGTGAGCAGCGGGGCCATGAACTGGTCGCGAGCCTTCTTGGCTTCCTTCTCCGTGGTGACGTGAAGGGAGTGGTACAGGCGCTCCTTCTTCCTGCTACCATCTTCGGCCGTGACCGTGACCTGGTACTTGACCCACCAGACACCACCGCGCTTATACAGCGTGCCCTTGATCTTCCGCGCCATGGCCAGCACTCCCTGTGGTAGCCCCTACTGGCCAACCGTGGCCAGTTATGTCCCTACCATAGGGCATGTCAGCCGAATAGTCAAGACATTGTGGAGACAGCAGAAGGTGTTTTAGCCTTGCCGCTTCCGCATCGGTCACTGACGCGCGGGGCCCGCCGGCGCGGCGGCCGCCAGGCGCTGGATGCGGTCGGCGACGTCGCGGAAGGTCCGGTCCTGGGCGAAGATGTCCTTGATCAGCGCATTGGCCTCGGCGCTGCGGCCCACACGGTCGCAGGACAGGGCCATGTCATACATGACGGCCAACCGGTCGCGGAGCGGGCCCCCGACGCCGGCGTCCAGGGCCTGCTGGAAGAGCGGCACAGCCTGCTCATGCTGGCCGGTCCCGGCACAGCAGCGGCCCATGCCAGCCAGGGCCCGGGCCTTGAGGTTGGGGTGGCTGCGCGCCGCCTCGAAGTGCTCGAGGGCCTCTGCCCACTCGCCCTGCGCGACGAGCCTCTCGGCGAGCTCGTAGTGACGTCGGTTGTCGTGGGGGTGCCTGGCAGCCTGCTGGCGGCGCAGTTCCAGCACCCGGCGGTCCCGCTCCCGGACGATGGCAGCCCGTTCGCGTTCCGCCTCCGCCGCGCGGTCAGGGCTCGACCGCGCGCACTGACTCCACGTGGCAAGGGCGGCCTCGGCCTGGGCTCGGTAGGCGCCGGCCAGGTCGTCGGCCAGGGCACTGTCGTCGAGGCCCGGTCGCGCCATGACCTGTTGCAGCAGCGCCACCGCGTCGGCGAAGCGCTCGGCCCGCAGGTACAACTGGGCCAGGTCGCGGCAGGCCCGCGGCGACGAGTCCTGAGAGAGGCGAGCTTCAGCGCGGGCGGTCTGCGCCTCGAGGCTCTCCTGGGTGGCCGGCGCGGCCGCGGCCTGGGCCCCGGGAACCGGCGCGACGACCCCGGGCGACGACTCCCGCGCGGGGACCGCCGCCGCCGCCGCCCGACGCAGGGCTTCGCGCACCTGTACGTCCCCGGGACACAGGTCGGCCAGTCGCCTGTGGGCCTCGGCGGCACGTACTGGCCGGCGGGCTTTGGCGCACTGTTCCGCCAGGGCCCGCCAGCAGACCGCGTCGCCGGGAAAGAGGAGAACAGCGACCTCAAGGGTCTCGGCGGCCGCGGCACTCGCGCCGACCGCCGCCGAACAACGGGCCAGAAACAGGAGCACGTCGCGAGAGGAGGGATCGACGCAGAGGAGCTTGTCGGCAAGCCGCAGGGCCTCATCCGTCCTCCCGGCCTGGAGCAGTGCCGGACCGGTGCGCTGCAGGGGCCATGCCAGGCGAGCCTTTGCCAGGCAGCGCCGCAGGCCTTTCGGGGGGCCCCCGCTGGCAGCCAACCGGGCCTCACACAAGGCCCGGCGCGCCTCGGCACAGCCGGGTTCCTCCGCGATCAGGGCCGCCAGCAACTCCGCCGCGACACGGGCGTTCCCTGCCTTCAGGGCCTGAACGGCCCGTTCGTGGCACTGCTGCAGGCGGGGTGGCAGTTCCTGGGCCGTCTTCTGCACGGCAGCCATGGCTTCCAGACACCCGGGCACCGACACGGGCTCGGGACTCGGCCGGGCGGCACCGGTGCCCTCTCTTGCGTTTGCCCAATCGCGGGCGATAGTGACGCGCGTTGTTGGGTATACTGTGCACCTCCATGGGGCGGTTGCCAAGGTGGCGTTTTCCCGTGCAAGGGGGATCCGCTAACGGCCCGGCGCCGGCCCCTATCAAGCGGAAGGACCGATCTCCTGTGAATCGTGCCCCCTGGTGGCAGCGGAGCATGGCATGGGCAGCCACGGTAGCTCTCTACGTGGCGGCCTGGCAGGTCTGGACGCTCGACCCGGAAGCCGCGGTCCAGGTCCAGACGCCGGGGGTGCCGGAGGCCCGGCAGATGGGGGCCATGCTCAAGGAGATGGCCTTCCAGGAGCGTGTCCGCTCGTGGCGGTCGCCGGACCTGTCCTCACGCCAGGCGGCCTGGATCGCCGCCAAGGTCGAGTATGTGCTCTTCACCAGCCGGATTCTCGACGACAAGGTGGTGCCCGACGAGGGGACCCGCCGGCGCGTCCTGGATGCCTGGCGGCAACTCTACCGCAGCCGGGTCCTGAGCAACTTCGGCGCCCAGGATATCGCCGAGGAGGGGGGGGGGCGCCTGCGCGCCTACTGGTCGCCGGTGGACTGCTCCCTGCAAACCTACTCCGTGGCGCTTCCCGAGGGCTACCGGCAGGAAACCTCTTACCCGCTGGTCGTGTCGCTGCACGGGCACGGCTGGTTCGGACCCTACCAGGGGCATCCGGCGCCGGACATCAAAGGCGCTTTCAGCCTGGCCCCGCAGGGACGCGGCGCCACGGACTACATGGCCCTGGGCGAGGATGATGTGTTGAGCGCCATCGCGGAGGTTTGTCGCGACTTCACCATCGACCGCGAGCGTATCTACCTGCGCGGCGGCTCCATGGGGGGCACGGGCTCGTGGCACTTGGGGGTCCACTACGCCGACCGCTTCGCCGGCATCCTGCCGGTGGTGGGGAACGCCGATTACACGGCCTGGCAGACTCACTGGGGCTGGAACGCTCCCTTCGAGGGCCGTAACCACGAGCTCCGTCGCCTGGTGCAGGAGGCCCAGACGCCCCGCGCCTTCGCCGAGAACCTGCTCAACCTGCCAACCTTCGCCATCCACGGGACCGCCGACGGCATCGTCCCCGTGGACCACGCCCGGCGGACCGTCGCCGCACTGCGGCAACTGGGCTGCCCGGTCCAGTACCTGGAGTTCCCGGGTTCGGGACACGGCGGGTTCCCTGCCGACATCGAGCAACAGGCACTGGCCTGGATCTGCAGCTCCCAGCGCGACCGCCACCCGCGCAGGGTCCGCTGGGCGGCGGACCTCATGCGCCAGGGCGACGCGTACTGGGTCCGGCTGGAGGAGAAGCGACAACCCCTGGGACTGGCCCACATCCAGGCCGATGCACTCGACCGCAGCCATGTCCAGGTCGTCTCGCAGAACCTGGCGGTGTTCTCCATCCTGCGCGACCCGGAGCTGTTCGATGCCCAACGGCCCCTCTTTGTGCAGGTCGATGGCGAGCGCGTCATTTTCCCCCCAGGCCCGAACGGCACGTGGGTCGCCCTGCGTCACCTGCCCGGCACGGGCTGGCGCGACGCGGCCCTGCTGCCGGTGCCGCCGCTGCGCAAGACAGCCTACATCGAGGGCCCCATCCAGGAGGCGCTGCAGGCCCCCTTCGTTCTGGTTCTCGGCACGCGTTCCACGGACCTCCTGAGGCGCCAGCTCTGGGAAGGCGAGGTGCGACGCTTCGCCAGCGAATGGAAACGCCGCAATGGCGCTCCCTGTCCGTTCGTGCGGGACGTCGAGTGTACGGCGGAACTGGCCGAGAGCCGCAACCTGATCCTCTTCGGCGGACCGGAGGACAACACGGTCACCGCCATCCTCGATCCACGCCTGCCGGTCAGCCGCATGATGCGGCCCCTGGCCCACGCCGGCGAGGCCTGGAGCCCGGGTTCGCTGACCACCCGGCCGGGACCGCGGAGCTCTGATGTGGGCTGGTTCATGCTGTACCCCAACCCTGAACACCCGGGGCGGCTGGTGGTGGTGATTGCCGGCGAGGGCCCAGAGGCCATCTACCAGGTCTGGGGCCGCTTCGGCAACTGGTTCAACTGGGGTGTCCACGACTCCCGCAAGTACTTCGACTATGCGGTCTTCGATGCCCTCTCCGCAGCGCCGGAGTCCATGAGGCTGGTGGGCTGGTTCGGCACGGACTGGAGCACAGAGAACGGCTCCTGGTGGCTCGGGGACGATGGCGTCCGCAGCCGCATGGGCCGGCAGGCCTTCCCAGCCTGGACCGCGATCCCGGCTGATCGGGACCGCGTCAGTCTCACGGACCTGCGGCCGGTGGCCATCGACCAGATGCGCGGGGCCGTCGCCTTCGGCCGCTCGTTCCAGGGCCTTCCCCTGCCCGGCTCCCTGGGCGTCCGGGCCCCGGCCGTGATCGAGTATGATCTGGACGGGTCCTGGTGCACCCTGAGCACCGGCATGGTGCTGCTGAACAGCCCCGAGGCCATCCTGGCGAAGAGCCGCCGGGACAGCGAGCAGGTCCGTTTCATCATCCGCGGGGACGACCGGGAACTGGGGGCCGCCACCGTGACCTGGGAACACCCCGAGGCGGCCCTGACCGTCAGCCTGGACAAGGTCAAACGCCTGAAACTCGAGACCGCGTGCACGGGTGGCCCGGCGTGGCTCCACATGAGTGCCGCCTGGACATCGCCATCCCTCGTGCGCCGGCTCAGCGCGGGTGCTTCTCCCAAGCCCTGATCACGCGGTCGAAGAGGCCGTCGATCTGGGGATCCACCTGCCGCCGCGCCGCGTCTTCCCGGAACCATGCCACCGCACGCCGGATGCCGGCGCGGAAGGAGGTCCGGCACTCGAAGCCGGGCACCAACCGCCGCAGCCGGGCTGTGTCGAACACGCCCGGGTGGGCCTTGTCGCCCTTGAGCTTGTCGTGCATCACGGGTTCGACCCCGGCGATGAAGTCGGTGGGGATGTGCACGATCTCCGGCCGCTCGACACCGAGGGCCAGGCCGATCTCCGCAACGATGCGGTTCCAGGTCAGGACCTCGTCGGCGTTGATGTGAAAACACCCCCCGACGGCTGCCGCGTTGCCCACCAGTCCGGCCAACCCCGCGGCGAAGTCCTCGGCGGCGGTCAGAGTCCAGAGGCCCTGTCCATCGTCGTGGATGAAGACGGGGCGGCCCTGCTCGAGGCGGGCGGCCACCGTGTAGCCCGCGCTCGTGACCGGGTTCGGGATCCAGCGGCAGGAATACGTGTGCGAAGGCCGGACGATGGTGACCGGGAAGCCATCCGTCCGCAGCCGTTCCAACAGGAACTGCTCGCAGGCCTGCTTTCTGCGGCCGTACTGACTGAAGTCATTGCCCTGCGGCTCGTCCTCCGTGACCGGGAGCCGGGTCGGCGGCTTCCGGTAGACGACCGTGGTGCTGATGAACAGGTACTGACCCACGCGGCCGCGCAGCAGGTCCGCATCGCGCTGCACGTCGGGGACATCATAGCCGATGAAGTTCGCCACGGCGTCAAAGCGCCGGCCGGCCAGGGCGCACGCCATGGCCGACGCATCGGCGTGGTCCGCGCGGATGGCCTCGTAGCCCGATGGGACGGGCTGGCGCCCCCGTGTCAGCAGGGCCACGCGGTGCCCCTGCCCCCGCAGGACCGCCGCGCATTCAGCCGAGAGATTGCCCGTACCACCAATGAGGAGAATGTCCATGGGGGCCTGTGCCTCGTGCTCTCACCTGTGGCGAGCGTCCCGGCGGACCCGGGGCTGGACCGCCGGCCCACCGGCCGCGCCTAGGCGCCGCCCAGCTTCCCGTCGCCGCCGATGTATGGGCACGCCTGCCGGAAGTTGCAGCGCCGGCACGTACGCTCGTTCTCGCAGAACGGGAACCGCTCCTCGGAGGCCTGGTTGGTGGCCACATCATCCAGGACGGCACGCATGGCGGCGGCGCTGGTCAGGATGGTATCCTTGGCGTTCACCAGCGCTTCCGGTCCCAGTGGGTACTCGCTGACCCGCGCCGTCTCCCGCAGGAAGACGCCCTGCAACCGCAGGCGGTCCAGGGGAACGAACCACGTATGCGCCGCATAGAGCGCATAGCAGGCAAGCTGGGTCGTCAGGGACTCGCGGTCCTCGGCGCCCGTCTTCCAGTCGATCAGTCGCAGGTTGCCGCCTGGGTCGTCATAGGCGAAGTCAATGGCGCACCAGACCTTGAGGCCGTCCAGATCGAACGACGCCAGCTTGTCGATGGGCTTCCAGTTGAGGTAGGGCGCCGCCAGGATCTCCCGCAACACCGCACTCTCGGCAAAGGCGGTCAGGCACTCGTTGGCGCGCTCCCGGATGGCTTCGGTGGTCTCGCGGGGAAGGGACTGGCCATTGCCATAGTAAAGCTCGTGGAGGTTCGTCTTCTTGGGCTGCGCCAGCCACTCGCGCTGGACGGCCTCAAGCCACCCGGACCGGAGTTGGGTACGGGCCCGGGCCTGCAGTTCGCCGGCCGTGATGGGCTGTCCCGTGCGAGCGTAGCGGCCGAGCGCCTCGCTGATGGTCTCGTGGACGATCCCGCCCGCCCACATGGGGAGGGTTCTGATGTTCTTCAGGATGTACAGCCGTCGGGTCCGTTCGGGGGCCTCCCGCTCCCAGCCGCCCCAGGCGCCATAGTAGTTGTAGTAGTAGGCGCGTCGGCACTCGTCGAAGAGGCCGGCGCGGGACACGGACCAGGTCAGTTCATTCGCCAGCTTGCGCATGGGCCCTGGTGCCTTTCTCCTCCTGCCGACGCCGCTTGAAGAAGGCCTGGAGGCTGGCTTGGCACTCGGCGGCGAGCACGCCGCCGGTCACCTCGACCCGGTGCAGCATGCCAGGATGGCCGGTGAGGTCGAGAGCGCCGCCGGCAGCCCCCATGCGCGGGTCCGGACAACCGTATACCAATCGTCCTAGCCTGGCGTTGACCATGGCCCCGGCACACATGGGACAGGGCTCCTTGGTCACCACCAGCGTGCACTCGGTCAGGCGCCAGTCGCCGACGGCGGCAGCGGCCTGGGTCAGCACGATCATCTCCGCATGGGCCGTGGCGTCCTTGAGCATCTCCACCTGGTTCCCAGCCCGTGCGACGATGCGCTGGCCATAGATGACCACCGCGCCCACGGGCACCTCCCCGCGCTCCTCGGCCTCAGCCGCGAGACGCAGGGCCACCCGCATGGAACCCTCGTCGGTCAGCTCCGCCCGCAGCCTCCGCTTGCCCGTCTCAGCCATCACGCCGAGAGCCCCTCGAGGAAGCGGCGAGCCCGATCTGGCCGATCATCCACCGCGATGCGGGCCACGCGGCGCAAGGCCTCCAGCCGCGGGTCGTTGGCGCCTCCGGCCCGCTCGATCCGGTCGAAGGCGGCAGCGACCTCCAGCAGGTGACTGCGCAGGTCGGCGCCGTAGAGATCGAGCAGCTCCCGGACGCTCTTTGGAGGAGTCAGTGCCATGATGCCGGTCCTGTCAGCCTGCGCCGTATGGTAAAGGACCCGCTCAGCAGCCGGCGCCGCCGCTGTCGTGAGAACTACAGTATATTGCGCCAATTCGGGTCTGCCTCCGGCTGCCGCTGACAAGGAACCGCATGCGCATCATCGTGCCCATCAAGCAGGTCCCCGAAACCACCGCTGTCCGCATGGATGAGGCCACCGGCACGATGGTCCGCGACGGTGTTGACGCCATCGTCAACCCCCTGGACCTCTATGCCGTCGAAGCGGCTCTGCGCCTGCGCGAGAGCCGTCCTGGCCCCGCCGAAGTCGTGGCTGTGAGCATGGGTCCGCCGCGGGCGGAGTCCGCCCTGCGGGAGGTCCTGGCCATGGGGGCTGACCGGGCCGTCCTGGTGACGGACAAGGCCTTCGCCGGGGCCGACACCTGGGCCACGGCCATCGTGTTGGCCGCCGCCGTGCGCCGGTTGTCGCCGGTAGACCTGGTCCTGTGCGGTGAGCGGGCCACCGATGGCGATACGGGTCAGGTGGGCCCCGGGCTGGCTGCTTTCCTGGACCTGCCTGTCCTCACCTACATCTCACGGCTGACCCTCACGCCCCCGGGGACCTGCCACGTCGAGCGCCTGGTGGAATCCGGCCGGGAGCACCTGGTTGCGGAGCTGCCCGCGGTCGTCACGGTGGTCAAGGAGATCGCCGTGCCGCGGCTGCCTACGCTGCGGGGCAAGAAACGGGCCCGACAGACGGACCTCACGGTCTGGAACGCGAGTGACCTGGAACTCCTTGCGGCGGCGGTCGGCCTCAAGGGCTCTCCGACCCGGGTCGAGCGCATCTTCCGGCCGCGCCTGGCACGGTCCTGCGAGAGGCTCCGGGTGGGGGATGCCCGCGAGCTGGACGCGGCCACCGACCGCGTGGTCGCCTTCCTCGGCGAAAGGGGGCTGCTGTGACGGGGACGGGAGATGGACCGGTCTGGGTCCTGGCCGAACACGCCGAGGGCCACCTGGGACGCATCGGCTTCGAGTTGCTGGGCCGCGGACGCCGCCTGGCCGGGGACCTGAGAGCGCCGCTGTGGGCGGTGGTGGTCGGCCCGGTCCTCCCCGACACCGAACTGCGCCGGCTGATCGCCGGGGGGGCCGACGTCGTGCTGGCCATCGAGCACGAAGCGCTGGGGCGGTTCCTGGTAGAGCCCTACGCCGCCTGCATCGAGGATGCCGTCCGCCGGCACCAGCCCCAGATCCTCATCGGCGGTGCCACCACCACCGGTCGGACCCTCCTGCCCTACGTGGCGGTCAGGCTCCATACGGGCCTCACGGCCGACTGCACGGAACTGGCCATCGACCCGGCAACGGGAGACCTCCTGCAGACGCGTCCCGCCATCGGCGGCCACATCCTGGCCACCATCCGCACGCCGCACCACCGCCCCCAGATGGCGACGGTCCGGCCACACTCCCTGCGGCCCCCTGAGCCGGACCCGACCCGGACCGGTACCATCCGCCGGGTAGAGCCATCGGCGGCCCTCCTGCGCAGCCGGGTACGCCACGTGGGCTTCGAGCCCTCCCCGGAGGTGAGAGGTCTGCAGGACGCCGACCGCGTCGTCGGCGTGGGCCGTGGGATCCGGCGTCCCGAGAACCTGCCGCTGGTCCGCGACCTGGCAGAGAGCCTCGACGCGGCCCTTGGCGCCACCCGCGACGTGGTGGACCGCGGCTGGCTCGACTACCCGCACCAGGTGGGGCTCTCCGGCAAGACCATCTCCCCGCGGCTGTATGTCGCGGTGGGCCTCTCCGGCTCGGTACAGCACCTCGCGGGAATGCAGACCAGCGAGACCATCGTCGCCATCAACATCGACCCCGAGGCCCAAGTCCTCAAGGTCGCCGAACTGGGCATCGTGGGCGACCTGTTCGAGGTCGTGCCGGCCCTCATCGCCAAGCTCCGGCAGGCCCGGGCCCGCCCCGGCCGCACCGCACACTCGGAGTGACTGGCATGGGTCCCTTCCCCACAAGCGCCAGGACGGCGGTGGCGAAGCCTGGCCAACGCGCTCGGGGCCGATGTGCCGGCCGTGGCGGCTCTGCCGGCCGGTTCCTGCACGTCTGGCGCCGGGCGCATGCTCGTCAGGGTCCGGGGAGCGCGCTTCCCCGGCGGGGCCTGGGGCAGCGCCCCGGGCTGGACGCCCACGGTACGGGCTGATCCCAGGAGTACGGGCAACGTGAACCCTACCTACGCCACCATCACGCCGGACCTCGCCCGGCGCATCGCCGCCATCGTCGGCGAGCGCAACACCATCTACCGCGACGCGGAGCGTCTGGGGCCGTATGGCCACGACGAGTCTGCCGACGAGTCCGGCGGGCACCCGCCTGAGCTGGTGGCCCGGCCCCGATCGGCGGCGGAGGTCCAGGCGCTGGTGCGGTTGGCCAACGAGGAACGCATCCCCATCACCCCCAGGGGTGCCGGCAGCGGTCTCTCCGGCGGGGCGGTACCCATCCTCGGCGGCATGGTCCTCGACGTCGGCCGCATGAACCGCATCCTGGAGGTCGACACGGAGAACCTGATGGTGGTGGTGGAGCCTGGGGTCATCACCAGCGAGATCAACGAGAAGCTGCGGCCCCACCGGCTGTTCTACGCGGGCTATCCCATGAGCCTGGAGACGTGCTGCATCGCCGGCAACGTGGCGGAGAATGCGGGCGGCGGGAAGGCGGTGAAGTATGGGGTCACGGGACGCTATGTCACTGGCCTGGACGTCGTCTCGCCGACCGGCGAGATGCTGCACCTTGGGGGTAAGCTGGTCAAGGATGTGACCGGGCTGAACCTGCTGCAACTGATGGTCGGTTCCGAAGGCACCCTGGGCATCTTCACCCGGGTCATCCTCAAACTGCTGCCCTTGCCCCTGGCCAGCGTGGACCTGCTCTGCCTCTTCCGCAGCGCCCGCGAGGCCATCGCGGCCGTGCCCCGCATCATGACCGGCACCGGCATCATCCCCACGGCCATCGAGTTCATGGACCAGACCAGCGTCATGGCCTCGTGCCGCTACCTCAACGAGAGTATCCCCTACGAACAGGCCGGGGCCATGCTCCTGATCACCGTCGACGGAACCGACGCAGGCCAGGTCGAGCGAGATTACGAACGCATCGGGGAGACCTGCGAAGCCTGCGGCGCTTTCGAGGTCTATGTGGCCGACAACCGGACCACCTCCGAACGCATCTGGCGCATCCGCCGCAATATCGCCGAAGCCTTCAAGGTGGCCAGCCCGCACCAGAGCCTGGAGGATATCGTTGTCCCGGTGGCCGCCATCCCCGCCATGGTCGACGCGGTGGGCCGGCTGGCGACGGCCTACGAGGTGGCGATCCCCTGCTACGGGCACGCCGGTGACGGGAACCTGCACGCGACCCCGGTAATGAACCCCGGCTGGCCCCTGGAGCGCTGGCGCGAGACGCTGCCGCGGCTGCTGACCGACCTCTACCGCGAGACCGCCCGCCTCGGCGGCCGGATCTCCGGTGAGCATGGCATCGGCCACAAGCGGAAGGCCTACATGCCCCTGGCCGTAGACCATGCCTCGCTGGAGATGATGCGAGCCATCAAGCGGGCCCTCGACCCCAACGGCATCATGAACCCCGGCAAGATCGTCGACGTGGATGCGACGCGGTGAGGCCCTGACCACCCCCGCCAAGGGCCCCCCAGCGACCCGCCGGACCGCCCCCTCGCCACCGAGCACCGCACCCCGGGTCAGCGGCCTGTGGGCTGGACCCCTGGCCTGAGCCAGTTACCCCTACGGAGACCCGGCGTTCCCGCGGCGTGGTGACCGACCGGCGGACAGCCTTGGAGCGCGGCCCCTCCGCATGCTGCGGCCCGAACTGGCTCTGCTACACCCGGCTGACTCGGGAGCATCCCTACAGCGCGCGGGTCGCGCCGTGGGAGCGGCATGCCCGTTACGCTGATGTCCAGAACTCGGCGAATCGCGCAAGATGAACGCCGGTCACTTTGGCCCCCGGACCGGCGACCGCTTGCGCCTTCTCAGCCTGGATCCCGTCGCGACACGCAAGCCATCGCCGATTTCGACCGGCGTTCAACTTGCGCGTCGTTGTGCGGCGGTCACCGAGGTCTGGATGTCCAGCCTGGCCGCAGGGCGTCGTGCGCGTGCCCACCGCCGACGCACGCGTGCATGCCGTCCCCGGCCCGCGTGCGGCGAACCCCCCCCCCCCCCCCCCCCCCCCCCCCCCCCCCCCCCCCCCCCCCCCCCCCGGCCCCCCCCCCCCCCCCCCCCCCGCCCCCCCCCCCCCCCCCCCCCCCCCCCCCCCCCCCCCCCCCCCCCC
>Ga0172371_10003853_pt1 | contig 23089 bp, 23 predicted proteins | sample Lak12m_FD_114543 | JGI IMG/M metagenome (GOLD analysis project Ga0172371, IMG submission 114543) | Freshwater microbial communities from Kabuno Bay, South-Kivu, Congo - kab_022012_12m | ecosystem: Environmental > Aquatic > Freshwater > Lake | place: Democratic Republic of the Congo: South-Kivu...
AAAGTTATAGTCTTGCCTTCGGACATCCAGAGCTTAAAGGCCTCAAAAGTGCCCTTGGAGATGTGTTTTTGCATAGTAGAGAGCTTAAAGGTATTCTCGCCAAAATAGCTGGAGACTTTTTTAAAAGAATATGTCTTCTCTAACTCAACATTCTTAACCATGGATAATACTTCCTGCCTTACCCCCATTTTATTCCTCCTAATCTAACTTAGCTACGCCTATAACAAAGTTATCCAAAAAAGAAGAGGCGCTCTCACTTTACTAAGGAGAACGCCTCTGTTCCCTGCTTATCATTGCTTAAAACTAAGCCATAAGATGCCTATATTTTAGTACTTCTATCTATACAAGTAAGAAATACGCTGATCTGGTAACTAATTTTTAACCAATAGCCACTGAACCGCGCTCTTCTGTCCTGATGCGCACGCACTCCTTAAGCTCTAAAACAAAGATTTTACCATCTCCTGTCTCCCTGGTTTTAGCACCTTTAATGATCGCTTCTATGGCCGGTTCAAGATAATTGTCATTTACCGCAATCTCCAGGCGAATCTTACGCAAGAGGTTGCCGGTTTCTTTTGCCCCGCGGTAAACTTCAGTCACCCCTTTTTGGCGGCCATGCCCAAGGACTTCACTTACGGTAATCAGGTTAATTTCTGACTTGTAAAGCTCTTCTTTTACTGCTTCCAGCTTGTACGGCTGGATTATCGCTATAACTAATTTCATTTTTCCCTCTCTTTTTAGTTTTCCTGTTATATGCTAACTCGGTCATTCAAGGACCGTATACGCCCTTTCATGATGTTGAGTCAAATCAAGGCCGATTGCTTCTGTCTTCTCATCAACTCTCATGCCAATAAACAAATCAACCAGTTTATAAATAACAAATGTAATAACTGCCGTATAAACAATTGTTATTCCTACTGTCGCCAGCTGGATTAGAAATTGTTTGGGATTTCCGAAAAATAACCCGTCGGCCCCTGCCGGGTTAACCAGCTTTGAGGCAAATAAGCCAGTAGCCAAAGCACCCCATATCCCGCCTACGCAATGCACGCCAAAGGCGTCCAGGGAATCATCGTAACCGAATAACGGTTTAACCATAGTCACGGCAATAAAACAAAATAGGCTCACCAGCAGTCCGATGACAATCGCGGGCAGAACACTGATAAAACCGGCAGCAGGAGTAACTGCGACTAAACCCGCAACAGCCCCGGAGCATACACCGAAAATCGTCGGTTTGCCGTTATGAATCCACTCGATAAGCGCCCAGCTCAAGCCTGCTGCTGCGGCAGCTGTATTAGTCACCACAAAAGCATTAACTGCCAGGCCGTTTGCAGCCAAGGCGCTTCCGGCGTTAAAACCAAACCAACCAAACCACAATAATGCTGTGCCTAAAACTACAAAAGGCATATTATGCGGAGCTGGAATATTCTTATCCAGGTTAGAACGCCTGCCTAGAATTATAGCTGTAACCAGGGCTGCTATCCCGGCATTAATATGCACAACCGTGCCACCGGCAAAATCAAGCGCACCCATACCCCTTAACCAACCACCAATACCCCAGACCCAATGGCATAACGGATCATACACAAAAGTTGCCCAAAGCAAAGTAAAAACCAAAAAGGCAGAAAACTTCATTCTTTCAGCAAAAGCCCCGATGATTAAAGCAGGGGTGATAATCGCAAACATTGCCTGAAAGATCATAAATGCCTGATGCGGAATTGTTCCGGCGTAGTCCGCGTATGGCCCTAAACCTACTCCATTTAAGCCAAACCACTGCAGCCCTCCCCAAAACCCTTTAGACGGGGCAAATGACAGGCTGTAACCTATTAAGACCCACTGAATACTTAAAGCACATACAATAACAAAACATTGCATTAAAACACTTAATACATTTTTACGCCTGACCATGCCTCCATAAAAGAAAGCTAATGCCGGTGTCATCAGTAAGACTAACGCCGATGAAACCAAAACCCACGCCGTATCCCCCGAATTAATCATTTCCCTCTTCCCTCCTTGTTTGATTCATTAAACAAATGTTTACCCAACTGATAAAAAATAATTTAAAAAAATCCCTTCTCTTTTAACTAAATACCCAATTTTTCTTTTACTATCTTCGCGTATAACCTGTTTATCCTGCCGGTTTTAAGCCACCTCTCCAAAGTCCCTATCTGAATGTCAATCTTCTTGGATAATTCATACAAAGTATATCCATTCCTGATTTTTAAATTCCTTATTTTCTCGATAAGTTCCCTATCTATCATTACTCTATACAGCGACTTCTCCCTTTTCTCCGGTGCGTATTCTTAAAACATCATCTACCGGATAAATAAATACCTTTCCGTCGCCAATCTCACCTGTCCTGGCAATACCGGATATGACTTTTACAATCTTATCCAACTGGTCGTCTTTAACGATTATTTCGATCTTTATTTTCGGCAAGAAGTTAACTTTATACTCCCTGCCCCGGAATTGCTCCACCAGGCCTTTTTGCCGGCCATGGCCTTCTATATGCGTAATCATCATACCCGGGCAGCCCAACGTCTCTAAAGCTTCCGTAACTTCTTCCAATTTCTCCACGCGGATAACCGCTTCTATCTTCTTCATCACTTTAACCTCCCTACCGCCCTACCCTTAAATAGGCAGAGCGGCTAGATTAATTGAATTAGCCCTGATTAGTAGTATAAAAATTCGGATAAGCCGGAGTCCCATGCTCCTGAATATCCAATCCTTTTATTTCTTCCTCAGGAGTAACCCTAACGCCGAAATACTTATCCATCAGCTTAAATGCAATAAACCCGAGACCAAAAGCCCAGCTAACACATACCAGTGCTCCGATAGCCTGAGCAATTAATTGACCATAGCCGCCGCCGTAAAATAGCCCCTTAACCAATGGCGCAACGGTAGTGCCAAGGCCGTATGTTCCATCCGCAAAAAGGCCCACACTAAGCAGCCCCCATACACCGTTTATCCCATGAACACTCACCGCGCCCACCGGATCATCCACTCTCTTTGCTTCCCAGAAATATACACTTAGAACAACCAAAATACCAGCTACAGCACCGATAACAACTGCCGCCCATGCCTCTATCCAGGCACAAGGAGCTGTAACAGCCACCAAACCTGCCAAGCAGCCGTTTAACATCATGCCTACATCCCATTTCTTTGTCTTCATAAATACCAAAAGAATTGCAACTGCCGCTCCCGCTGCCGCGGCCAAGTTAGTATTAACGGCAATAACAGCAATCCTTAATTGATGGGCAGAAAAAGTTGAACCGGGATTAAAACCAAACCAGCCAAACCAAAGTATGAATGTGCCCAACGCTGCAAGAGTTATACTATGCCCGGGAATAGCTTTTGGTTTTCCGTCTTTACTGAATTTACCAAACCTCGGTCCAAGCACAATAGCGCCTGCCAGACCAACAAAACCTCCTATTGTATGCACGACTCCGGAACCGGCAAAATCAACATGGCCTATACCAAAAGGAAGCTTAGAAAGCCAACCCCCTCCCCATACCCAATGCCCATATATAGGATAGATTATCGCCGTAACTGCGAGACTGTATAGAAAATACGCTTTGAATTTCAATCTTTCCGCAACTGCCCCTGAAACAATTGTCGCCGCGGTTCCTGCAAAAACTAACTGCCAGAAAAACATTAAATATTTACTTACATCATAATTCTCACCGTGCAAAAACCACCCTGTTGTCCCGAATAATCCATGAAAGTCCTGGCCCATCATTAAAGCAAACCCAAACGCCATAAAAACTAAAGAAGCGACCACGAAATCAATGGTATTTTTAGCCATCAGGTTAGTCGCGTTCTTGGCCCGGCAAAACCCTGCCTCTACCATGGCAAACCCTGCCTGCATAAAAAAGACAAGAAATCCGCAGACCAACACCCACACATAATCCACCGGCGCAGATGGATTTTGCGCGAGAGTTTCGGCTCCTGCAGGATCAGCAGCAAATACGGAAAAGGGGATTACCGCTGAAACAAGCAAGCCTATTAGAATAGCCAATGCCGTTACCTTTTTCCTGTTAAACCATTCTCTTAACTTTGTTTTCATAAAACACCTCCGGATAAAAACATGCCATTACCCTCCCTGAAACTAAAATACATAACTCAAATAAACACCGCCATATAATCTGTTCTTCTGGTTACCGTTATTTTTATCGCTTAAGTTGCCCCAAGGAACAGTGTAGTTGATGTTCGGCTTACACGTTAAATTCTTCAACAAAGGCACTGTAACCCCTGCACCTAAAGCCGCATCCCCGCCTTTACCGCGGTAATATTGTTTATTGTTGTAACCTACGTGCCCTGAGAAATCCAGACTCATTTTGTACTTACTCACTACAAAAGGAATGCTGTGAGATAAATTAAGCACAGTATAGCTACCCTCCCCGCCACCATCCTCTTTCTTGCCAAAATCATAATAATAATAGATAGCCGGAGAAAGTAACAGTTTGCTAAAAGTCAGGCCGCCATAGACTTCCCGACTAAAACCCCTCGGCGCGCCATCGCTGGGAGCGGCATCAGGGAAATCATAATAAGTAAACCCGGTAGAAAGGGCTATCGCGGGGAAACTATAAGTATAATCAAAGATATAATCTGTTTCGCTGGACCTCAAGCTGTCCTTATTTTGCAGGTCATGATTAAGCCATATGCCTACTTTTATCCTGCCGAATTTTGATTCCGGGCTGCGCACATAAAAACCCGGTTGTACCACAGCATCCCCGTCCAACATTATGCCTCTCCACATATATATAGAGTTAAAAGCTAAATCCCCTGAAACTTCAATTCCTGAAGTTGATAAAATACCATCCAGTAATCCCCCATCTGCTGCCTGTGCCGAACCACATGTCAATACACTTAAGAGTAAACCTAAGACTAACCCTAATTTAAGCCTTTTCATCATTACCTCCTTTTAAAAAGAGCAGGCGCCTAGCCCGTTCTTTTAAAAACGGTTTAGACGCCTGTGTCTTTTGGAAACAAAAAAAGCGCTCTATTTTCATAGAACGCCTATGTTAAACTTTACACTTCAACGTGTCTTACACTAATACAAGTAAAGAATATTTAAAACTGGTAACTAAATTTTATCCAGATACTTTTGCGATTTAATCCTGACCTTCTGCAGCGTCTTTACTACACTGACATGCGAAACACCCATACGCTTACCTATATCTCTGGTAGTAAGCCCTTGGCTAAAATACCTCAACAGCATTTTTTCTTTGGGTTTAAAACCATTATTCAGGATACTCTGGGCTAAGAAACTGTTATGCAGATCCTCCCGGCAGTCTTCAGTAGCCCAATATTCACCAAGCATATCCCCTACGGTAGTATTTTTATCAAGATTCAAGGCAGCATCCATGCTAACAATATTAGGGCGTTCATTAACTTTACGGATATAGTTTCTCAGGTGGAAATAACAACCCTGCAGGATATAGCTGTCTGTCTTATCGTCAAGTTTGCCTTTTAAGAAATTAGTCCAAAGGTGGATTGACGCCTCCTGATAAAGGTCGTCATGGTTAAACGAACGGTAACGCCCATTTAACCGCCAGGCTATCCTTTTTATGGTTGGGGATAACTTTTTATTTAACTCTTCAAAACTCATATTTTAGCTCCTGAAACAAATAAAAGGCGCCCTTCCCCTTATTAGGGTAAAGGACGCCTTAGTCCGTAAAAACAAAAAATCTTCCAGGCAGACTCTGCCCGAAAGACTCAATTGTCTTACTACTACATCTATGTATCAATAAAAGATTAACACAAGATTACCCAGTTGTCAAGAGTAAATAACGCCTAAAGTTGCCCCGCATGGACTCGAACCATGACAACAAGATCCAGAATCTTGTGTCCTACCATTAGACGACAGGGCAGTTAATCTATTTATATTTAGAAAGTATATCGTGGATAAAAAACTAAATCAAGGGAATTATTCCACGTTTTTCGCTTATTTTAACCTCACAGCCAAGTCCAAGAGGGTGTTGACTAAGAAAGACCTGATGAACATAATCGCCAGAAAAGCGATTAGCGGAGATATATCAATACCAAATTTAAAGCTTGGCGGGAGAACTCTCCTTATGGGGGCCAGTACCGGCTCAGTATACCTTTCCAAAAACTGGACTATCGGGTTATAGGGATCCGGGCTAACCCAGCTAAGCAACGCACGGATAAGTATCAGCCAATAAAATATACCCAATACTACATTTAAAACATGGGCGGTCGCGGTTAGAAAATTAGAAAGAATAAAAATTTTCTCCTCCCGGTTAATCTCCTATTTCGTTATTGCGCCATGGACATCTTCGTATTTCTTTAAGAGTTTGGCAATATTCTTATTCACCCGGCGCAAATTAAAAGATATATCAAAAACAAAAGCCAGCGTTAAAATCAACATCAAGACTGAAAATGCGGATGTAGCGAACATTCCCACCTCCCTTGTTTATAATACTTGCTTATCCGTTAGCGGCAACTAAGCTTACTAGCACTATTCTATATGATAGCCGGGTCTGGTCAATACTTTTATGCGCGAAGCGGGTATTTTTGAAAGCGGCTTAAGCGGGATAAAAGAAAAGGCAAGGGGAAATTTTTTGGCTTTTACTCCTGGGCATTGCCTGCCCGCTGGTAGTTTACCCCTTGCCTTACGCCTTACAACTAGAATATAACATAAATTCGCTGTCAATTTCAAGGGGGGCAAAAAAATATTTTTATCCCAATCCCTTATATCACTTTACCCATTTTAAAAGCCTTTTTTTCGTCCGCTCCAGGCCTAGGAAATATATGAGTTCAAAAAGCCCCGGTCCGATAGTCTTGCCGGTTAAAGCCACCCTCAACGGATGGATTAATACCTTGGCTTCAATATTAAGCTTTGCCACCAGGTTGCGGAAACATTTCTCAATATTCTCAACGCTAAAACTACTCAAACCCTCAAGCTCAGAGATAAAAAGCTGAAATTCTTTGGATAAATCTTTGGACAAAAACTTTTCCTGAGCAGTTGGTTCAATTTTAATCTCTTCAATAAAAAAGAAGTCTGCCCAATCAACAAAGTCATTTAAACGGGCCAGCCTCGGCTGGAATAATTTGATCAGTTCCAGAATGTAACCCCGGTCAAATCCCTCTTCCCCGACATAACCTCTTTCAATAAGCAGTGGCAGAAGCTCTTCAAGCAGTTTTTGCGGATCGGCATTCTTCAAATACTGGTTATTCATCCAATCCAACTTCTTTAAATCAAAGGTGGCCGCTGTCTTATTCACATTTTTTATATCAAATAGTTTTATTGCTTCATCTTTACTGACTATCTCGCGGTTTTCCCCCGGGGCCCAGCTCAATAATAAGAGGTAATTTAACAGCGCATCCGGTAAATACCCCATCTTTCGGTAATCGCTAATCGCGGTTGCCCCCGTCCTTTTAGAAAGCCTGCCTCCGTCCATCCCCATAATCAAAGGAAGGTGCGCAAAATTAGGCAGAGGAAAGCCCAGTACCTCATAAAAAAGAGCCTGCTTCGGGGTATTCGAAATGTGGTCATCACCGCGGATTATATGGGTAATATGCATTTCCGCGTCATCCACCACGCAGGCAAAATTATAAGTAGGCGTACCATCTGACTTGATCAAAACCTGATCTTTGATCAGACTAGAATCAAATTCAATTTGGCCGCGGATAAGATCATTGACTTTTATTTTTTGCGCAGAAACCTTAAAAATTACCGCTTCCTTCCCCTCGGGGGATTTCTCGATATAAGCCAACCCGGCTTTAAGCAGTTTATCCGCATACTCGCGGTACCTGTCAAAGCGCTCACTCTGATAATAAAGCTCATCCCAGTTAAAACCCAGCCATTTCAGGCTAAAAAGTATCTCATCCACAAATTCTTTCTTGGACCGCTCTTTATCGGTATCTTCAATCCTCAAAACAAATTTGCCATTTTGCGACTGGCAGAAAAGCCAATTAAATAAAGCCGTCCGCGCTCCTCCGATATGTAAATTCCCCGTTGGGCTGGGGGCAAACCTTACCCTAACCATCTGTTAACTTCGCTCCTTCCTCTAAAGCTTTTTGGTTAACCTCTAAAATATCCGCCCTTCCGGCAGGGGCGATGGACTTAAATACTTCTAAGACCTCTTTAATCTTGACGGTTTTCTTAGCCCCTAAGTAACAGCCCAGGGCCGCCATATTAGCCACCTTAATATTTCCTAATCGTATAGCTATATCCGTAAAAGGAAATTGCAATACTTTTAACCGGGGGAAAGCAGAAGCTTGAGCTAAAGACGAATTAAGAATTAACAACCCCTTATCCTTAACCCTGTCTTTAAATTTCTCTAATGATGGGTTATTCAATATTATAAGCGTATCGGCTTTGGTCACATAAGGAGAACCGATTTCCTGGTCTGAAATGGTAACCATACAGTGGCTGGTCCCTCCGCGGACTTCCGGCCCATAAGCAGGAAACCAGCTAACCTGCAGGCCTTGCCGCATTACAGCCTCAGCCAGAACTTTACCTAATAGCATTACCCCCTGGCCTCCGCTTCCGGCAATGATTACGCTTTCAATCATTTAATCCTTCCTAAAGGAAACTCTTTTTGCATTACATCCTTAATCCAATCCAGCGAACCTTTAGGGCTCAACCCCCAATAAGTCGGACAGGGGGAAAGCACCTCAATCAAAGAAAACCCTAGATTATCCATCTGGTTTTTAAAACCCTGTTTTATCGCCTGCTTGGCCCTTAATACTCCTTGCGGACTATGAAAAGAAACCCTCTCAACATAGCATACGCCAGGCAATAACGCTAAAATTTCAGAAATCTTCAAGGGATAACCGTGTTTTTCCCGCTGCCTTCCGTTAATGGTTGTGGATGTCTTTTGGCCTAACAACGTAGTAGGGGCCATCTGGCCTCCGGTCATCCCATAAACCGCGTTGTTGATGAAAATTACAGTCAAGTTTTCTCCGCGGTTGGCCGCGTGGATTGTCTCATTCGTGCCTATGGCAGCCAGATCCCCGTCACCCTGATAAGTGAAAACAATATTCTGCGGCCGCACTCTCTTTATGGCAGTAGCAACTGCCAAAGCCCTTCCATGCGCTGCCTCTGAACAATCAAACTTCCAGTAGTCATAAGCAACAACGGCACAACCCACCGGGGCAATCCCGATGGTCTTTTCTCTTATGCCTAATTCATCAACAACTTCGGCAACCAGGCGATGGGCAATGCCGTGACCGCAGCCAGGGCAATAATGCGTAGTTAAATCATAGAGAGCTTCCGGATGAGCGAATATCTTTTCCATTATATAAGTTTATCCACCCTTGTAATAATTTCATCTTCGCTGGGTATCCCGCCCCCTGAACGGCCGAGAAAATCTACCTGCGCATAACCGTTAACCGCTAATCTTACGTCTTCAACCATCTGTCCATAAGACATCTCAACTACAAGATATTTTACCTTCTTATTTATTGGCTGAAATGCTTTTTCCGGAAACGGCCATAAGCTGATGGGCCGGATTAACCCGACTTTTTTACCAGCCAGCCTTAATTTATTAAGCGCGCTCTTTGCAATACGCGCCATTGTCCCGTAAGCAACCAGAATTACCTTGGCGTCATCCAGTAATAAGCCTTCATAACGCGCTTCTTTTTTCCGAATAATTTCATAATTCTTCTGAAGTTTAAGGTTAAACTTCTCCAAATCCCCTTCCCGTAAAAAAAACGATTTAACAATATTTGGTTTTCTCCCCTTGCATCCGGTAAGCGCCCAAGGCTTCAAAATAGGGGCTTTGATTTTACCGACAGAAAGCTTCAGCGGTTCCATCATTTGGCCTAAAATCCCATCCCCCAATATCATAACGGCAATACGGTATTTATCCGCTAGATAAAATCCGGTTTGCGTTAAATCGTATGCCTCCTGCACGCTTGCAGGAGCCAAAACTATCAGGTGGTAATCCCCATGGCCTCCGCCGCGTGTAGCCTGAAAATAATCTGACTGGGCGGGAGCGATATTCCCCAATCCGGGCCCGCCGCGCATAATATTAACGATTACCGCCGGAAGCTGGGAACCGGAAATATAAGATATTCCTTCCTGTTTTAAGCTTATCCCCGGGCTGGAGGAAGATGTCATTGCCCGGGCACCGGCAGCTGAAGCGCCGTAAACCATATTAATCGCGGCCAGCTCTGACTCTGCCTGAATAAAGACCCCTCCTGAAAGTGGCATATATTTAGCCATATAGGCAATAAGCTCATTTTGCGGGGTAATCGGATAGCCGGCATAAAAATTACACCCCGCCTGGATTGCGCCTTCGGCAATTGCCTCATTCCCGGAAATCAATATTCTTTTCTTTACCATATTTATTTATATACCTCAATACAACAGTCCGGACAGATCAGCGCGCACTGCATACAACCAATACAATCACCCGCCGAATCAAACTCCACAAAATTTAATCCCCGCTTATTTAACTTTACACTTTTCTTAATCAGGCCTTTTGGGCAAAAACTCATGCATAAAAAACAACCCTTGCATTTATCCTGATTGATTTTAATTTTAGCCATTATTCTTTAGCTCCCGGCGGATATTCTCGGCAATCCCCGACGCGGAAAGCCCGTTTTTTTCCAAAAGTAATTCCCTCGGCCCGTGGGGAATAAATTCAGATGGCAGCCCCATACGTAAAGTCCGCAGACCTAATCCCTGAGCAACAGCACTGCCAAACCCCATATCCTTAACCCCTTCTTCTATAGTAAATATCAATTTTGTCTTTGCGCAAACACTTTTCATTAATGCGATATCTAAAGGAGCGGCAAACCGGGCATTAATTAAATTACCGGTTATCCCCTCTTTATTTAACAGTTGAATAGCCTCTTTAGCTGCCAAAACCATACTCCCTAAAGCAATTATAGTAAAATCCCTGCCTTCTTCTATTAACTCTGCCTTGCCTAAACTTAAATTCTGCAGCGGAGGCCCGCTTAGAAAAGTATTGGCGCGAGGATATCTGATAGCCACGAGCTTTCCCAATGAAAAAGCAAACTCCAACATTGCCTCAAATTCCCGGCCATCTTTTGGCGCCATAACTACTAAATTAGGGACACTTTTTAAATAAACAATATCAAATATGCCCTGATGTGTAACCCCATCTTCGCCTACAATTCCCGCCCGGTCAACGGCAAATATTACCGGCAACTCCTGCAGAGAAACATCCTGGATTATCTGATCATATGCTCGCTGCAAGAATGTAGAATACACTGCTACCACCGGTTTAAACCCCTGCCTGGCAAGCCCTGCCGCAAAACAAACCGCATGGGCCTCGGCAATACCTACATCAAAAAATCTATCAGGAAAGCTATCGCGGAATTTATTAAGGCCGGTTCCTTCCGGCATAGCTGCGGTTATCGCCAGAATCCGCCTGTCCTTATGCGCCAACTCCACTATTTTATCACGAAAAATCTCCGTGTAACTTTTTAATTCGGGTGAAGACTTTTTAGGCATAGCCTCGCCGGTATTTATATCAAAACAGCTGACGCCATGGAATCTTACCGGGTCATCTTCAGCAAAAGAACAACCCTTGCCTTTTTTGGTAACCACGTGCAAAATCCGCGGGCCCTTAATATTTATGATATTCTTTAAGGTATTGGTTAACGCCCCTAAATCATGCCCATCAATAGGGCCAAAATAACGAAAACCCAATTCCTCAAAGAGCATTCCGGGAACAAAAAGCCCCTTTAGGCCTTCTTCAAATTTAGCCATAAGCTTTATCAGACGGCTTCCGCGGGGAACGCGGGTAGTCAGAAAATTAACCAAATTATCGTGGAAACGGTTGTAAACCGGCAAAGAAATAATCTTATTTAAGTAATTGCTGATTGCCCCCACATTCGGGGCAATACTTAATTCATTGGTATTTAAAACTACTAAAATATCTTTTTTCAGGTGGCCGGTATTATTCAAACCTTCAAAACAAAGCCCTCCGCTTAAGGAGCCATCGCCGATTATACAAACTACCTTAAACTGTTCTTCTTTAGGTAAAAGGTCCCTGGCGCAGGCAAGGCCAAGGCCAAGGGAAACAGCATTAGAGCTATGGCCCGTAGTAAAGGGGTCATAAATTGACTCTTCTTTAGAAGGAAAACCGCTCAAACCCTGATACTGCCTGAGAGTAGAAAATCCGGAATTTCGGCCGGTTAATATTTTATGCGCATATGCCTGGTGGCCGACATCAAAAACAATTTTATCCTTCGGGGTATTTAAGCAATAGTGCAGGGCAATGATCAATTCCACCGCCCCCAGGCTCGAGGCAAGATGGCCGCCGGTACGCGAAACAACTTCCATTAGCCTTGTGCGGATTTCCGCAGCCAAGGCATTAAGTTCATCGATGTTTAATTTCTTTAAATCCTGCGGTAAATTTATCTTTTCTAATAACATATCTATTTATCTTCTGCTATATCCGCATCATCAAACTTTTCCAGGGAAAACTTCCCTTCTTTTTTCATCAACAGCTCCACCTTACGCTGGGCATCGGTTAAAGTTACTGAACAAGATTGCGCTATTTTTACCCCTTCTTCATATTTCTTAAGCGATTCTCCAAGAGTGAGCTTACCGCTAGAGAGGTCTTCAACAATCTTCTGCAACTTTTTTAAATCATCTTCAAATGCCGGTTTTTCTTTCATCTGTAAGCACCTCCTGTACTAAACTTATAAATGCGCCTTTATGTAATATTGTCTTTAACTGATCTCCCGGTTTAAGCTGGGAGGAGTCTTTGAGTATATCCCCCTGAGACACAAGCACGCTTAAACTATAGCCGCGCGATAAAATTGATAGAGGACTTAATGCCCCCAGTCTTTGGATTAATGAACTGCTACGCTCTTTCGCCAGCTCTAAAGAATGCCGCATATTATAATTCAACCCTGAAAATAACTCATCCAATAACTGTTGTTTTTCCAATAAACGGTCCGCTGGGCTTTTAAGCATATGCGTAAGAGCGACAAGCCTGTTTCTTAAATCCCCCACGGCATCGTTCATGGAAAAATCCAGTTTATGCCTGAAATCAGCCAGCTGGGACATCAAGGCGTTTTTTCTATCTACAATAATTTTTGCCGCAGCAGAAGGGGTTTCTACAAAAATATCCGCCGCTAAGTCTGAAAGGGTAACATTAATCTGATGCCCTACTGCCGAAACAACCGGAAGCCCAGAGTTATAGACCGCGCGGGCGACAATCTCTTCATTGAACGACCAAAGGTCTTCGCTGCTGCCGCCTCCGCGGCTAACAATAATTAAATCTGTTTTCCCAAAAGTATTTAATTCCTCTATCGCCGCTGCAATTTCACCGGCTGCATGCTCTCCTTGCACGCGTACTGAACGGATTAGCACATCCACGCAAGGAGCGCCTTTTTTCAGAATCTGCAGGATGTCGCGTATAGCTGCTCCCTTAGCCGATGTCACAATACCGATGGAAAATGGCATCAACGGCAATGATTTTTTATGCAGCGGATCAAATAGGCCTTCTAGCTCCAACCTTTTTTTCAGTTGTTCAAAGGCAAGCTGCTGGCTACCTATGCCCTTAGGCTCTATCCTTTCAACAATAATCTTGTATTGTCCGCTGGGGCCATAAACATCAACCTTGCCAAAACAAATGACCTTAAGACCATCTTCAAGTTTAAACTTTAAGCCTTTATTAGCATAAGCAAACATTGCTGCCCAGATTAAAGCATTCTGATCTTTTAACGAGAAATAGAAATGCCCGCTGGAGGCAGCCTTAAAATTGGAGATTTCACCTTCAAGCCAAACTTCGCCGATCTTTTCTTCCAACAACCCCTTTATCGCTTGGGTTATCTCAGAAATAGTATAAATATGTTTATGGCTTTGGTTATCTAGCCTATTTGCTTTCTGCATCTTTTACAGGTTCCTCGGGTACGCTAACCTCCGGCTTTGCTTCAACAGGGGCCGGTAAGGGTTTCTTTTTAAATACCAGAAGCTGCACTGAATAAGGGCTTATCTCCAGATCCTCAATATAACTCTGGGTAAAATCAACCTCTTTTTCATCTTGTGCCTTGAATGGGCAATCACCGCTACAACCACTATCAATCAAATATCGGTTCAACAAATACACATCCTTTGCGCCTTTAAAAGAAAGTTTTATTTTACGCTTAGACGATGAAAACTTTTTGCTTAAGTTATTTAACTCTATGGCACGGGTAAACATATCTTTAGCGTTTGGTGTAAGGCGCAAAATAGACAAATCGGTCTGCCCGGAAATAATTTTGTCAATGCGGTCGCTTTTTACAATATTTAAAACCGCCTTCTTCTCCGCGCTGCTTAAATAAACGATATTGCCAGATAAATAATTCATCGCTGCCAGGGGGTCAATATAATTATAGATGAGCACGGCAAAATAATCCTGGGATTTCGTAGGAATTACCCCCACAAATTCATCTTTCAACTTAAGCGGCAACAATTCATTACCCAGCAGGCTGAACATACGCATTGCATTATAGCTGGCCTTGGCATACCCTTTGGAACCCGAACGTTCAGCGTCAAAATAAAAAACTCCGAGATTCCTGGTTACCTTCTCCTTATTGCCCGCAAAATCCTCCATGCAAAAATATGTTTGATAGTCTATGCCTGCCTCCTGCATATTCTTTATGCGAGCCGGGATATAACTGGCAGTAATATAGGCATCCTTGCCTCTCTTGGGGGATATGTTGGAAGAGGCATCAAAATTCCACTCATCGACAATCAAAGGAAGGGTATCCGGAAAATTAAAGTAACTTAACCATTCACGGATTAGTTTAATAAAAGTTTTTTTATAAATAGTTTCTTGCTTTTCGAGTGAAGGGTCGGAAGAATACGCGTGCCATGATATGAAATCCAGGGGCAATTTATAATTAGAACAATATTTTATCAACTCATAAATCAGGCTGCGTTCCGGAAAAAGGATGCTGTTATTTGGTCCGATATTGGCAAACCAGGAGCTTGTTGACGGCCCGCCTAAGGGGATATGCATCTTGGTTTCCTGGCGCAGCTCTTTTACTGCTTCAGCAATAACCCGATATAGGTTAAGATATTCCGATTTCTCTCCCAGAAAAAAATCTTCCAGGTCCGGGGCATTCCAAACTTCATACCAGATATTATATTTCTTCTCACAGCTTAATTCGCGGATAGTGTCTTTAACCAACTCTTTATACGCTGCTAAATTATGCACAGAGCTGTTTTTATCCAGTACCCTGCCTAAGCCGAAAGGGGTGCCGAATAAATCAAGGATAACTGTTCCTCCGCTATCGCTTATTTTCTTGATCACCTCTTCATAATTTTCAAGAAGTTTTTTCTGGTTAAGCTCATCTTTGGCCAGCTGGGTAACCTCCCAAAGATTGTACTGAATGCGATAAAAACCGTTAAAACTCAGATCGTTTTGCCAGATTCCAAGGACGTCTTTAGCAGCCAAGGTCTGCGGCCAGCTGATATCGCTATGCGCACCCCTGCCGCTTAAATCAATATTAGCTTTATATATTTTAGGAAGGGGGGTTGAAAGAGAATTTAGATCCAAAATTACTTCCAGATCATCTGGTGTTTGCGCAAAGCAAAGATTGCTCCAGAAAAATATAAATAAAACTAGAAATAATAAAGCTCGCCGCAGCATAATTGGCTTACATTTGTTCATTTAAAGTTTTTTCTGCACCCTCGCAATTGAAATTGCCTTACCGGTTGCTTCTTCTACCTCTATAAGCGCGCCATGCAATTGGATATTGCCTTCCGCAACTTCAAATTTCACCGGAATAGAACTTAGGAAACGGGTGAGTACATCCTCCACTCTCCTGCCAATCACGGAATCATAAGGCCCGGTCATACCCACATCAGTTATATAAGCAGAGCCTTTGGGCAGAATTTTTTCATCGGCGGTTTGAATATGGGTATGCGTGCCCAAGACAGCGGAAACCTTACCATCCAGATACCAACCCAATGCTACCTTTTCAGAAGTCGCCTCTGCGTGGATATCCAGAATAATAATCCTGGTTTCTTTGGCCAATTCCTCGGCAGCTTTTAATGCGGCCTTAAAAGGGCATTCCAGGGCCTCCATAAAAACCCGGCCGTTAACATTAATTACCCCGACCTTAATTCCGTTCCTGGATTTAAATACCGCTGCTCCGCGGCCGGGTGCTCCGCTGGGAAAATTCAGGGGCCGCAGGATCCTTTCCTCTTGGTTAATTAATTCAAAAATCTCGCTCTTTTTCCAGATATGGTCTCCGGAAGTAAGCACATCTACCCCGGAGGAAAAAAGTTCCGCGGCAACTTTGGAAGTAATCCCTGAACCGCCCGAGGCATTTTCCGCATTAGCAATCACAAAATCAATAGAAAATTCCTGTTTAAGAGGGGCGACTAACTTCTTAATCGCTTCCCTTCCTGGGCTTCCTACAATATCGCCGATAAAAAGTATTTTCATCTATTTAGCGTACTCAATAGCGCGCATCTCGCGGATTACAGTAACCTTGATCTGACCCGGATACTCCATCCCCTCTTCAATCTTCTTGCGTATATCCCTGGCCATAGCAGTAGCATCATTATCGTTTATTTTCTCCGGCTGCACAATCACTCGGATTTCCCGGCCGGCTTGAATAGCAAAAGACTTCTCAACCCCCTTAAAAAGATTGGCGATTGATTCCAGCTTATCCAAACGCTTGACATATGTCTCAAGTGTCTCACGTCTTGCTCCGGGGCGGGCAGCACTGACTGCATCAGCAGCTACGGCTAAAACCGCATACAAACTCTGCGGCACAGCTTCTTCATGGTGCGATTCAATCGCCCCCGCTACCTCAGCTGTTTCATTATATTTCTTCGCTAAGTCCGCTCCCAATTTTGCATGCGTACCTTCAACCTGATGATCTACCGCTTTGCCAATATCGTGCAAAAGACCAATCCTGCGGCCTAATTTAAAATCAAGCCCCAGCTCTGAAGCCATAATACCTAATAAAAAAGAAACTTCTTTAGAATGCTGTAAGGCATTCTGGCCATAACTAGTGCGGTATTTAAGCCGGCCGAGAAGTTTGATTATTTCAGGATGCAACCCGTTGACTCCCGCCTCAAAGGCCGCCCGTTCGCCTTCCTCGCGGATCTTTTCATCCATCTCCTTTTTGGTCTTCTCTACAATCTCTTCAATGCGTCCGGGATGTATCCTTCCGTCGGAGATAAGCTTTTCCAGGCTTAAGCGGGCGATCTCCCGGCGTACCGCGTCAAATCCGGATAATGTAACTGCTTCCGGAGTATCATCAATAATCACATCTACGCCTGTCGCCATTTCTAAGGCCCGGATATTCCTACCTTCTCTCCCGATAACCCTGCCCTTCATTTCATCATTAGGCAACGTTACTACGCTTACGGTTGACTCCACTGTATGCTCTGCCGCACAACGCTGGATAGCCAGGCTTAAAATCTCGCGGGCCTTTTTATCCGCAGTGCTGCGCACTTCTTCCTCCTGGCGCCTGATAAAAACAGCTTTTTCGTTGTTTAATTCTTCATTCAGGCGGCCAAGCAGAATCTGCTTTGCTTCTTCTGCTGAAAGCGAGGATATTTTCTGCAGCCTTTCTTTTTCTTCAGCCACCAAGGCATGCAACTGGCTGTCTTTTGACCTTAAAACTTCCTCCTGTTTCTTAAGGTTATCATTGCGGGCGTCAATCTCTTTTTCTTTTTTCTCTAAAAGATCAAGCCTGCGGTCAATGTTTTCTTCTTTTTGCGTTAACCTCTTCTCAAGATTTACAATCTCTTGTTTGCGGTCTTTAGTCTCCTGCTCAAAATCCTGACGCATGCGGTGCAAAAGATCTTTAGCCTCCAACTCCGCTTCCCGGCGTTTGTCCAGGACCTCTTTGTTGGCTACTTCCAGGATATGCTCAGCTTCGGCTTCAGCACTTTTGAGCTTTTTTTCAGCTAGATGTTTCCTTAAAAAATAACCGGAATATGCGGCTGCCAAAGCAATAAAGATTACTATTACTATATTGAGAATCATTTCCATCCTCCCTGTTGATCTTGCTTATTAAATTGCTTACAGGAGATTTCAGGAGAAGATAACTTGCTTGACGCTTACGTCGTAAGTAGTGGTAGGTATAAGAGGTAAGATTTGGAAATCAAAAGCCAGCCCTATGGAAGGCGTATTATTAGAAAGCGTGCTTAAGAAACGGTCGTAACAGCCTTTGCCGCGGCCCAGGCGATTCCCCTTTTTATCAAAAGCCAGACCAGGTACAATAATCAGATCCAAATCCCCCGGTTTAATCAATGCTTCTGATACGGGCTCTAAAACACCGTAAGGGCCTTTTTTTAATTTAGAATGGTCTTCTAATATAGCTGGCTGCATAGTTTCTCTATCTTTCCTGCAAACTGGCACACATATAAGCTTGCCTATTTTTTTGGCTTCCCTAATCATCTCTTCTGTGTTTACTTCACCACCAAAGGCGACGTAAAACATCACTATCTTTGCCTTTTTAAAAACCTTATTCCTTAAAAGTTTACCTTGAATAACCCTACTTTTTCGGTTTCGGTCTTCCTCCTTCTGAGTTTTTAATGCTAAAAGAATTTTACTACGTATTTGGTTTTTTGTCAACATAGCTCGCCTTATAAACAGGTCTCTCCGTCATGCCCATGCGCCTTATCGTCAAACGGAACAGCCTTGCCCTGCTTTTTATAATAATCTTTTAAAGCCGAACGCAAGGCCTCTTCCGCCAAGACCGAACAGTGCATTTTCTTCGCCGGCAGGCCTCCAAGAGCCTCAGCAACTGCGTTATTGGTAACATTTAAGGCTTCAGTAATAGTCTTACCCTTGACCATCTCTGTAACCATAGAGCTGGTGGCTACCGCTGCGCCGCAGCCAAAAGTCTTGAATTTAACATCCACAATTATATCGTTTTCAATTTTTAAATACATTTTCATCACATCGCCGCAAACAGGATTGCCGACGGTGCCTATGCCGCTGGCATCCGCTATCTCTCCGACATTGCGGGGATTGGTAAAATGATCCATTACTTTCTCGCTATAAGGAAGCTGGTCTGCCATATCTATTTCATGATTAGTTTATGCGGCCGAGAGGATTTCCGGTAATCCCGTTCTTTATGTATAAGCCTTATTTTATCAAGGTTATTCTTCTTTTCTAATTCCTTGTAGATCAAAACCCAGGCGCAATCCTTTTCATTATCCACTTCGCATTTACCTTTATCCATGCCTCCGCAGGGGCCGTTTAAAAGACCTTTGGGGCAAAGCGTAACCGGACAAATTCCTGCGGTCAGCGCCAAAACACATTCCCCGCACATAGAGCATTTTTCATAAAAATTACCCTGGGCATCCATGACTGCGCCAAAAATAGTATTGTTAGCCGGTATGGCTGCCTGATTTAGGCGGTTATTTTCTTTGACTGACTGCACTCCCAAGCCGCAAGCTAAAACTACAACCGCTTCGCAGTCACGCAAAACCTTTGTGTTTTTGGCTAACTCTACCTTAATCTGCGCGGCAAGGCAGGGGGCGCCAGGTAAACACATCCCTAAAACCGACTTGCCGGCAGCCTCAAGGTCTGCCTTCATTTTCTCTAATTCAGGCTGGCCGCCGCTCTTGCAAGTCGTAGCGCACTCGCCGCAACCCACCAAGAATATTTTATTATAGCCTTTAAGGCTTTCTAATAACTCATCTAGCGGTTTTTGCTGGCTAATAATCATGATAAAAATTTTAACACAGTTTTATGCTTATCTCAAGCGCAAAATCTTAATAGGGACAGCGACCATTATCTTTTATTTCATAGGTTGGGATAATGGTCGCTGTCCCTATTTAATCCCGGAAATACTCCTCCATAGTCTCAAAAAACTCTTTATTTCTTTGGCGCTTCTCTCCAATAATATCCTCCAGCTCTATATCATCCCAACCCCCTGCATTTCCAGCGCCCTGCACATCTACAAACTTGTTAAGTAAACCGCCCTGCTCCAGAAAGCGGGAAACCTGGGTAAAGACTGAACCGCCGCCATCCATAAAGCTTCGGGGAGACCTATCAATATGCGGTTTTAATAAAAATAAATTCACTTTGGCCCGCGTAGCCGCTACATAAAACAGGCGGCGCTCCTCTTCAATTTCATCGTCTGTTTCTAAAGATAAATAAGAAGGCAGGTGTCCTTCAGCAACATAAATTAAGAATACCGTATGCCATTCCAGGCCTTTTGCTGAATGTATAGTAGAAAGCGTAAGCGTTGTATCGTCTTTATCCCTTTTGCCTGCCTCAACCAGGCTCCTCTCCGGCGGCTCTAAAGCCATATCCACCAGAAATTGCTCTGTTGTTTTATATCGCTCAGCAATCCTTAATAGCGAATCAAGATCGCTTAAGCGCTTATTAAAGTCATCATACTTATTTTTCAATAATGGCTGGTAATAGCCGAGAAATTTCTCAATTGTCTTAGCCGGATCATCCTGCTGGCAATTAACTCCTTTTAAGAGCTCAAATAATTTAACTAATTCCTCATTCTTGCAGAATGCCTCTTTATCTTTGGTATTGCCTGTAACTGCCTCAATAATCTTACTTGCTGTTTTAGGGCCTATTTTAGGAATTAGCAAAAGCGCGCGCAGCCAGCTTACTTGATCTTGCGTATTATAAGCAATGCGTAAATAGCTTAAGATATCTTTTATGTGGGCAGCTTCAACAAACTTCTGGCCGCCATATTTGGCGAAAGGAATATTCCGGCTGGCCAGCTCAACCTCTAAATCATTAGAATGCCAGCCTGAGCGAAAAAGTACGGCTATATCTTTTAAGGCTATCCCTTCTTCTCTCAGCTCTAAGATTTTATCCGCCACATAACGCGATTGCGAATTTTCATCCGGACAGTCTAAGAAAACCGGGATATTCCCTTCCTTCTTTTTGGTATAAAGGTATTTTTCAAATTTTTCTTTGGCTTGAGCGATAACCGCATTAGTCAAGTTCAAGATCGGCTGCGTAGAACGGTAATTCTCCTCTAAGGTAATAATCTTGGTTCCTTTAAAAATCTTGGGGAAATCAATGATATTCTTAAAATTAGCCCCCCGGAAAGAATAAATACTCTGGGCATCATCCCCAACTACCATAATATTAGCGTGGTCAGCGGCTAGTAAACAGGCAATATGCGCCTGAAGCTTGTTGGTATCCTGATACTCATCAACCATAATATACTTATATTTAGCGCAGATACCTGAGCGCACATCCTCATGCTTGCTGAGCAAGTCTTTCAGAAAAACCAGGAGGTCGTCATAATCCAAAAGCGATTTTTGGCGTTTATACTTACCATACTCCTGACGGATCTTCTTAATCTCCTCGCTAAACTCCATAAATTGCGGGTATTCATCATAAATAACATCAGCGATATCCTCGGATTTATTAACACTTTTAGAAATGACCTCTAAAATAGCGTGTTTACGCGGGAAACGTTTTTCAGACTTGTGGTAGCCTAATTGTGTGCGCACTAAATTTACCGCATCTTCCGCATCTGACTGGTCAAGAATGGTAAAATTGTTGTTGATATCCAAAAACCTGGCGTATTTTCTTAAAACCATGTTGGCAAAAGAGTGGAATGTGCCTCCGGAGATCTTCTTGCAACGCTCATCTAAAAGCAGGCTTGCCCGGCGGAGCATCTCTTCAGCCGCCCTGCGGGTAAAGGTAAGCAATAAAATCTGCTCAGGCCTGACTCCCTGCTCAACTAAATAGGCTGCCCGGTGCACCAAGACGCGGGTCTTACCGCTTCCTGCGCCGGCAATCACCAAATACGGGCCGTTGATTGATTCAACGGCCTCCAGCTGGGCTTTGTTAAGTTCGTCTTTATAGTTGATTTTCTTATTCATGGGGATAATTTGTGCATACCATTCTATCCCCTGGTTGGTTTATTGCAAGATAAATGTTACAAGAAAAATAAAAGGGGCGTTATCCAAGGGTGCCCTTCAAGGCCGATGAGCTCTTAAAAGGCAGGACGCCCCTTTTAAATCAGGCAACTGGACTTAATCACTCCGTAACTACTAAAGGCTCCTTTTCTTCTACAGAAATTCTTGCCAGGACCGCTTGCATTTCATTAACTGGTTTATTTGATTCTATAAGCGCCAGCATCTCTTTCAGCGAGAGATCAGTTTCAACCACCTCTTCTTCCTGTATCCTGAGGATATCGGCGATGCAGGCCAAAATCTTATCAATCCCCTGGCCTATATCTTTTCTTCCATAACAGGATTGTAAATATTCTTTAATCCTTTCGTTGGAAGGAATAATCCCGGCATTAATCATATTCCTGATCTGGGCCAAAGATTCATCCAGGTTAACATTCACTAACAAGCCAGGCGCCGGCATATTATTAATTTGCGTATTCAACCCTGGCTGAGTAGTAATAGGCAGGGCTCGAAAATCAATACCTCCTTTACTATCCGCAACCGGAGAGCTAGAACTGCCAGGGGACAAATAATTTAAAAGCTTTCCGGCAGTCTCATTTATCTTTTCCGATTCTTCAATACGGTTTATGCCCTTGACCGTCTCTGCCGGAGGGGCTGCTATTTGATAATCACGATTATTGGCTTCTATTGACAGTTCTTCCGACGCCTTCCTTACTATCCCCATCGGGGCAAGCTTATCGTCGGAAGCAATACCCGCGGCTTCCGGGATAGCATCAACAATAATCTCCCCTAAGACCGGATCGTTAGCAACCAGATAAAAATGCATCGGCACAAGGCCCTCGTATTGGTTGATCCTAATCTCCGCCTTTACCCCGAGTATTTTCTCGATGAGCGGTTTAAGATAAAGGGCATGAATAATGCAACCCCTTCCCTGGTTTAGTCTGCGGACAACATTGATAAGCCTTCTGTACTCTGCCTCCTGCTTAAGCTCTATTTCATTATTCAAGGGAGAGCTAGCAGATGCCACATCCGGAGACCCTCCTTTATTCTTTCTATGCTCCAGGAAACTGGTAATGGTCTTGGCTATATGGTTGCAATCTGACTTGTTAAACTCTAATTCCAAAGGCATATATTTCACCTTGATATTATTACCAAATTCAAAATGACCTGACCCCCTTAACCTGAGCCAGTATTTAAGCTATACTATAGGCTCGTAGAAAGGGGGTTTTACATGGCAAGGAAAAGGTTCAAAGCGGAACAGGTCGTTATGATGTTGCGCGAAGT
>Ga0172371_10003856_pt1 | contig 23085 bp, 21 predicted proteins | sample Lak12m_FD_114543 | JGI IMG/M metagenome (GOLD analysis project Ga0172371, IMG submission 114543) | Freshwater microbial communities from Kabuno Bay, South-Kivu, Congo - kab_022012_12m | ecosystem: Environmental > Aquatic > Freshwater > Lake | place: Democratic Republic of the Congo: South-Kivu...
ATCGACGACTTCGCTCGGCACCTCGATGTCGGCTCATCGCATCCTGGGGCTGTACAAGGTCCCAAGGGTCGGGCTGTTCGCCCGTTAAAGCGGTACGCGAGCTGGGTTCAGACCGTCGTGAGACAGGTCGGTCTCTATCCGCTGTGGGCGCAAGGGATTTGAAGGAAGCTGCTCCTAGTACGAGAGGACCGGAGTGGACAGACCTCTAGTGTGCCAGTTGTTCCGTCAGGAGCATCGCTGGGTAGCCATGTCTGGCAGAGATAACCGCTGAAAGCATCTAAGTGGGAAACTCGTCCTAAGATTAGATCCCTGTAATCCCATTAAGGGAGTAAGATCCCAGGTAGACCACCTGGTATATAGGCAGTAAGTGTAAGCACAGTAATGTGTTAAGCTAAACTGTACTAATGATCGAGGGCTTAATCCCGTGGTGCGGAGAACTTGGTACTTTTCGAATAAACATCATTAAACGCTATTCAGGTCAACGTTGTGAAAACGTCCCTTGGTGATTTGAGCGGCATGGGTACACCCGGTCCCATCTCGAACCCGGTAGTTAAGCATGTCAGCGCCGATGGTACTTGGAGGGCAACCTCCTGGGAGAGTAGGTCATCGCCAAGGGGCTTTTCTTTTAACATTCGGCTGAAAAGCCTGTGCAATCCTTATTGAATCGTGTATAATCTCGTCCGCTGGTTCGGTTGAGAGATTTGTTTCTCTTGTTGGCAATTCGAGGAGTGTGAAGCGTTTTGATCGCAAGGTCACTTTTGCTTTTTTTATCTTACACATCCCTCAGCCGAGTCTGTATCTCGGCTGAGTTTTTTTATTTACCCATTCTATATGTGGAAGGAGGTGAATCTTAAATGGCAATGGTTGTTTTACGCTCTGGCGAAGGCCAGGATAGTTTGCTTAAGCGTTTTCGCAAGAAAATCGTCAAGAGTGGCATTTTGAGCACTGTTCGCCGCAAACGCTGGTTCGTCTCCAAGAGTGAACAGCGACGCATGGAGAAGAAGAAAGCAATCCGCCGTATTAAGCGGCGCTCCTTTACCAAGGAGACTGAGTAAGAATACAGGAGATATGTATGGCTAAAGAGGAAGATAAAATCCGTGCAGATGGCGTCGTGATCGAAGCGTTGCCTGGGACCCAGTTTCGGGTCAAATTGGATAACGGTCACGTAGTTCTGGCATACTTATCTGGCAAGATGCGCAAGTATTACATTCGTATTTTGCTGGGAGATCATGTGGCGGTTGAAATGTCGCCCTATGACCTGACCCGTGGCCGCATTACTTTCCGCCAGCGCAAGAACGCACCCGCCGCTCCTGTTCAAGAATAGCCCTGCATCTCTGCATTTATAAAAAATCCTCCGTTTATGCAGAGGTTTTTTTGATTCAGATGACGAAATACTTACGGCAGATCCATAAGTGAACTTAGCACCTTCATATAGTTCGCTCGTTCGAACGCCGCAGGCTCTGCAACAGACTCCTGGCTCATGCTTCCCTGCATTTGGATAATGGATATGTACTGATGTACTTCCATCCATGTTTGTAGTTCTGAGAGAATGGCTGGAATGCGTTCGAGACCGTTACGCAATAACTCGGACGCCATCATCGTTGCCTTTGCTCCGGACATCATGGCTTTGAGTACGTCTGTGGCGGTGTGGACTCCGCTGGTCAGCGCAAAATCCACATTCATACTACCGTGCAGGATGGATATCCAGCGTAAGGGCAGGCGTAAGTCACTGGAGGTACTTAGTTCAAGCGTATGTGCGATCTTCAATTCTTCCAAATCAAAATCCGGTTGATAGAAGCGATTGAAAAGCACCAGCCCGTCCGCGCCCGCTTCAGTGAGCCGGTGCGCGAACTGTGGCAGGGATGTGTAAAACGGGCTCAACTTTACAGCCAGCGGAATCTTGATCGAAGACTTAACGTCTGCAACCAGGTCGACCTGGGTGTCTTCCAACTCTTGTGCGGTGATGGCGGGATCGGTTGGGATGTAGTAAAGATTCAATTCGAGGGCGTCCGCTCCGGCGTTCTGAATGAGGTGGGCGTAGCGCATCCATCCGCCTTTGGATACGCCGTTCAAACTTCCGATGATGGGAATGTTGACGGATTTTTTTAGCTCAGTTACTTTTTCCAGATATTTTTCGGGCAGAAGAGTATATGTGCCTGAATCTGGCAGATAGCTCATGGCCTCGGCGTATGAATCTGTCCCACGCGTCAGGTTATGATCGAGTTCCAGACTTTCGTGGATGATCTGCTCTTCGAAGAGCGAGTACATCACGACGGCCGCGATGCCCGCTTCTTCGAGTCGTTTGACACACTCGACCTTTTTGGAAAGAGGGGAGGCCGAAGCCACGAGCGGATTTTTTAAACGGAGTCCGAGATAAGTCGTGGAAAGATCGATCATGCCTGTTCTCCGTCGCCGTTTTTGTTCACGTCGTAATGGATGGCGGCCATTTGCTGGTAGAGCGTCCAGCGGGATTTTGCATCGTGCTGGGCCTCTTTCATTAACTTCTCGGCGCGCCCCTCATCCATTTGCGTCAGCATCTTATAACGGGTTTCATTGTAGGCGTATTGCGAGACCGGAATGCTCGGCTCTTTCTGTTCGATGACAAGCGGATTCTTGCCTTCATCTGCCAGGCGTGGATCGTAGCGATAGACAGGCCACGAACCGGATTGAACGGCCAGCTTCTGCTGTTCAAGGCCGCGTGCCATGTCGTAACCGTGCGCAATGCAGTGACTATAGGCGATGATCAGCGATGGGCCGTCGTAGGCTTCGGCTTCAAGCATGGCCTTGAGGGTTTGCTGATCGTTGAAGCCCATTGCGACGCGTGCTACGTAAACGTAGCCGTAAGCCATTGCGATCAAGCCCAAATCTTTCTTGGGCAAGCCTTTGCCAGCCGTCGCAAATTTAGCAACCGCCGCGCGCGGCGTGGACTTGCTTGCCTGTCCGCCGGTGTTGGAATAGACCTCAGTGTCGAGCACCAGCACATTGACGTTGCGTCCCGAAGCCAGTACGTGGTCGAGACCGCCGTATCCGATGTCGTAGGCCCAGCCGTCGCCGCCGATGATCCACACGGATTTTTTGACGAGGCTGTCAGCCACGCTGATCAAATCTTTGGCGCGCGAATCTTTTGAGCCGCCAAGTTTCTTCTTGAGTTCCTTCACGCGGACGCGCTGTTCATCAATGCCAGCTTCAGTAGATTGGTCAGCCTGAAGAATGGCGGTTACCAGTTCGGTGCTGAGTTCCGTCTCGAAGTTCGCCAGTAATTCGCGTGCAAATTCGTTTTGCTTATCGAGCGTCAGGCGCATGCCCAGACCAAATTCGGCGTTATCTTCAAACAGCGAGTTCGACCAGGCGGGGCCGCGTCCATTGTTGTCAACAGCCCACGGAGTAGTGGGGAGGTTGGCGCCATAAATGGACGAGCATCCGGTCGCATTGGCAATCACTGAGCGGTCGCCGAACAATTGCGAAACCAGCTTGACATAAGGTGTCTCACCACATCCGGAACATGCGCCGCTGAATTCAAATAGCGGCCGCAGGAGTTGCGAATTTTTGATTGTCGAAGGATTCACCAGTTTGCGATCCAGATCAGGGATCTTCATAAAGAAATCCCAGTTCTTGCTTTCGGTCTCGCGCAGAGCCGGCTGCGGCGCCATGTTCAGTGCCTTGCGTCCGACTTGAGTCTTATCCTTGACCGGACATATTTCCACGCACAAGGTACAACCCGTACAATCCTCCGGCGAAATCTGCACTGTGTAAGCCATGCCGGGAAATTCCTTGAACTTGCTTTCCATGTGTTTGAAAGTTTCCGGCGCGCTGGCAAGCAGCTTCTTGTCATACACTTTATGTCGGATCACCGCGTGTGGGCAAACCATCACGCATTTGCCGCACTGAATGCAAATATCTTCTTCCCAAACCGGAATATCCAAAGCCAGATTGCGTTTTTCCCATTGAGTTGTGCCGGATGGATATGTGCCATCTGCGGGAAGTGCGCTGACAGGGATGTTGTCGCCGTCGAACGCAATCATTTGTCCAAGCACGTTGCGGACAAATTCCGGCGCTTCATTCGGGACCGGGAGGCGGCGAGTGACCTTTGAGCTTATCGTGGCTGGAACCTTGACCTCATGAAGATTCTCGAGAGTCCGGTCCACCGCTTCGAAGTTTTTCTTTACGACAGCTTCGCCGCGTTTGCCATATGTCTTTTCGATGGCATGTTTAATTTCGGCGATGGCCTGTTCGCGCGGAAGGATACCGCTGATGGCGAAGAAAGCTGTTTGCATGATGGTATTCATGCGTCCGCCCATGCCTGCTTTTTCGGCTACATCGTAACCGTTGATGACATAGAACTTTAATTTTTTCTCTACGAGCGCCTGCTGAACTTCGCGCGGCAGATTGTCCCAAATGTCATCGGGGCCGTAAAGACTGTTGAGCAGGAATACACCGTTTGGCTTGGCATACTTGAGCATGTCCACGCGCTCGAGGAATGAATATTGGTGGCAAGCCACAAAATTGGCCTGGTTCGCGCCGATCAAATATGGGGCCAGAATCGGCTTGGGTCCGAAGCGCAGATGCGAGAGTGTCACCGTGCCGGATTTTTTGGAGTCGTAATAGAAATAGCCTTGCGCGTAATTCTCGGTCTCTTCGCCGATGATCTTAATCGAATTTTTGTTGGCGCCGACCGTGCCGTCCGAGCCAAGGCCGAAGAAAACACAGCGTATTGTTTCGTCGGACTCAATCGAAAATGAAGGATCAAAGTCGAGGCTGGTGTGGCTAAGGTCATCATTGATGCCGACTGTAAAATGATTTTTGGGTTTGGCCTTCTTCAATTCATCCAACGTGGCTTTCGTCATCGCGGGCGTGAATTCTTTGGATGATAGTCCATATCGTCCGCCGATAACCTTGATCTCTGCGCGGCCAGCTTCAGCCAGAGCATTCACCAGATCGAGATAGAGCGGCTCACCGCCCGCGCCAGGTTCCTTGGTGCGGTCAAGCACGGCCATGGATTTCACAGATTTCGGCAATTCTTTGACGAAATCTGTGAACGAGAACGGACGATACAAACGCACGCGTATTGCACCAACCTTTTCGCCTTTTGCGGCCAGGTAGTTAACCGTCTCTTCGGCAGTCTCGCCACCGGAGCCCATGATGACAACCACGCGTTCGGCTTCGGGGTGACCGATATAATCGAACAGATGATATTGCCGGCCTGTGATCTGGGCGAACTTGTCCATCGCTTCCTGCAGGATGGCGGGTGTTGCAGTGTAGAACGGGTTGACCGTCTCGCGTGCCTGGAAGTAGACATCCGGATTCTGTGCGGTGCCACGGATCATGGGTCGTTCCGGGGAGAGGGCACGCGCCCGGTGAGCGCGGATCAGATCATCGTCCAGAAGGTTGCGAAGTTCTTCATCCTCAAGTTGAACGATCTTGGTCACCTCGTGCGAGGTGCGGAAACCGTCGAAGAAATGCAGGAACGGGATGCGTGATTTGAGTGTGGCAGCCTGCGCGATAGCGGCGAAGTCTTGTGCTTCCTGGACAGAACCTGACGAGAGCAATGCCCAACCCGTCTGGCGGACGGCCATCACATCCTGGTGATCGCCATAAATGGAAAGTCCCTGTGCGGCGAGCGAGCGTGCTGCTACATGGAAAACAGTGCTGGTGAGTTCACCCGCGATCTTATACATGTTGGGGATCATCAACAGCAGGCCTTGCGATGCGGTGAAGGTAGTGGTCAAGGCGCCGGTTTGGAGCGCGCCATGCACCGTGCCCGCCGCGCCGCCCTCGGATTGCATTTCGATGACAGTGGGCACTGTGCCCCACAGGTTCTTCCTGCCTTTCGCGGACCATTCATCAGAGAACTCGCCCATGCCGGAAGATGGAGTGATGGGGTAAATGGCAATCACTTCACTTAAGCGGTGAGCGACCGAGGCTGTGGCTTCGTTGCCGTCAATTGTGATTACTGTGCGTTTCATTTATGCTGGCTCCTATGGAAACGAGCAAACTGCCCGAGAATGACAATCTTTCAATTTCTAAGTGTATCTCCCATAACCTGATGATGTTAGTTATTAATGACCTGAATCCCCCTGCGAGTTGTCATATTTCGGACAAGAATTGGGTAAATTGTGGAACAAAAAAGACGGAAGTAAAAACTGCCGTCTTATGGAGAAAAAACAAGAATCCAAGCGAGGGCTTAAATTTGCATTCCCAGTTTCTTTAGATGCGGTCTTGCCAGAAATAATGTCGCCAATGACTTGGCATCTGGCATCTCGCCGCGTTCCGCCATTTGGATTGCTTCTTTCACCGAGATTTTTTCAACTTGTAAGAACTCGTCATCATCAGCTTCGAGCGGATCATGACTCAATTCGGTTGCGAGAAATACAGCCATGAATTCTGTCGAGTAACCGGGCGCGAGATAAAAATCACCGATGCGTTCGAGCTTGCCCGCGGCCATGCCCGTCTCTTCGCGGATCTCGCGCGCCGCACAGATATCGTACGGTTCATCACCATCGCGCGTCCCTGCCGGAAGCTCGAGCAAGTCCTTGCCTGCCGCGTGACGATACTGCCGGACGAAGAGCATATTCCCATCCGCATCGATCGGGATGATGATGACCGAACCGCCGTGCTCGACAATGTCAAACTTCATTTCATTCCCATCGGGTGTCTTGAGTGTGTCGCGGCGGATCTTAAACGCGCGTCCCTGAAAAAGAGATTCTGATTTCAAGAGTTTGAATGACATGGCTGCCTCTTAGAAAAAAGCCCAGGCAGCAAGCCTGGGCTCAGTTTTATTTGATTTGTATTACGGAATGCTCAATTTCTGTCCAACGCTCAAGACTACGTTCAATGCAAGATTATTTGCTTGTGCAATCGCCTCAGGATATACGTCGCCGTAGTAACAGGCCACACTGTAAACGGTCTCCGTGGACGAAGTCACAGTATAAGTGTCAGGATGATTGTGCCAGGCACGCGTGCCTGGGAATGAACCTGTTTGTGGAATGGTCAACGTGGTTCCAGGAGACAGATTGGTCGTGTCCCCACTCGATAGACCACTTGCGGTAAGCAAGGCATCCGGGTCCACATTGAAGCGGCGTGCAATGCAGAATGGGAATTCACCTTGTTGCAATTTGTAAGTCGTTGGGCGGACAGACGAAATGGTCGGAACAACGACTGTTGCTGCGCTAGTCGATGCACCCGGGATGACCGTGACCGGCGCTGGAGTGGTAACTACTAGAATACCGGGTGTACCAAGAGTCGGCGTTAGTGAGGCTCCGGTCAGCGGTGTGATGATAGTACCTGGCGTTCCCGGAGTTGTGGGCGTGGATGGTGTCCCAGGTGTGCCGCCAATAGCTTCAGCTGTTTTGGCCATCGCAGTCTGCGTACCCAGGTCAGCTACAACTTGCATCGGATCCTGGCCGGATGGAAATGGCGACACAAACAAGCCGGTCGGAATTAGAGTTGGTGTTGCCAACGGTGCCTGAGAATATTGCTGCGTGCAGGCCGATGCCAGAATTGCTCCAAGCAGAATAAGACTGGCCAGTCTCACGCTAATTTTCTTTTTCATGATGTCTCCTCTTGATATCTATCAAAAATGGATGGTAGCATATCCTGTTTGACGCGTCAAGCCGCGCAGTGGACTATTGTCCACAGGCCAGCCCATTCAACAAATCGGATGCAAAACCCCGCGCCTCATTCGGACCCGTGGCCTGCACCCGTTTCCAGAGTGCACATAACCCTGGATGAATTTTCGGTTCAACAGTCCATGCCTGACGCGTGATCTGCTCAGCGGATTTTAAATCACCGGTCCGGGCATAGGCTTCGATGAATGGCAGTGATTCAAAGACATCACTAGAAGAAAAACCCTGTTTTGACACTTCGCGTCCCAGCTCAGCTACTTGTTTCCAATCTGCGGTTTGTCGCGCAAGTTCTGCCTTCTCGTAGAAATAACACCATTCATGCGGTGGTTCAATGTTAAATGGAGGGGACGGTATTTTTAGTGAAGGCGCGTCAGCGATGATCCGCGATGGATCGGAAGACGGGACGAGCGCGCTTATTGAATTTGGAAAGCGGGAATAGGTTTCCGCATCGTTGAAAGCCGGATCGAGCACGCGCAAACATCCGCTTTGTGGAAAATAAATTGTGATGGCTTGCGAGGTCGAGCCGTGAAAAGTCACGGTGCGATCGGGAAAGGTAATAGCGGTGCCCGGCTTGAGGTCCGGTAAAGTTACGCCGCCGAGTCGTTCGATGGCGTAAAGCATCGCGTAAGGCAGATCCGATCTTTGGAAGTCCGGTGCATACATCCAGTTCAGCGGTGCCGTGAAGGATAAATCCGTTTCGTAATCTATCGGAACATATGTTGTCAGGATGGCGGTATTCGGTTTGAGCGCGGGGATGCGCCAGGCGAATTGCCAGTAGATTTCCTGCTGCCTGACCCAATCGCGGCGGAAGATGTTGGTGTTGAAGAATTGCTGCCCAATGCCGAGCGCGATCAGCAAGGCGAAGACAATATTTTTCGCGCGCGCATTTTTGATGAGCAATTCAACCAATCCGACCATGAATAAACTTGCGCCGAGCATCATGGAAATCATGAAACGATCAAAGCTGGACTGCAGTGTGAGTGGAAGCCCGGCCGCGAACGAAGGGATGCGCCCAAGCAAAATTCCTATGAGGCCGATAGCGATGGCTTGAAAGGCAAAAGTGAGGGTTGAATTTTCCGGGAGTCCCAGTTTGAGAAGATAGAATGAAAGGAGAATAATGGAAACAAAAATGAGGGCGAGAGTCAGAAGAGTGGATGGCGAAGTGATGGACTGTGCCGCAAGCACCAGCACCTGCGCCCAGATATAAAAGCCCGCTTTCCAGAGCGCATCGCCAAAGGCAGAGAGCGCATTGCTGATGGACGGGATTTGTCTTGAGGCGGTTACGCCATAAGAAATATATGCACCCGATTTGTAGTAGTATGCCAGCCAGCCTGCATTCAGAAGCCATACTAAAAGATAAGGCCACCAACGTTTAAATGTTTGGACAAAGCCCGGCCAAAAGGCTTTTGTATCTTCGATGAGGATGACCCAAATGAAAAGAAAACGAAGAGGTTCCAGGCCGATGAAATATTCGGTGGGAAAGACACCCATTATTAAAAAGAGGAGTGCAATAATTGTGCTTGACATAGATTTTTGCGGCGTGCGGATTACGCGCGCCGTGAATCCAAACGAGAGCAGATAAAAGATGAAAGGAATCCATTCCTGATTGATGTGGGTGAACGCTACCCAATGCTGACTGTATCCGGGGAAGACGAGAAATAGAAAAGACGCGACCAGAGTTTGACGTTTATGGTTCGGCCAAATTTGAGTTAACGCGAACCAGGCTGAGAGTGTAGCAGTGAAGCGGATGACAAGCGCAAATATCTGCCAGAGAATCGGGTTGGATGGGATCAGGCTGGTGGTCGCGAAGAAGATCGGTCCAAGAAAGGGGCGGAATCCGCTGAAGGCCGAGATGAATTCGCGCGGGCCGAGAAATTTTGCAATCCAGGCGAAGGGCCAATCATCCCAGTAGAAGCCGGTAAAAGGTAATAAAAGGCCATAAGCGATGACCGTTGTCAGCGCGAAGGCGAGCAGAATTGATTTGGCGGTGAAGCGGATGGATTTCATGTTGGGTCAATTATAAGAGAAAAGCCGGTGTGCGTCTGAGGTGTCGTCCGTATACATCTTCCGAGTTAAACGGATGTCTCTTCAATTGCGCGAGGGAGATGCAAAGACCGAGTTTATAATTACCTCATGCCATCCCTAAAAGATTACTTTCTCTTAAACCCCGATATTGTTTTTTTAAATCACGGTTCTTTTGGCGCAACACCAAAGCCAGTGTTTGAAGCTTACCAGAGTTGGCAGTTGCGCCTGGAACGTCAGCCTGTGCTTTTCCTTGGCCGCGAACTCGACGGCCTTCTAAAGGTTTCCCGTCGCGCGCTTGGGAAATATCTCAACGCCGATGCCGATGATTTGGTCTACATCCCCAACGCGACACATGGTGTGAACATAATCGCTCATTCCCTGGACCTCAAGCCGGGCGACGAAATCCTGACCACTGACCACGAGTACGGCGCGTGCGATTACACCTGGGATTTCATATGCGGCAAAACAGGTGCAAAATATATTCATCAGCCCATTCCTTTACCAGTTCATTCTGAAGAAGAAATAGCTGACCAGATCTGGCTGGGTGTGACACCACGGACAAAGGCTGTTTACTTGAGCCATATTACTTCTCCAACCGCGCTGCGCCTGCCTGTGGAACAGATTTGCCAACACGCAAGGGAGGCAGGAATATTGACCATTGTGGATGCTGCACACCCACCGGGGCAAATCCCAGTTGACCTGCAGGCCCTGGGTGCAGACATCGTTTTTGGCAATTGTCATAAATGGCTGCTCAATGTGAAAGGCTCTGCTTTTCTCTATGTGCGGCGCGAATCCCAACATCTCATCGAACCGTTGATTGTGAGTTGGGGATACAACCCAACTTCTGAGACGACCACCGGTTCACGTTTTATTGATCTTCTGCAATGGACAGGCACCAAAGATCCCACCGCGGCTCTGACTGTCCCAACTGCCATTCAGTTTATGCAGGAATACAATTGGGATAAAGTGAGAGGCGAATGTCATGGGTTGCTTCGTCAGGCAATTGAGCGAATATGTGACCTAACCAATATGCCTCCGTTATATCCACTCGATTCGGATTTTTACAGCCAAATGGGCATTGCTCCACTCCCTTTGTCTAACATTGTCACGCTTAAAAGTCGTTTGTATGACGAGTACAAAATTGAAGTCCCCTTGATCCAATGGCATGACAAACAGTTTATCCGCATTTCAGTACAGGGGTACAATACTCAGGAAGATATTGATGCGTTGGTGAATGCGTTGCAGGAGCTTTTACCTCAGGTTGTTGCTTGATATCGCCTGTATGGTGACTTGACCGATAATAAACCGGGCTCCAAGGGTGGAACAAAAAGAAACTTGTTCGTGTTTCCATACATGGATATAACACCAACACGATGTAGACCAATTTCTTGAGGTGATGTCCAATCTGTTATGATTTTGTTGGTTTTACAATATTTGTCTGGAGGTCGAATGAACGTTTCAAAACGAATTTTGATTACATTGATATTATCCGCTGTTCTGTTATCAGCATGTGGAAATGCCGGTACGGCGACTCCGCAGGATGTCAATGTAATTTATACCGGTGTGGTCAAGACGATAGTTGCTTCCTATTTTGCAACGCAGACCGCATTGGTTCCCCCTACGAATTCCATCTCAACTCTTCCAATGGTAACTTTTGTTGTCAATACGCCTGCCGCATCTCCCACGTTGATACCTTCGGCTACGCGTCCATACTATACTGCAACGATAGGCACGGTTTTTAGTCCAAGCCCGACTGGGACGCTCGCTACACCCACGCTTAATCCATCGGCGCTGGCTTATGGTTGTAATAATCTCGAATTCATTCGCGATGTGACCATTCCTGCCGGGACGGTTTTAACACCTGCTGAAGATTTCACGAAGACCTGGAAGGTTCAGAATACCGGAACCTGCCCATGGATGTATCAATATCGGCTTACACTTCTAAGTGGAGATGGTTTCGGCGCAGCACTGGTAAAGCTTGGCTCGATGGTGCCAGTTGGGCAGTGGACCGAAATTTCCCTGGACATGGGTGCTCCGAAAGCAGAAGGGAAATATATCAGTTATTGGAGAATGGCAGACGCAAACAACCATATGTTCGGAGCGACCCTGGTAGTCTCCTTCACGGTTGCAAAGCCAACCCAGACACCTATGCCGCCGACAGATACACCTACACCTACTTCGACGAGCACGCCTACGGCAACCCCAACTCCATGATTGCTATCTAAGGTATCAGTCATGCAAAAACGGCGGCGCGCCTTCTCTTGTTTGATGTTCCTGATATTGATAAGTCTGTGGCCCCATGACAAAGCTGCCGCGGATACGCTGGCCGTTGTACATAATCAACAGACTGCACTATCCTCCTCTGAATTGATTAACGCAGTTAATGCCTTGCGGCTTTCTTATGGATTGCCTCCGTTAACCTTTAATCACATTTTGACGGTAGTGGCTCAGTCGCAAGCTGACGTTCTGACAGGCTCGGCTGGCGCGTCCGGGCATTCGCGGCCAAATGGGATGAGCCTTACCGATGAGTTAATATCCCTTGGCTATCCACTGGGAGGTGATCTATCATTGGGGGGCTACCGTTCCGAGAACTGGGTTGCTGCAACTGGTGTACAGGATGCGATTCAATGGTGGCTGGGCGATGACATTCATACCAACACCATGCTTTCACCAAACTATATGGATATCGGGGCGGGCATCGCTGCTGCCAGCGACGGTGCGATCTATTTCGTGATTGATTGTGCCCGGCCAACCGCCAGCGGTAAACCTCAGGATGACTATACTCCCGCTGCAGTTGGCACGCTGGTTAGTGGTGTGACCATAAATGGCACGCCAAATGCCGAGCAGATCATGGTGCCTGTGGCGCTAAGCACGCCAGACGCAGATGGTCTTGTGATCCACCAGGTGCAATATGGGCAGACGCTTTGGAGCATTGCAATTGCATATGGCACAAAAATTCAGGAGATCAGGAAGCTGAATAATTTGCCATCTACTGACATATATGAAAAGCAAAAGCTGGTCATCAAGAAAGTTGCAGTAGTAACCCGGACCAGTGCGCCGCCCTCTGTGATTGCAACAGTTTCCCTGCCAGCTGCAATTCTGCCAATAAAGAAATCGACTTCAACAACGACTCCCATTCCAATGTTTCCGGTAACGAATGGACGGCCAACCGACATCCCTTTAATCGTGTTGTCTGTTGTACTATGTTTGCTGGTTGCCGGGCTGGGATTTTTTGCCAATTCAAAACGGGCGTAAAGCATTATCCAAAATATAAGGTAAGTTTTCATGCAGGTATACAATCAGGAATAGGTATGGATATTTCATTAGCACTTGGCGGTGGCGGGGCAAAAGGTAATTCCCACATCGGCGTTCTGCGCGTTCTCGAAAAAGAAGGATTTCATATTCGCGCGATTGCGGGAACCAGTTTCGGCGGGATGGTGGCTGTTTTTTACGCGGCCGGCTTTAGTCCAGATGAGATCGAAGATATTTTTGCAGCGGTGGACCAATCTCGCTTGTATGATCGCGTTGGAGATGAAAGTCCATCATTCCTCGGACTTGGCGGAGTCCAGAAATGGTTGGTGCATACACTCGGCGAACTCACTTTCAAGGATCTAAGAATTCCCTGTGCGGTCACGGCTGTGGATTTACGCACTTCTTATGAAATCGTTTTGGATACAGGCCTGTTACGTGAGGCTGTCCTTGCCACGATTGCTTTACCCGGCATCTTTCCAGCCTTTCGTATGGGCGGATGGGAACTGATGGATGGCGGCGTATTGAACCCGGTGCCGGTCGCCCTGGCGCGTTCACTCGCACCCTATTTTCCTGTTGTGGCTGTGCCATTGACCGCGCCGCTTGGCGCACCTCCGTGTTCATTGTCCATGCCTTTGCCAAATGGTTTGCCTGCGCCGCTCATTTCTCGACTTAGCAGTTTACGAATTACAAGAGCCTTTGATATTTTTATGCGTTCGATTGATATTGGCAACCGCCAGATCACTGAGCTTCGCTTGCAACTCGAAAAGCCGGATGTGATTATTCGCCCCGATGTGACGGGCATGGGCGTGCTTGACCGTGTGAACGTGCATGATGTGGTGAAACGCGGCGAAGTTGCCACTAAAGCGGCACTCCCTGAACTCAAACGTATCACATCCTGGCCTAATCGTCTGCGCCGGATTTTGTTCGGAGAAGACCGATGAAACGCGACTTGCATGATTACGCCAAAAATACCAATGTCCGCCTTGGGGTTGGCGCGTTTGTTCTGCTTTTTGTTATCGGCACCGGCTTGATCTATCTCATCTATGGCCCAGGTGCGGCGGCTTTTGGCCTTATGTGTTTTCTGGGTGGATTGGTTCCGATCGCCCTCATCTTTATTGCCCTCTATGGAATTGACTGGATTGTAAAACATGCGCGTCCCAAATGAAACTGATCTCATTACATTTCAAGGCTGGACTCTGCGCGTCCGCCCAGCATCTTCCGGGACGCCGCGCCTGCTTCTGCTTTTGCACGGCTGGACCGGCGACGAAAACTCGATGTGGTTATTCACGCGGAATTTTCCGACGAGCTATTGGATGATCGCCCCGCGTGCGCCTTATGCAGCCGAACCGACCGGCTACTCGTGGCGTCCGCATCTTTCCGGGAACCGCAACTGGCCTGGCCTCGATGACCTTCATCCATCTGCTGACGCGCTGACCCGCCTTGTGGACAATTATGCGGCTGAGAATCAGATGGATGCAAGCCAGTTCGATGTGGCCGGGTTCAGTCAGGGTGCGGCGATGACCAACACGCTGGCTTTGCTTCATCCTGAACGGATTCGGCGCGCGGCTGTGTTAGCGGGCTTTGTTCCGGCGGGGGCAGAGTCGGTTGCAGCCAAACGCCCATTAAATGGCAAGCCGTTCTTCGTCGCGCATGGAACGCTGGATGAAATGGTCAAGGTCGAGTATGCGCGGCAATCCATCCAGATGCTTGAACAGGCGGGCGCAAACGTCACATACTGTGAAGATGAAGTCGGCCATAAAGTCAGCGCAAATTGCATGCGTGCGTTGGAAAGCTTCTTTGCCCCACCCATCACGAAGTGATGGGTGGGGCGTTGACGCTCCACTCTTTTGCGGGTATCCTTACCAGACTTAATCACTTGATAAAGAGAAGGTTCATCCATGAAATTTAGTTCTCCATCTCGTCGAGATTTTCTCAAACTATCAGGCTTAGGTCTGGGGGCGCTGGCCTTCAATCCGCTGAAAGGGACATTTAAAAACGTCTCGCCCTTGCCGCAGTTCCCGGCTGGTGACTTTTTAGGGAGAGTTGCTGTAACGCCAAACTTTTATTCAACAGAGTTGAAGGGCACTCCAAATGGACAGGCTCCAGCCATTCGTAATGTTGGGCAGGATGAAGTGGTGATCTGGCAGCGTGAGGTGGTTGGAACGGATGGATTTGGCGGCACGAGTAAAAGATGGGTGGAGACGCCGGAAGGATATATCTATGCCCCACATCTTCAGCCCGTTCGAAATTTACCGAATAAGCCTCTCACTAGTTTACCTGCAGGAAAGCAGGGCTTCTGGGCTGAGGTCACAGTGCCGTATGTTGACTTGCAAATCTTAAATTCGCCAATCTCTCCTGCGATGAAATTTGATATTCAAAATGCCCAACCGATCCGTTTGTATTACAGTCAGGTTGTCTGGATCGATCAGGTTGGCGCGGACGCCAATGGCAATATCCTTTATCGCTTCAATGAAGCGCCTGGACATGGTTATGGTTATGGAGATCTTTTTTACGCGGATGGAGCAGCCTTCCGGCCTTTGACCGATGAAGATGTTGCAGCATTCAACCCAAACGTTGACCCGGCCACAAAAAGGATTGATGTGGACGCAACCAGTGAGCGGCAATATCTATCGTGTTTTGAAGGCAATAACGAAGTTTATTTTTGCAGGATTTCGACTGGATATGGCGAGGCATTCTCCACTCCTCTTGGCATTCAAGCCATTTCCTGGAAAATCATGTCGATCCACATGGCGGCCAATACCGCCTCTGACAGCGGTTATGACACCATGGGAGTTTCCTGGCCGACATTTTTCAATACAAATGTTGGCGCAGCCATTCATGGAGTTTTCTGGCATAACGATTTCGGTGTGAGGCGTTCCCATGGTTGCATCAATGTTGCGCCTGAAGACGCCAAATGGATTTTCCGCTGGACAGCTCCGTTTGTTTCTCTTGACCAGAGTGAAATAAAAATGACGTGGCCGAACGTAGGTACACCTGTAAACGTCAAACAAATAACAGTCTAATTTGTGACTGGAGTTCAGATCATCGAAGAATAGGTAAATTGATAAAATGAATATCTCTGAGGTAACACTCGGTCTAGCGTTTCTGGCCGGACTCGCATCTTTTCTTTCGCCGTGTGTCTTTTCCCTCGTCCCGGCCTACATCGGCTATCTTGGCGGACGCGCCGCGGGCGGCGAGAACAACGCATCCAACCGCTGGATAACGTTCACACACGGCCTGGCTTTTGTGCTCGGTTTTAGTGTGGTGTTTATCGTTTTGGGCGTAGCCGTTTCGGTGGCGGGAGGACTGCTGTACGACATCCGCAACTGGCTGGCAAAGATCGGCGGGATCGTTGTCATCATCTTTGGCTTGCACATGATCGGCGTCTTTCGCATCCCTTTTCTCGAATATGATACGCGCGTCACCACTGCGCCAGATCAGAAGTGGGGTTATCTTTCCTCTGCATTGATGGGCGTCTTCTTCTCGGCGGGTTGGTCGCCCTGTGTCGGCCCCGTGCTCGGGACGATCCTGACGCTTGCCATCAACGGTGGCTCAATTGTTCTGGGCGCGCAATTGTTGACCGCTTATTCAGCCGGACTCGCCATCCCGTTCCTGGTCGCCGCTTTGGGCATCGGCTGGGTCACAACAATCCTTCGCAAATATGGCAAGGTTATGCGTTATGTTGAGATCGCGATGGGCGTCATCCTGGTTGTGGTTGGTGTGATGCTTTTTGCAGGTGTGTTTGAACTGATCGCTCGTTACGGTTATTACGTTAACTTCGGACTATAGTATATGACTGAAACCAATATCCTTAATGTTATGCTTTACACTCGTGAAGATTGCAAACTATGCGACGAAGTCAAAAAAGATTTGAACAGCTTGCAAAAGAAATTTCCTCATCGCCTGGTCGAAGTCAACATTGATACCGATCAGACTCTCAAGCAGACATTTGCCTTGGAAATTCCGGTCGTCGAAGTGGGCCCGTACAAACTCAAAGCGCCGATCAGCAGACAATCGCTCGAGATGACTCTCGGCGCGGCCAGTGATCGTCACAGTCAACTCAGTAAAGTGGATGGCGAGGCTTATCAAAAGCGCATCCTCAAAGGGCAGACGGTTTCCCGGAGCGACAAGCTTTATTTTTGGATCTCCAGGCATTACCTTGCTATGCTCAATCTGATCATGTTCATATACGTTGGCCTTCCGTTTCTCGCCCCAACTTTGATGAAGTTAAATATCAGCGCTCCAGCGCGGGTGATTTACAGCATGTACAGCCCGCTCTGTCATCAGTTTGGCTTCCGCTCGTTCTTTCTGTTCGGTGAACAGCCTTATTACCCGCTGAAAGAAGCGGGACTTACGGGTATAAAAACTTTCGACCAGATTACCGGCCTTCAGGATTTGAGCAATCCTTATAGCATCTCTCGTTTGGGCGCGCGGCAATATGTCGGTGATCCTACCGTTGGATTTAAAGTGGCCCTGTGTGAACGTGATGTAGCCATCTATGGTGCTATTGTTATTTTCGGTCTCATCTATGGATTGACCAAACGCCGCCTTCCCCCGCTTCACTGGATGTTATGGATTTTGATCGGCCTCGGCCCAATTGGCTTGGACGGCTTCTCGCAATTGTTTAGTCAGTTCAACTGGCCATGGCTGGCTGCATACTTGCCCTATCGTGAGAGCACGCCCTTCCTGCGTGTGTTCACCGGTTTCATCTTTGGCTTTACGACTGCCTGGTTTGCATACCCTAACATCGAAGAATCAATGCAGGAGACGCGCCAGTTCTTCATCAAGAAATTTGCGTCAGCGAAAGCGTAGACGGGATGTCATTGCGAGGAGGGTGTTCTTCCCGACGAAGCAATCTCCTCGCGCTGGCGTTGATAATATATGCCCTTCTCACACAAAAACGGAATCCGATATTTTAGTTTCGATATTTTCCCGCGCACGCTGACTCAGGCGGTCTTCACGCGACAGGGAGGTGTCAGCCCATCGCCGTGGGAATCTCTCAACGTTGGTGGGACGGTCGGTGATGATGTTGACCGCGTGCGCGAGAACCGTGCTCGTTCTTTCGCCGCTCTGGGTCGGACACTCGAATCGCTCTTCGATGTCTGGCAGGTCCACTCTGCTGACGCCGTCTACGCTGACGCGCCGCGGCCCATGCATTTGGATCACCACAAAGCCGACATTATCCTGACCGACAAACCCGATGTGACTCTTTATATGCGCTTCGCTGATTGTGTCCCGATCCTTTTTCACGATCCGAAAAAAGGCGTGGTTGGCATCACACATGCAGGTTGGATGGGAACCGTGCGCGGTGCATGTGCCGCGACAGTGAAGGCGATGCAGGAACGTTATGGCTCAAAACCAAAAGATATTTTGGCGGCTATCGGCCCCTCGATTGGCGTGGATCATTATGAGGTCGGCGCGGATGTTATTTCGCAAGTGGAGCAGGCTTTCGGTCCGGATGCGAAGCGCTTGATCGAGTTGCACGATAGCAAAACTTATCTTGATTTGTGGGCCGCGAACCGCGTCCAGTTGGAAAAATCCGGCGTGGAACAAATCGAAGTCGCAGGCTTGTGCACGGCCTGTCATCTCGATGATTGGTTTTCGCACCGCGCCGAAAAAGGCAGGACCGGCCGCTTTGGCGCATTGATCGCGCTGACTTGATTTGCCCTTCGACTACGCTTTGCTTCGCTCAGGGCGATATACAAAAAATTCATGCCCAATCTTGTTTTCTCCATTCGCGAACGATATTTGCAAACCCTCGATGCGATTGCCATTGCGGCACGCAAATCGAATCGCTTATCTGAGTCTATTCGCCTGGTGGTCGTTACAAAAACCCAACCGCTTGAAGTTGTGCAGGCCGCCATCGAAGCAGGCGCGAAGATATTCGGCGAAAATTATGCCGAAGAAGCCGTTGAAAAAATTCTGGCGTTGAAGGGCCAACCTGCGGTAGAATGGCATATGATAGGTCACGTTCAAAGCCGCAAGGCGCAGTTGGTGGCCGAACACTTTGCTCTTTTCCATTCACTCGATGGTTTAAAGCTGGCCCAGCGTATTGACCGATTTGCCGCAGAGTTTAAACGCAGATTGCCCGTCCTGCTTGAGTTCAACGTGGGCGGCGAAGACAGCAAGCATGGCTGGTCGGCATCTGATGAATCTCGCTGGCCCGATTTGCTGGCAGACGTCAATACCATCGCCGCGTTGCCAAACCTGCAAGTGCGCGGACTGATGACGATGCCGCCTCTTTTCGATCCTTCTACTTCGCTCAGGACAGGCCCTTCGGCGGCGCGGCCTTACTTTGAGCGTTTGCGCCGCCTGCGGGATTTTTTGTCCGAGCGAGTGCCGCATATCGAGTTGAGCGAACTTTCCATGGGTACCAGCGCTGACTACTCAGTCGCGGTCGAAGAGGGAGCCACTTTAGTTCGAGTTGGGCAGGCTATTTTAGGTCCGAGACCCGGATATGGAGATTAGATGAGTTCTTCTTTTTGGGTGCAATTGATCAACGTGATCTCGAACATCTTGTTAATACTTATATTTTTGTCAGTCATTCTCTCATGGATATTGCCGCCTTACCATCCAGTGCGCGAGGCGATTGACCGCATTGTTGACCCTCTCCTGAATCCGATCCGCCGTATTTTGCCCGCAATAGGCACATTCGATTTTAGTCCGTTGGTTTTGATGATCATCATTCAGTTTGCTTCTCAGATATTGATCAGCATAATAAAGAGGTAGTCAATGTCAAAGCGAAGTTTCCATCTGCACGATGGAAAAATAGGTTCTGCTCTGGCGGTGCGCGTAACACCGCGCGCCAGCCACAACAGGATCGTGGAAGTGATGAGCGATGGCACGGTCAAGATTCATCTCTCCGCGCCGCCTGTAGACGGGGAGGCGAACGAAAAGCTGGTGGAATTTCTGTCTGAAGTGTTGGGAACGCCCAAGACTCGTATTGAAATTGTGGCTGGCGCCACCGGACGTGATAAATTGATTTCAGTTCTCGATATGGACGCGGAAGCAGTTCATAAACGCATTATCGCCCATTTGGGATAGAACTGGATTTACCTGCAAGCTCGATAATAGCGATCACCCAGCCAATCAATGGTTCGGTGATTTTTGTTTTGGCCAATTACCGATTATTGTATGGGGCTGTAAAGTCTTCTGTAAATTACGTAAATCTCGTAAATGTTTCGGATATATTGCCGCGTCTCTTCGAATCGTACAGACTCAAGGAAAAGGTCGGGGTCGTTGCCGGAGAGTTTTTCCCATTCAATGGCATTACCGGGGCCGCCGTTGTAAGCGGCCAGCGCGCCGTACAGGTCGCCGCCCAGCAAGTCGCGGTTCGACGCAAGATAGTGTGTGCCTAACACAATGCTGACCTTTGGACTGTAGAGTTGTTCAGGGTCGAATTCAGGCGGCCAACCGACGGCGCTGGCAATCGTAGCGCCTGTGCTGGGGACAATCTGCATCAGGCCGCGTGCGCCGGCCGTGGAACTCACGAAGCCTTCGAATAAACTTTCCTGCCGGACGGCGCTGAACACAAAGAGTGGATCAAGGCCGTTGGTCTGCGCGGCGGGCACGATTAAATCGTTGTAATACAGCCCGTAGCGGACGTGACTGAAATAGGGCGGGGCCATCATCGAAGATGCGCTGTCATTCAGCCCGGCCAGCGTCAGCACCTGGCGCGCCGCGAGGATGCCTGAGCGATACAGACCCAGATCAAGCAGATAATTGGCAAGCCGATAGGTGGATACCGCGTCGGTGCTGACGGAGTTTCGCAAGTCTTCAAATTCAAGGCGCGCATCGTCGTAGTGGCCGAGTGACCAAAGCTCGCTGCCGCGCACCGCTCGCGGGTCCGCAGCGAGCGGGCCGAGGCCGGTCAGGTCTGTTCCGGCGGGCAGGTTAAACGTCAGCCGCATCCATGAGTCCGCGTCTTTACGCTCGGCGCTCATATTCAAATTCAAATTTGTAATTGGCGATGATTTGAATGGTTCGCGTCCCGCCAGCAGGTCACGCGTGCGCTCGCTGTAATATCCGCCCGGGTCGGCGTTTTGTGCGAATTGCCAGGCGGTCTGTGTTTCGCTGGTGCTGCCGAGTTTCTGTTGAGATTTGCCGATCCACATATAGGCGCGCGCTTTATCTTCAGGCGTGAGTGAAAGGACCAGACTACGCTGGAAAAGCGTGAGCGCGGCCTTGTAGTCAGCCTGACGATATTGCATAATGCCTGACCAAAAAACGGCAGTGGGGCCTTGTTCGTTACCCGGATATTCGTTAGCGACGCGTTCCCATACTTGACCAGCCTGATCGAAACGGCCATCGCGCTCGAGAATGCGCGCCGCGCTCATCAATGCGTCCGGCGCTTGCGTGGACGAGGGGGCGGCTTTTACGTAAGCGAGCAGGGTGTCCGCTGCGGCTGGGTACTGATCAAGATAAACCCATTGGACATAAGCTTTTTCATTCCAGGCATCCACCCATTTGGAATGAGGGGAATAATGTTGTATGAAGTATGTGAATTCATCCACAGCGCCCTGATAATTTTGAAGCTGTTCCAAAGTTAGTGCCCGATAGTAATAAACCGTCCCGTCATTGTCCGCGGGATTGGACGCGATGTAATGGTCAAGCGCAGCCAGTGCCACATCATATTGTCCCGCGAAGTAATCCGTCAGACCGCGGTCGAGCCAGCTGACCTGGACATTTGCATTGACCAATTCCACCAATCCAAGATAGGAATAATAGGAGAGCGGATAATTCTCCACTGCATGGCGGAAACTTTTGTAGGCGTTATCTTTTTGATCGAGCGAAAGATATGCTTCACCGGCCAGATAATCCATGTGGGCGCGGGTGTAATCGTTCGTTGTATTGGTTGTGATCGAGTCGTACAGTGAAAGAGCCGTGGCGTAATCGCCGATCTGGGCATGCGCCTGTGCGATCTTGATCTGGAGCGCCTGTGCATCGTCAATGTGTGGCGCAGTTTGTGCGGCTGTGTAAGCGGCCAGCGCGTCTGGATTGTTTCCGGCGGCGGTCAGCGCATCGCCGCGCAGCTGCTGAACATATGAATCGAGCACGCCGGGTTTCGCGTTGAGATAGGATTGATACGCGGCGGCGGCCTCGTCATAGCGTTGCATCTGAAAATAAGTCTGGCCCTGCAGGAAATAGGCGTGACCCAGGTGAATGGATGTTGAGTAGTCTGTGATCAATTGCTGTAATGTAGCCAGCGTGTCCACGTGACGGCCTTCGATGGCCTGGGCGCGGGCGAGTCCCCACAGCGCCGCAACTTGGATTTCAGGGTCAGTCGAATCTTTGAATGCCGCGCGGTATTCCAATGATGCGTTTTCGGTATCGCCATTGGAGAGAGACTTGTCGCCGTTTTCGATTCGGATGGTGGGAGTGGGTGTTGGAGATGGAGTTGGGGTAAGCGTGACGATTGGAGCAGGAGGAATGCCAGGCGTGGATGTGATGGATGGCGAGATGGGGGAACCAGCCAAAGGGAGGGTACAGCCCAAAAGGGCCGCGGTCAGTCCGAGTCCAAGAATGAGGCGCAGGATCTTTTTCATGATATTTCTTATACTGGCAAAGCGGGGGGATTGTCAACCCGCTAAAAAACGTGACGAATGTCACTTTTTGTAAAGCGGTAAATTTTGTATAGTATGTACATAATCGAGAGTTGACATTAAGGGTGAGGATGTCTCGCCAGCCAAACGCCAAAGGAGCTGAGCATGAAGTGTCCTTCATGCGGTTTTGAGAATCGGGAGGGGATAAGGTTTTGCAAAAATTGCAGAACACTTCTGCCTAAAACACCCTCTCGACCGAGGTGGATGATCCCGGCAATCTTCGGTGAAGGAGTTCAACATGCAATGCCCCAATTGTCATCAAGTAGTTCCGGACACAGCCAACGTGTGCGGCTTTTGTGGAACCCGACTTCGCGTCTCCGCGCCGATTCCCCCTTCAATCCAGCCTCCGCACCAGACTCCACCCGCGCCGATTCCTGTTCAACCCACACCACCTTCTACAACTGCCCAGCCGGCACCGCCTCCGTATATACCGGCGGTTATGCCAGCTATAACACAACCTCCAACAGGAAACAAGAACTCGAAAAGCGCCAAAAAGTTGGATGGCATCCAAATCGCCGGGATCGGCGTCATCGTCCTGATCGCGGTTGCCGCCATCTGGATGTTATTATCGAATCGCAAGCCCG
>Ga0172371_10003857_pt1 | contig 23082 bp, 18 predicted proteins | sample Lak12m_FD_114543 | JGI IMG/M metagenome (GOLD analysis project Ga0172371, IMG submission 114543) | Freshwater microbial communities from Kabuno Bay, South-Kivu, Congo - kab_022012_12m | ecosystem: Environmental > Aquatic > Freshwater > Lake | place: Democratic Republic of the Congo: South-Kivu...
GAAGGGGGAAAACTCGGACCTGCGAACTCGTCAGTCACCGTCTCCAGAGGAAGGCCGCCTCTCCACTGCCAGCCCCGCGACTGTCCGGGCCCTAGTATCCCACCCCAAGCGACAGGTAGGGCGTTTCCACGTAGACCCCGCCTCCCCAATAGGGGCGATAGCGCGGCCCGTAATACACGGCCCGAGGAACGACCACGGGAGCCGGAACCACGACCGGGGCCCGAACCACGACCGGGGCCGCAACCACGCCCCACGGACGGTACCGCGGGGGCACGCATCGCAGCGGAGCGTAAGGGTGATGTCCAACAGCGGCAGCCGCCACGTTGGCCGCCAACGAGGCCGGCGTCCCGCCCGCTGCCGAAGCGGTATTCACCACATAAGCCAAAGCCACCAACACTGCAATTGCCAATACTGCGCGTTTCATGGGTCACTCCTTGTCGGGAACGTGGGGGGGACGGAATTGTTGGGTCTGGGTCGAGCCGCTCCCATTGCTCGCATCCACCGGAGGTGAATAAGAACAAATACTGTGCCAAAGAGCGACCTGGACGTCGCAAGTGCTATTTATAGAAGCACTTGTGTCAATTTGACGAAACTGGGCATCGAGGCTGGCGTCAGCAGGCGCAGTCATTTCGACGACGACGCGAATCGAATCGACAGCACCTCGAATCACTCGGGCAGGGTCACGGCCAGGGCCGTCGCCGGGGTGGCGCCGGAGGCGACCCAGGTGAGCGGGCCCGAGCTGGCTGGGATGAGGACCGTCTGGCCGGGCTGGAACGGGCGACGATAGTCTGCCTTGGTGCTTCGGAGTTCCGCCTGCCCGTCGAGCAGCATCCAAACCGACATGCGTCCCGCGTACGGGACGGGCAGCTCCGTTCGGATGCGGTAGCGATCGAGGCAGAAGTAGGGGCAGCGCACGAGCATTTCGCCTTCGGCGCCGGCGCAGAGGTTTTCGAAGGACCGGGGCGCGGCCGGACGCACGGGCCCGGCCGACCAGTCGATCGAGCGCATGGCCGCCTTGCGGTGCAGCGGTCGGGGGCGGCCGTCGCGGTCCACGCGATTCCAGTCGAACAGACGAAACGTGGCGTCGCTCGATTGCTGGACTTCCGCCAGGAGCACCCCGCCGCCGACCGCATGGACCGTGCCGGCCGGCAAGAGCACGCAATCGCCGGGGTACGGGGCAAAGCTGTGCAGGCACTCGGCGACGGTTCCGGCGTCGAGGTGGCGCTGGAGGTCGGCTGGCCTCGTGCCCGGCTTCAGCCCGGCGTAGATCCGCCCGGTGGGCTCCGTATCGACCACTACCCAGGCCTCGGTCTTCCCCGTCTCGTCGCTCAACAGCTCGCGGGCCGTGGCGTCGTCGGGGTGGACTTGCACGGACAACAGGTCGCGGCAATCGAGGAACTTCACCAGCCAGGGGAATCCCCCTGCCGAGCAAGTCTCGCTGCCCACAACCTCCGCCCGATGCTGCTGCCAGACGTCGCCGAGCGTCATTCCCCGCATCGGTCCTTCCGCCACGCGGCTCACGTGGTGCGGGTGGGCGCTTAGTTCCCACGATTCGCCGAAATTGCCCTCGGCCGGGAGCGACTTGCCCAGCCGACGCTTGAGGAGGCGTCCGCCCCAAATCAAGGGCCGATAGTACGGTTCAAATACGAGCGGTTGCATGGGTCCCTCATAAAGGCGAGACCGTCGGTTTCGTCAAGACAGTGCGGCTCGGTGCTCGCCGTCGTCCGTCGCCCATCCTCAGTAGCCAATGATGGTGAGCCCGTAAGGAAATCTTATACGACTATGCCCGTACAATGCCTCAACCGTTCGACGTGCCTCGTCATACGGGCGGCTCTTGTTGCCCTTACCCCATCGGATGAAGTTCGGGATTCCAAGACACAGGTGACTCACCTGCACCATCACCAGGGCCTGCAGAAGATCGCGGTAGAGGGCGCCACCTCGGATCGCGCGTGTGGCCTCAATCTCAAGCCCGCACTCCCACGCCGTGTGATAGGCGTCAACCTCGAAACGCAAAGTCGGCACACCGTTCTCGCCGAAGAAGACGGGACGCTCGATCTTCTGGTCCGCCTGTTTTCCCCGCTCGACGCTGAACCCAATTGCCTCAAGGTCAGCCCGCAGGACTGCAAGAACTTCGTCGCTCTTCAGATGTTGATCGCGTTCGAGGGTAGCTATGGCCGATTCGTGGTCTCGGAATACTTGGACCACTTGTGGGACGAAATGGGGCGGGGGTTCGGTGAGAGGGAGCGAGATGAACCGAATCGTTGTATCGCTCACTTGGATTCCCTCTGAAAACCGGGATGGTTCATCCGACTGAAGCGTACCCGCGCCGACGATGTCGGCCAAAGTGCGGCTGCGCCGCAGGATTTTCTAAGGCATAAGTCCGGCGTCCAATGGGCGGAAAGAAACGGCCCCCGACGGCATTGGCTGTCAGGGGCCTGACGCGCCCTTGGCGCACCGGAGCCTGGATATCCCTCGTCGCGTTGCGTCCCCGCAGAGCCCGACTCCGTTTCTCCAGGCAGTTCCAGTATATGGATTCTGGGCAACCCCAAGCAAGTACCATTGGACACTGGACTTATGCCTCCGAAAATCCCGGGGGTCTGGGGGCAGCGCCCCCAGGTACGCTTCAACCGGTTGGGTGGCATTCCGTCACGCAGCGTAGCCGCGGGTCGGCATGGAAATCGCTACGGCGGCTTCCATGCTCACCCGACGCTTCGCGTCGTGAGAGCATGCCACCCTGCCGCGACCGTGGGCCGCGCAACACAGCGCGACCGCCGGTCGCGGCTCCATGCCGTTGGCGCTACACTACGTCGGGGATGACCCACGGGCCTCGGTATTTCCGTTTGAAGAGCTTCATGGCCTCGGGGTTGTCGCAAATGTGCTCGGTCTTGGGGTCGATCACGAGCTTCTGGCCGCCGAGGCGGTAGCTGATGTTGGCGTAGTGGATCAAGAGGGCGCTGCGGTGGCCGTGCTCAACGTCGGCGTTGGGCCGCTGGCGAGAACGGATGCACTGGATGAAGTTTTCCTTGTGCTCCGGGTCGGGGAACTTGCCGTTGTCCTGGTCCTTGAGGACCGGCTTCTCCGACTTCGGCCGCACGAACACCTGCCAACCGCCGCCGTGCCGGCCGACGTACATCACCCCCTTTTCGCCGTAGACCTCGATCCGTGTGGCGCACTGCGGCCAGTAAGGATACTCGGTGAGCGACTCGCGGATGTACGGCGAGATCTTGAGCATGTAGGGGGTGTAGAGGGTGAGCTCGAAGGTCATCAGGAGACCGGGGTATTCCCATACGGCGATTTGCGTGTCGGGCGTTTCGGCGGCCCCGGTCGAGTTGTACCGGCCGCCCGTGCTGTACACGGTCTTCGGGTGGTCGACGCCCATGATCCAGCGGGCCAGGTCGATCTGGTGGCTGGCGTCGTTGGCGATGTCGCCGCCGGAGTAGCGCCAGAGGTGATGCCAGCCGTAGAGGAACGTGGGGTTGAAGTGGGCCGCCGGGGCGGGGCCGTTCCACATGTCCCAATCGAACCCCTTGGGCGGATCGCAGTCTTTGGCCTGCGGGAAGTTGCCCCACTCCTTCTGGTTGAATACGCGGCAAAGGTGGATCTTGCCGAGCTTGCCCGACTGGAGGTACTCCCGGGCGCTCATGTTATACTTGGCGCTGCGGTTCTGCGTGCCGACCTGGACGACCCGCTTGTACTTCCGCGCAGCCTCGACCATCTTCTGTCCTTCCCAGCAGCTATGGGTGGCCGGCTTCTCGACGTAGACGTCCTTGCCGGCCTGGCAGCCCCAGACGGCGGCCAGGGCGTGCCAGTGGTCGGGCGTGGCGGCGATGATCGCCTGGACCGACTTGTCTTCGAGGGCCTTGCGGAAGTCCGAGAGGACCTTGGGCGGCTTCGACTGCCTGGCCGCGATCGTCTTGGCCAGGGCTTCCGCACGGGGCAGATTGGGGTCGCACACGTAGGCATACTCGCAGTCGTTCCGTTCGGCGAAGCCCGCGGCCAGGTTGCTGCCGCGCCCGCCCGCGCCGACCGCGGCAAGGACGATCTTGTCGTTGGCCGGGGCGGCCCCAACCGACTGCGGGTCTCTCAAAATCGTGACGGCCGCGGCCAGTCCCAGCCCGGCCTTGTTGGCTTGCTCAAGAAACCGACGGCGATCAATGGTCTTCATGGTCCTCGATACTCCCGGGGAAAAAGGCGGATGGTTGCGGCAGGTAGGCCTCATGGATCGGCTGGTGGTGATTATCGGTCAAGAAATCAACGGGTGTCAAGCGCGCGTCGGAAAAAGACCGTAGCCCTACGGACATCCGGCGTGAAGCAGGCCCGCTATGCGCTCGCAGGCGTTTTGAGGGCTTGCAGCTTCGCGATGAATTGCTTCATGAACTCGGTATCGTAATCGTGCCAGGTGCGGGCGCTCACCAGGTTGCCGTCGATCACGCACGGCTTGTCGACGTAGACGCCGCCGAACTGGGTCACGTCCAACGCGCACTTGGCCACGGTGGTCATGGTGCGGCCCTTGAGCACGCCGGCCGCGGCCACGATCTCCACGCCGTGGCACACCACGGCCACCGGCTTGCCGGCGTCGAAGAAATGCCTGGTGATCCGCATCAGGTCCTGGTTGTAGCGGAGGTACTCCGGCGCCCTGCCGCCCGAGAGGAACAGGCCCGCATAGTCCTCCGGCTTCACGTCGCGGAAGGCGACGGTGGCCTTGATGTGGTACGACGCCTGCTCCCGCGTGATGTCCCAAGGGATCTTCTCCTCGGGCGGAATCTCGTGCATCACGCCGTTGTAGGTGCGCGCCTCGGGCCCGGCCACCACGACCTCGAACCCTTCCTCGGGCAGGCGGAAGAAGGGGTAGAGGGTGTCCATCATTTCCGTCGCGTCGCCGATGGGCATGAGGACCTTGGCTATTTTCCGGCCCTCTTCGCCGACGGCAGTGGCCGCCGCCAACTCGAGCGCGGCCGGTCCGGCGACCAATGCTCCGCAAGCTTCTCGTCGGCTCATCTTCTTCTCGCTCATGATACATCATGTCCTTTCTGACAAATCGGGTCAGCCGATTCTACACGGAATCACGTTTGGCACTATAGCGCTAGGTTCGCGGACGAAGGGGACTGGCTCCGTGGCGCCATCCGGTGTGGCATAAACGGAAACGTTACCGTCACGGTGCCCGTCCCCTTTCTTCACGGCGCCACCCCGGTGGTCCGTCGCAAAGGGGACAGGCACCGTCGCCGGACAGCGTATTGGGAGGTACACCGTGATCGAGGCGACGGAGCCAGTCCCCCTTTGCGACTGCCGGGGAAGCGCTGCTGTAGTAGGCACTATCGCACCGGCTCCAGCTTAACGTAATCGAGCCCGAACATGAAGCGGGGCTTGGCCGCGGGGTCGGTGAGCCGGCCGGGCCGCTGGTCGATGCACATCAGGGCGGAACTGTACTTCTCCGTTAGTCCGAACCCAACCCCGAAGAAATCGCCGATCGGCGCCTCCACGTTCGGCTCCCGCTCGCCGTCCCAGTAGATCCGCAACACGTGGAGTTGGAGGTGGTGCGGCTCCTGGCTGGTGATGTTGTCGCGGAAGTGGACGATGGAGCCGGGCCCCTGGATCTCGGCCAGCACAACGAAGAAAACCGTGGGCAGAGCCTGCTTCCATGCCGCCGCGATGCTAAATGACCTTGCGTGATTCCGGGAGGGCGAGGCTCCTGCCGAGCCATCGTGGACATCGGAAGATGTACGGTCGTCGCAGGCTCGGCAGGAGCCTCGCCCTCCCGGAATGGTGAAAACCAATTCAGTGCGCGTATGAAGCGAGAGCCTCATCGGACTGGGCACGGGTGATCTCCAATCTCGATTCGTTCATCCGATGCAAGTTGGCGCGGCCGCGGGGCCAGTCCCCTTTTTCCGCGAACCCAGCGCTGCAATACTAGAGTAGCCGAATTCCCCGCCGGACTCAACTCGCCGCTCCGAACCTGCGCGGCAGGATTTCCTGGCGGCCCTCTGAAGCGAAAGGAGCCCTCTCCATGAATCCATCACGAAAGAAGCCGAATAGGCTCTCCCGCCGGAGTCTCCTCTCCTCTGCGGCGGCCGTTCTTGGCGGCGCACTCTGGGCGGCCGGCAGGCAGACGGGTGCGGCGGAGGCTGCGCCCAACGGCCAAGGGAATCGGCCGGCGAGGCCCCAGGCCGCGGCCGGCCAACCCCGCTGGAACGAGACCATCGAAAAGGCCCGGCAGGCGGCCCTGGAGGTCCTCAAACCCAGCCCGACGCAGTTGCAGCACGGGCTGGAGCTGCACGCCGCTTCCGTGGTCTGCGAATCCTACGGCTTCTCGCCGCGCGCGGCGTGCGACGGCGACGCCCTACGCAAGGCGGTCGAGGCCGGCGCATCAAGCGCGGAGCTAAACGACCTCCGCGAAGAAATGAGCATGACCCGCTGTGCAACCAACGCCGCCGAGCAGGCCGAGTACCGGGAGGCGTGGAACGCCTCGGGATTGACTTGCATCTTTCAGAACGCCGGCGAAGAAGGGCAGGCCCCCGAGCGGCTCCTCAAGCGTCTGGCCCGCTTCACGTTCGTCACCGACGTGCTCCGCGACTTCGTCGTGCGGGCCGTCACCCCCGACGACATCGTGGCGGCCAAGAAGCAAGGCAAGCACTGCCTTTACTTCAGCGGCAACGGCGTGCCCCTGGCCCAACGTTGGGAGAGCGTCGAAGGGGAGTTGGGCTACGTGCGCATCTTCTTCCAGTTGGGCATCCGCATGATGCACGTCACCTACAACCGCCGCAACATGCTGGGCGACGGCTGCGCCGAGCCGGCCAACGGGGGCCTGAGCGATTTCGGCCGGGCCGCGGTCGCCGAGATGAATCGCGTGGGCGTGATTCCCGACGTGGCCCACTCCGGCTGGCAGACCAGTTTCGACACGGCCAAGGCCTCGTCGCGCCCCGTCGTCGCCAGCCACACCGCCTGCGATGCGCTGAACCATCACATCCGCAACAAGCCCGACCGCGTGATCAGGGCGATCGTCGATACGGGCGGCTACCTCGGCATCTGCGCGGTCCCGAGCTTCCTGGGCGGCAAAGGCGACATCGCGGCCATGCTCGACCACATCGATCATGCTGTGAAGCAATACGGCGCCGACCACGTGGCCATCGGGACCGACGTGGCCTACACGTCGCGCAACACGTCGGCCGAGGCCAGGAAGCTCCCCAGGGCCCCCCGCACGCGATCGCGTTGGGAAGGCTTCTGGCCGCCGAACGCCTTCCCGCTTTCCGATTCTCAGGCGACGCTGGCCTGGACGAACTGGCCGATGTTCACCGTGGGCCTTGTCCAGCGTGGGCACTCCGACGAAGCCATCCAGAAGATCCTCGGCGGAAACATGCTCCACGTCGCCCGGGCGGCACTCAAAGGTATTTTGTGATTTGCTGAGATCGAGGCATCATGATCGGACAAGCACGAAACCGCGAAAGGAAGAAAGCACGAAAACGAGGACCGTCCGGTCGCTTTCCGCTTCTTTCGTGTTTTCGTCCTTTCGTGTCTTCGTGATTCTTATCGCATGGGAACGGTCTGATACCCGATTTCGTAGCGACAGTCCCGATTCGCTTGACTTGGGAGGGGCGCCGGCGTACAACCGGGTGCCGAGAGCGACCGGAGGAGACTGTGCCGCCGATCGCGCGGGCGCTTCCCCACCTTGAACCGGAGGACGAACGATGCAGAATACTCCTTCCCGCCGGCAATTCCTGGCGACGGCTTCGGCCGGCGCCGCACTCGCCTTTACCGCCGCCAGTTACGCGCGGATCGTCGGGGCCAACGAGCGGATCGCGATCGGACAGATCGGCTGCGGCGGGCGCGGCTGCGATGCCCACATGACGGGCGTCCACGCGCACGACAAGCAGCAGAACGTCGAGTTCATTGCGGTGAGCGATCCCTGGCGGCTCCGCCGCGAGCGAGCGGCGGCCCGCTGCCAGCAATGGTACGGCCGGCCCGCCAAGCAATTCGCTTCCTACCGCGACATCCTGGCCCTCGAAGACGTCGACGCCGTGATGATCGCGTCCTGCGATCACCACCATGCGGCCCACCTGGAGGCGGCGGCCAAGGCCAAGAAAGACGCCTACTGCGAGAAGCCCCTGGCCATGGACATGGAGTCGCTCAAGCGGTGCTGCGACACGGTGAAGGCCAGCGGCATCGTCGCGCAGATGGGCACCCAGGTCCGCAGCTTTTCCGTGAGCACCGGCTGCCGCGACCTGTTCCGCACGGGGGCCATCGGCAAGGTGACGCGGATCGAGCAGTGCCGCAACGGCACGAAGCCCTACTGGTATTCCTGGATGGAGCGGGCGGAGCCGATCAAAGCGGAGGACGTCGACTGGAAGGAATTCCTCATGAACCGGCCGATGCGCCCCTTCGACGGCAAGCTGCTGACCGGCTGGTACGGCTATCGCGAGTTCTCCGACGGCCCGTTGGCGAACCTCGCCTGCCACTTCCTCGACCTCTTTAACTACATGGTCGGCACGACGCTTCCGGTGAGTTGCGTGGCCCAGGGGGGAACCTTCACCTGGAAGGACGAAGGCTTCACCTGCCCCGACCACTGCGAAGCCGTGTGGACCTATCCTGAAGGCTTCCTGGTGAGCTACTCGACCAATTTCGGCAACGGCAGCGGCAGCGTGTGCAAGATCTACGGCGACGAGGGGACCATCGATCTGACGAACTGGGGGGCGCCGACTTATTCCAGCGCCGGGGCGATCAAGCCCAGCAAACTGCCCGCCAAAGAGAAACCGGTCGCCCCGGTGGAGACGCCGGACCACTTCCTCAATTGGCTCCAGTGCCTCCGCTCGCGCAAGGCGTGCAACGCGCCGATCGAGGCGGGCTACCAGCACTGCGTGCCCGCCCTGATGGCCGTCCGGGCCATGGACACCGGCCGCCGCCAGATCTACGACGCCGAGAAACGCGAGATCCGCGACGGGTGATCCGCGACGGGAAAGAGAAAAGGGGTAAGACTTCAGCCGTCGAAGTCACACAATGTGTAAAGAGGGGAAACGGGAAAGAGGGGAAAATGGAAAAGAAGAAGTGAGAGGATTTCATTCGGATTGCAACAACCGCAGGATCATCTTCTTGCTTTTTTCCCTTTCCCCCATTTTCCCTTTTCTTACACTCACTTCATTCCGCTGAGCAGTCACGAATAGGGGAAAAAGGCGCTCGTTTCGTCCCTCGCCCGCTCGTCTCCCCAACGCTACTCCGGTGCCCCGAGAAAACCCTCGTGGAAGAAGACCGGCTTGAAGCCGTGGTCGGTGACCCAGCGGAGGGTGGCGTCGAGCCGCTGGGGGTGATCGGGGATGTAGTGGCGGTAGAACGGCCAGAAATACTGCTCGTGGGTGAACAGGTCCATGATCTCCGCGGTGTTGGGATCCTTGATCTGCGGCTCGAGCGTGGCCGCGATGCGCTCGATCGGCACGTTGTTGCACACGAGATCGATGTGGGAGAAGGCGATGCCGCTGGCGAAGTCCATCCAGGCGTCGTGGCGTGAGAGATACTCCGAGATCTCGTCGTTGAAGCGGTAGTTCACGTCGTAGACCCCCGGGCGCGTGGCGAAGAACCCGCTCAGCACGCGGACCCCGCGCCGGGTGAGCGGTTTGAGGGCCGATTGCCGCGTCATTCCCCAGTGAATGACCGTGGGCGGGGCGTAGGCCTCGGGCCCGGCAAAACGTTGGATCTCGGCCGCCACCAGGTCGAGGTCGGCGATCAGTTTCTCCGGCGGGGTATCCTGGTAAGGCCGGTCGGGCTCGTTCGCGTAGGCGTGGAAGGCCAGCTTGAGCCAGCCGGAATTGTCCCGCCACTCGCCCTTGTACCGGTCGGAGAACTGCGGCAGGCGGAAGTCGTCGCCGGTCGTGTAGTAGATGTTCACCGTGAACTTCACGCCGTACTTGGCGTTGAGGTCCTTGAGCATTTTTAGGTACCAGCAGTCGAACAGCGACCGGTAGCCCTTCTGGGCAATATCTCGCAAGAAAAAGCTGTTGTCGTCGATGGAGAAGCGATACCGCGGCATGGAATGCCGGTCCCAACGCACGCGCACTCGGGCCTCGCTCCGCCCGGACGCGCCCTGCGCCGCGGCCACGATCTCCGTGACCTTGTCGCGAAGGACCACGTCGGCCGTGAACCGGGCGCCGTCGCGCCGGGCCGGCACGCCGCTGACCGTGACGGGCTGGTCCTTCGACGCCGTGCCCGACACGCGGATCTTCAAGCCCCCGTCGACCACCTCGCCGTGCCCCCGATTCAGCACGGCCCCGGGAAACGGGTCGTCGATGCGGATCGCCCCGTCCGCGGGCTTGGCCCCCTCGGCCGCGACGCCGTACCCTTGGCGGAACAAGACTCCGGCCGCCGCGCCGGCGGCAACCTGACGCAAGAAAGATCGTCGCTCCATAGATCGTCCTCCCGTATTGTAGGGCAGGCTTCTCAGCCTGCCTTCCTTGCTATCGACGCGAGAACAGGTCCGCCCATCGCTCGCGGATCTGGCGGAGTTCCTTCTCTTGCGTCTCGCTGAAAGAGCCGCGCTGTTGCGCGTAGGTGTCCATCCAGGTGGCAAGGCGCTCCCGGCTCTCGGGGTCGAGGTGCACGCCCTCATGGCCCTTCTCTTGAACGAGCATCGCCCAGAGCTTGCTCTTGGCGGCCGTACACTCGCCGGGGATCGAGCGCTCCCGCTCGAAGGCCTTTTTCTTGAGGTCTTCGCCGCCGAAGGTGAGGAGCGTTTGGTAGGCCTTGGCGGGGGTCAGATCGAACTTCGCCGCTTTGGGGGCTTCGCTTCCCGGCCTGTGGCACCGGACGCATTGGCGGTCCAGCACCGGCTGCACCAGCTCGTCGAACCGCAGCGGCCATGAGCCCGACGGTCCGGGCGCGAGCTTCGACGGCTCCCGCAATCCGGCCAACGGCGCCTTGCCGATCGGCGGGGCCGAGTCGCGATGCTCGTGGCAGCCGATGCACGAGAGGGTCTGTTTCGGCTGAACGTACGTCAGCGAGCGCATGGTCTGCACCGCCAGGCCGTCGGAGTCCAGGGCCTGGAAGAAGACCGAGACCCCCGATGGCACGCGAAAGTGCGCCGACCCGTCGGCTTCGACGGGCGCCGTGCCGAGGACGTACTTGCCCGGATCTTCGGCCGACACGCCCAGGTTCGGCGTATTCATGTGCGGCTGCACCTTCGGCGGCACGGCCACGATCCGCAGGCGATTGACCGTGCCGCGACGGATTCCGGTCAATCCCTGGTACACGTCTTGGAGGAAGAATCGGCCGTCGTGAGCGCCGTCGGCCACCTGGTTGGCGTAGGCCGGCGGTTTCGGCCGCGGTCGCAGCGGGATCGGGTTGCCGGAGGAGATCTCCGCATCGCGGTACAGAAGCTCCTGGTTCCCGAACGCATCGTAGAGGTACAGGCCCATGGCGTTGACCGGGTTGGCCTCCTGGGTCTCGATGCGGGTGTGCGGCGGCAGCCTGCGGTCGGCCCAGCCCACCAGGTAATACTCTTCCGAGAGGGGCCACGGGTTGGCGTAATAGTGCTCCGCCGAAGCCTCGGTCTCTGGAAAGGGCACCTCGGGCGTCAGCCGGACGATGGGGGCGGCCTCCTCGGTGCCCCGCGTGCGGTCGAACAGCACGAGCGACCCGCCCAAGATCGAATGATGGGCCGAGGCCGTGAACACCAGCTTGTGCGAGTTGGGGATCGCCACCGCCTCGCTGGCCACCTGGGGCCGCACCGTGTAGTTCTTGTAGACCAACTGCGGATTGGTGCCGTCGGCGTTGGTCGACCAGAGGCTGAAGAAATGGCCGTTGAAGCGGTCGATGTAGTCCCACCGGCAATAGAGGATCCGGCCGTCGTTGGCCACCGACGGGGTCCACTCGAAATTCTCGAACGCCGAGATCGGCCGCAGGTTCCTTCCTTCGGCGTCCATGGTATGGAGGGTGAACACGGGCACGGGGCGCCAATTGTCGCCGCCGCAGCGGACGTAACTGTCGGGCAAGTCGGCAGTGGTCGTCGCCGCGGTGTTCGTCTTGCAGCTCTGGAGGAACACTCCTTTGCGGGTCGAAAGAAAGACGATCTCGCCGCTGGGCAGATAGCGGGCGTCGAAATCGTCGTAGCGGCCGTGGGTCAGTTGGCGCACGCCGCTGCCGTCGACGTTCATCTCGAAGATGTGATAGAAGGCATCCTCCGGCAAGGTTACTTTGCTGGCCTTGTCGCGCACGTCGGGCACGTGGGGATGCTGCTTCGCGTAGGCGAAGATCACCCGACGGCCATCGTAGGAAAGATCGGGCCGGATGAACGACCCGAGCGCCCACCCCGAGGTCAGGCACCGCACCTTCGGCCCAAAAACTTCCGAAGTCTTCGAGACTTCGGAAGTTCGGGAGAAATCGGTCTTGAACCCCTCCAAAATGCAAATCCCCCCGCCGGGGCGCGACCACCAGCCGTAGAACTGGTCCGACATGTGCGGGAATCGCGTGGGGGCCGCCTTACAGAACACGAGGGCATCGAAATCCAGGAGGGGGTTGCCCAAGGCCATCTTCCGCACCGCCCAATGCGCCCGGAAATAAAGCTCGCGACGGGCCAATTCGGGGGCCGTGGCCGGAAGGCTCTTCGCTGCCGCGGCGACTTCTTCCAGGACCTTTGCTTCCGCGTCGACCTTGGCCCCCAAGCGACGCTGGCTCTCCGCCAACTTCAGCCCACGCTCGATCGTGCGCACCACGGCCTCCAGCGCGGGGCCTTGCGGCGTGCCGGCCCGCACCGTGCGGGCCGACCAGATGCTCGTGCTGCTCTGCGTGGCCGGCTTGTGCAGGGCGATGTTTTCCCGCCCGCCGGCTGGGTAGACTTCGACTTCGTCGAGATGGAAGTACATCTTGCCCGTCAGTCCGAGCCGAACGTAGCGGGCCTGCACGCCCGTGAGATCCGCGGCCAGCGGCTTGCCGTCGGTGTAGCCGTAAAACACCTTGCCGTTGTGCTGGTACACTTGGCGCCAGGTCTTGGCGTCGTCGGACACCCAGACGATGATCCGGGCGTTTCGCTCCGCCAGGTCGCAGCGGTTGTAGAGCACGAGCCGTCCGATCGCGGTCGGCTTGCCGAGGTCGACCTGCCACCACGGGTTCTCCTCCAATTCGGTGTGGAACCCCCATTTGCCGTTCTTCACGCCATCGACCGCGCCGGCGGCGTCGTCCTCGGGCGCGACCCGGTTGCCGGTCAGCGGAGTGGACTGCCGTTTTTCATCCTGGTGGAGCCAGTCGGCCTCGATTTGCGCGGCGGTCACGGCGGCCGGCTCGCCCTGCGTCTCCGCCGCAACGGATGAGGCCGGGGAGCAAGCAAGAATGGCCGCCAATGCGGCGAGTTGAAGATACAGACAGCGGAGCTGACCGAAGCGCTTCACGACTTGGTTCCTTTCCGTCGAGGCCCTAACTCGTTCCCACGCTCTGCGTGGGAACGTGCCTTTGGCGACGCTCTGCGTCTTTCCTCGCCCAAGCCGCGGAGCGGCGGGAGCATGCGTTCCCACGCAGAGCGGGGGAACGAGTACAACCAATTGTCCATGCTAACCGCCCGTCGGGGGGCACGCAAGAGCCGCCGTTTGCCTTGGAACATGCCAGATCCATAGAATTCTTCATCCCGCTTCCAGGCACGGAACGCGGTAAGGTCGCCGCCGGTCGCGCACCGGCCGGCGCAGAGTTTCGACTGTATGAGGAGACCGACATGGTTCAGACTGCAAGCGTCATGTTGTCGTTGGGATCGCAAGCTGGTCTACCGCGGGCAGATGGATTCGAGCCGGCCGGGCAACAACTTCCCGGTGACCGGACAGGACCTCCGCGTCGCCCTCGATGCCGTACTGGCTGGAAATCCCGTCTCACCGGACCAGAAGCCGAGCCTGGGCTGCAACATCAAATGGAAGCCCGGCAACGAGCCGGATTATTTCGGGTAGACGCGGGGCCAATCCCGGAAATCGGCGCCAAAGTCGCGACCGCGACGCCCAGCGGGGCCCTTGCGGCGACTTCCCGGCGGTGAGGCCGGGACCCTTCACGTTGCATCGTATCGTGTGGGCTGCCTGATCTCTGGCGGGCCCGCTCTGGCGTTTTGGTCGGCCGCAAGGCTCGCGAGAGCCGGACATCCGGCAGGAACAGGGCCCGGCGGGTCTTTTTCAGCGCCGCGGCGTGTGATAGACTACACCTATTGGCGGCGTAGCTCAGTTGGTTAGAGCAGCGGAATCATAATCCGCGTGTCGTAGGTTCGAGTCCTACCGCCGCTACTGAGTTAACCCGTTGCTGTGAAGACTCTTAGGTCAAACGAAAGCCAAGCCGGCGGAGGCGTACACCAGGGATGCGCGATGACTTGTTCTCTGTGAAGGGGCAGATTGTGCTGGTCTCCGGGGCGAGCCGGGGGATCGGCCGGGCTATTGCCCAGGGGTTTGCCGAGCGCGGGGCGACCGTGGTGATCACGGGCCGGGTGGCCGAGACGCTGGAGGAGACCGCCCGGGGCATCTGCCCGCCGGACGGTACTGTTCGCGCCAGAGTCTGCGACGCCGCCGACGCCAAGGCCCTCCAGACGCTCGCCGACGAGGTCGTCGCCGAGTTCGGCCGCATTGATACACTCGTGAACTGCGCCGGGGTGAACAAGCGAATGCGGGTCGAGCAGTACGACGAGGCCACCTACGACTTCATCACCAACATCAACATTCGCGGGGCCTTTTTCCTGTCTCTGGCGGTGGGCAGGCACATGATCGAGGCGCGGAGCGGAAACCAGATCAACGTCGACTCGATCAACAGCCACCGGCCGCTCCGCCGCGTGGCCCCCTACGCCATGAGCAAGGCGGCCATGAGCCAGATGACCCGAAGCCTGGCCATGGAATGGGGGGCCTACGGAGTGCGCGTCAATTCCGTGGCCCCGGGGTTCATTGCCACGGACCTGGCCAAACCTATTCTTGGCAACTCCGCGATCAACGAGTGGCGGGAGAAGAACACGCCCTTGGGCCGCGTCGGCACTCCCGAGGACATCGCCAACGTGTCGATCTTCCTGGCCTCGAAGGCGGCCGGCTACGTCACCGGGCAGGTAGTCTATGTCGACGGCGGCACGACCTGCGGCCTCTTCTGGCCGCTGGACGTGTGACCCATGGCTCGGTCTTTGGCGAGACCGAGGTTAGCGCGTCCCGGAGAGACACGACCACGTGGGTCGGTGCTCAGCGCTCCTTGCGCTTCAACTCAGGGTTGTGCTCTTCCATAAACTTGCGAAGCTCGTCGGAAAACGCGAGCAGCCGTTCCCACTGCTCCACGTAGAGCGTGACCGGCATCCGCTGCAAGCCGTAGAGACTCATGGCCCCCTTGGGGCTCACCTTGCAGTAGAGCGTTCCCCGCCGCATCTGCTCGGCCTGTTCGAGGAGCTTCGCCGCCTCCTGGACGGGAATCTCCCCCTTGGCCACCTTTTCCAAAATCTCCTCTCTCTTCATGTGCGGTCCTCCCTAAGCCACTCATTGGCGTTACCCCAGGAGAATAGGATACCCGCCGCTACGGTGGTAGCAAGGGCATCGGAGCCCTATTCCTTATCTCGTAGCGTGTTGGCCGTCTGAAGTTGCAGGAAAGGGTAGAAAGAAGAAAGGGAGAAAGGGGAAAAGGGGGGATATGGGAAAGGGGGGATATGGGAAAGGGGTTTCGGCTTGGATTGCGACGACAGAAAAGCCATCTCAGGCTTCGTTTCCTTGATTCCCCTCTTGCTTTTCTCCCACGCGGCATCGGTCGTACCGCCACGGCGGGGAAGCCCGCCCGCTGAACCGTCTGCCCTCTGCCCTCGGATCTCCGTCCCTCACGTCGAGGAAACCCTAGAAGATTTCCGGAAAACGAGACCCAACCCCATGTTCCCACCCCGTGTTTCCACCGATATTCCCCCCTTTTTCCCGACGTTGAATGCCAATCATCGCTGAATTGGGCTTGAACGCACATTGTTCGTTTGACGATGGCCCAATTTGGACGTAAGAAACCAATAGGAGCGTTTAGGACTTCGACTCTCGTCTGCGGACCATCTCCCGGCCCATTCTCACGGCCACAAGGGTGGCGAGAACGAACGCGAATCTGCTGCGAGGAGCCCATGGCAACTCCATTCACGAAGAAGACAACGATGGCTCACTTCATTCCCTCGCTACGATTCCGGCTCGTGCCCAAGAACCGGCGTGGCGCGATCGTCGTTTTGGCGGCCGTGCTCCTGGTGATTTTGCTCGGCATGATCGCCTTCGCCGTTGACTTCGGCTACGTCGTGTTGGTGCGAACGCAACTTCAAACGGCGGCCGATTCGGCGGCCCTGGCCGCCGCCACCACGGGCACCACGATCACGGAGGCGAAAGCGGTGGCGCAGGACTACGCCAACCGGCACATCGCCGGAGGGCGCAACGTCTCGCTGCAATCCTCCGACATCGTGCCCGGGACGTGGAACGCCGACACGCGGACTTTCACCGAAATCGCTTCGGGCTTGGGCAACGCCATCAAGGTGACCACCAAGATGGACGACACGACGGGCGGCCAGACGCAACTCTTCTTTGGCAACCTCTTCGGGATTTCCTCCCTCTCGCAAGAGGCGTCGGCCATCGCGACGACGAATCCCCGCGATATTTGCTTCGTCATCGACCTTTCGGCCTCCATGCACTACGACGCCGAACCGGACTACGACACCGGCTCATCGGTCCGCGCCGCGTTGATTCAGAAGGCTTTCGACGACTTGGGGTTTGGCGCCACTTATAGCTACACGAAGAGGTACCCGCCAAGTAGTTCCGCCAACACCTATTGGGCCGGCTACCCGGCCTTGACAACGTCGAAGAGCTCCAGTTGGAAGTCCTCTCTGATCACGGCGCTGGCCGCGAGCACCTATAGGGGCACCATCTACTATACCGGAACCAGGGGCATGAGCTCCGCAGCCAAGGACAAGGCGGCCTACTCCTACGTGATCGACTACACGATCAAACAGTATGCCATGCCCAACGCGACTCCGACTCCCAATAGCCAGACCAGCACTTACTATACCTACTGGTCGAACTATATCGACTGGTACGATTCCACCAAGAGAACCTACAACTACAACTACCTCGGTTACACGTCGTATCTGGAGTACATGACTCAACTGGGGCGGGACGGGAAGACCAGCGACGGCCATTACACGCCCTATTCGGTCAATAGCGACGTGGTTTCTTGCAAGAAGCACTCTGAAGTAACCGCGGGCGGGACATTCAATTTTTCGGCAAGCGAACAACCCACCCACGGCGGGCGACGAGCCATCATTGCGGCCCTGCAACTGATCAAAGAGCGCAACGAGACGATCACCGACTCCAACCATCGCGATTGGGTGTCGATCATCGGTTACGACAGCGGAACGGACCCCGCCAGCGGAGTCGAGATTTACTACTCGCTGAACAGCGATTACGACGCCGCAATGGCGGCGTGTACGCAACTCCAAGCGTGTCACACGGGCGGCGCTTGCACGGCAACGGCAACCGGCTTGCTCGCCGCCTATAATCACATCAAACCTGCCAAGGACGGCGGATTGGGGCGGACGTCGACGAACAAAATGGTCATTCTCCTGACGGACGGCGCCCCAAACCTGCTGCCGACGAACTACAGTTTGACCGTCACCAGCTATACGGGCAATTCCTACAAGGATGCGGCCCTGTCGGTAGCCGCATTCTTGCAGGCGAAGAAGTGGTACGTGTACGCGGTGGGAATCGGATTGAGTTGTGATAGCGATTTTATGTCTCGAATGGCGACCCTGGGCGGCACGTCTTCCACTCACATCGCCTCCGACGTTGAGAACTACGAGTCGGATCTGACGTCGATCTTCGACAACATCATCACCCACCCCAAAGCACATCTGGTGCAATAGGACCCGCGAGACTTCGCTCCGTCGCATTCCTCTCGGATGCCGCGCGCCTTTCGAGGAAACGGTTTGGCCGCAGGGGACGGCGAAACGGTTGGGGCTGGAATCGACCTTGCGCTCCCGGGGGCGTCCCTAGACCAAGGCCCACGAGCTCGCCCCCGACGAGCAGAAGCCCGAACTCGCCTCCGGCCTCCGCGAGTACCGCAACCACAAGCCGCACCGCCAGTGACCGCTCGGGAAAATCAGGCCCGACCACCTATTTGCTCCATGTTTGCTGCCCGAGATGCCGCTGGTGACCAACGATGCGTGGCGCGGCCAGTTCGCCCGTGGACTCAATGAGGCCCAGGCGGCGGAGAGGGTTCACCTCAATCCAGTGCGAAGGGGGCCGTGCAAGTCGGCGTTGCATTGGCGGTGATCGAGTGCCCGGTGGTATGCCTCCGAGGGGGAGGATATGGATGCCGACCTGCCCAGGATTCACGGGCCGCCCCCGGAACTGTTCCAGCCTTGCCGATAGGTTGCGTGTTCGGCAACGAATGCCAAGGAGAGGCTTCGGGCACTACAATGCTGCAAGCACCGACGGGAGCCACAAGGGGCTGGGTTGAAAGAGCGACACGACGACCGACCAGAGAGTGACCCATGAAACTAAACGATTACTTCGAGCAGGCGAAGGGGATCGGCGTTCTGGCGACGGCGGACACCCAAGGCAAGGTTAACGTCGCGGTTTATGCCCGTCCGCACTTCCTCGACGACCAGGATGACACCACTTGCGCCTTCGTCATGAGCGACCGGGTGAGCCACGACAACGTGAAGGCCAACCCTCATGCGGCCTACCTCTTCGCCGAGGAGGGCGAAGGCTACATGGGCAAGAGGCTCACGCTGACCATGGTCCGGGAGGAGACGGACATCGAGAAAATCCAGTCGATCCGCCGACGCAGCCTACCGCCCGTCAGCGAGGAAGGGTCGAAGTACCTCGTCCACTTCCGCATCGACGCCGTGCGTCCGCTGATCGGTGCCGAGTAGCGGATCGAGAAGCGAAGAAGCCCGCCTTCCAAGGAAACGGGCTTCTTCAGAGAACATTGCCGGCTGTCGGAGAGGCGGTAGTTCAACCTCGGTCATAGCCGCCCATGATTCCTGTCGGACCGAGTATCTGACCCGGCGTTCCAGGATGGCAAAGCACCAGTCATGGAAACTTCACGAGCCAGCAGCCCAGTGGACTTCTCCCGCCTGCGGTCGACGATGCCCCATCCCTTGCGGAGCCAGGCCAAGGTCTTGTTGACGAGCGTCTTCGGGCCTTATGCCCGGGACGATGAATACGGCAGCCGGATCGTCAACCCGATGGAGCTTTACCACAACCAGGTCACTCGGGTCGAAGGCGCTTTCTCGTTGCGGATGTTCCACCGCTCTTGGGGACTGATGCTCATCCAGGCCAATATCGCTGCGCCATGCACCCTGCTCGACTTCCCCACCCTGGACCGTTTCGTCGAAGAGATTCGCCACCGCCGCTACGATGTCGTGGGGATCAGCAGCATCACCACGAACGTGCTGAAGGTCCAACGCATGTGCGAGCTGGTGCGGCAGCACCAGCCAACGGCAGCGATAGTCGTCGGTGGCCACGTCGCCAACATTCCTGACCTTGAAGAGCGGGTCGATGCGGACTGGATCGTCCGGGGCGAGGGCGTGCGATGGTTTCGCCGTGCTCCCAAAGAAACGCCTGATACGAATTAAAAGTCCGTTGCTCTACCGACTGAGCTACAGCCTCTCATTGACGACTTTACGTCGCTATGATCTAGAATGATGCGTAATTCTGATCTAGGTGAAGGCGATCCATTGCGGCTGCACGAGTGCGGCAAGCAGGCGCTCGTACTGGGGGAACACCGCAGCGCCGTGCGATTCAGCGATGAAGGAGGCAACGCCTGCCCGGACTATTGCTACTTCCGAACATGAGGGAGGGTTGACGATCCGCTTCACGGCCCGAGACCTGAAGAGGGCGGCGTAATGGTCGAGGGCAGAGGCGAGTATGGGCGTAGCATCGGGGCTGGCGCACGCCGCAACGCCCGTCCTTGCGTGCCAAGGGGCGTGTTCGACCCAAAGGTCATGCTGACGGGATCGACCGGACAGCACGGGGCAACACGGCGCGAAGGCCGAGCCATTGGGGGCCCCTTTGTCGCCCCAGGTTTTTTCTAGACCCCCCGCCCCTGGCGCGAAATGGGAGTCAGCTAGCCGCTGTGGGACGCGACGGCGATTTTCGTGCCTGTTAAGCTGGGTAAGGGAATCGTCGCCACCTGTTTAGCGTTAGAACAAGTTGCGACCACCCATCGAAAAGCCAGCCCCGCCCCGGGCGCTGGCGGCGCTCAGTGGGCGTAAGGCACCGGAAAGGATTACAATAGGGAAAAGCGGCGGGGGCTAACTCGCTCCGTGTCGGAGGAAGCCATGAGTGCCTTGTTAGATCGGCTGGCAGTTATGGAAGGCCGGCTGACGGCCCTGGAAGGCCGGCTGACGAGGAAACGGCCGGAGACCAACGGCCGCCGAATGACGCGCCTTGATCGCACCCCCTACGGCTGGAAGGCCAGCGAGAAAGACCGGGCCGTCCTGGTGAGGGATGAGCAAGAGCAGGAGGTGATTAAGCGCATCGTGGGGATGGCCCAAAGGCCCTTGTCGTTCCGGGAGATGGGCCGGAGGCTTGATGCAGACGGATTCCGGCGGCGCAGGGGGAAGCTGTGGCGCGGCGCGCACACGCTGGTGAGGTCGATCTTGCGACGGGAGGGCCTTTACACCCCTGCCGACGCGGAGGCTACCCTGCCGCTCCAGAATGCTCTTGAGAAGGCCGTGGTGCCCGGCAGCACCGCCAACTGCTGGGCCTGGGCGGACTCTTTCTTGGATACGCCAAGGTCGGATAGGGTAGGCGTGTCGTCGGATAAAGGTGGTTGCCTACGGTTACCGCCTTTTTTCCCTCGTCCCGGTCCCGGGGCACCCCGCACGGCCGGAGGTTTCTCTGCCAGCAGTTCGCCCATCCTTCGTTCTGCCATCAAGGCGTAGCCTCGTGCGTACTGGACGGCTTCTTCGCCCATTCCCATCCCTCCACCGACTACGGAAGACCGGCGGCGGATTTACAAGATGATCGGGAATCTTGCCGAGCAGGCTATGCCGCGAGGCGACGTACCGGCTGCGCACGAGCAAATCGACGCTCTGGTGAATCGCCTATTCGAGTCAGAAAACTGAAGCGCTGGCATAGCTCTGCGGGGCCGATGAAGGTTCTTGACCGCCCGGCTGGCCGCCCACCCGTCGGCGGGCTACAATGAGAAGGTTTTTGCGCTTCGGGACCGGAGCAGTTCCACGTCGGCCGGGTCGTAGACCCGTCCCAGCCGGCCCCGGATGCTCTCTCCTAATTCTACTGCGCAGGTTCGGCCAAATACATCGATGGGTGGTAGTGACAGCGTTGTTAGCAGCCCAACATCTTGTATAGAATCGCCGAACCTGCGCAGTAGAACTAAAGGATTCGTGTCAAGACGCAAAGGACTTATCCCTTCTTCCTGCGATGGCGGACGTCTTCATAAGCGTCGCTCTTGCGGCGGCGGCGGGAGCGGTGTTCTTCGGTGGTGTCGGCGCAGACGACTTCGTACAATACGGCCCTCGCGTTCCCCGATTTGCGCAGCACGCGGCCCAACCGCTGTTTCGCTTGCCGGCTGGAGGCCGTGCCGCCGAGCACCACGGCGACCTTGACTTCCGGCAGATCGACCCCTTCGTCGAGCACCTGGTTGGCCACGAGGGCCGGATAGGCGCCTTCTTCCAGGCCGTGGAGCACCTCCAGCCGCTCCTTCTTGCCGCAGTGATTCAAGAGGCAGGGGATGAGAAAACGCCGCGACACGTCGCGGGCCATGGCGTTCGAGCCGGCAAACACGAGGCACGGCTCGCCGACGTAGAGGCGAAACAGATCCTCCAGCACGCGGAGCTTCTCTTCCGCCCGGTCCTCGATCGACTTCTTGGCGAAATAGGCCCGCAGGGCGCGGCGGGCCTCGGGGGTCTTGCCGCTCTCGTTGCAGAGGTCTTTCCACGAATACTGCGGCTCCGTCTTACGCCGCTCGATGATGTACCGCCGCACCTCCTCGGAGACTTGATCGTACCGCGACTGTTCCTCGGGCGAGAGGTGGATGGGGATTCGCGTGACCTCGTAGTCGGCCAACGACTGCCCCCGGGCGGCCGAAAGGGGCATTTCATAGACGATCGGGCCGATCAGCCAGTCGAGGTCGGCGTGGCGGTTGTCGGATCGCTCGGGCGTGGCGGTGAGCCCGAGCCGCATCAGGGCCGCGCACATCCGCGCGGCGTCGCGGCGCACGGGGCCGGGCAGGTGATGGCACTCGTCGAACACCACCAGCCCGAACTGGTCGCCCAGCCGTTCCATGTGGAGGTACGCGCTGTCGTAGGTGGTGACCGACACCGGGCGCACGCGGAACACGTTGTCGCCGATGATCCCCGCGTCGTATCCGAGCCCTTCGAGGATCCGGCGATGCCACTGGTACATCAGGTCGCGGACCGGCGCGACCACGAGCGTGGCGACCGCACGGTCGGCCATGATCCGCAGCGCCACCTCGGTCTTGCCCGTGCCGGTGGGCATCACGATCACGCCTTGTCGTGTGGGGCGCCACGCCGCCACGGCCGCTTCCTGTTCGGGCCGCAAGGGGTGAATCTTGACGTGCGGCCAGCGCACCGGACGCCATTGGGGCACGCGATCTTCAACGAGGACGCCCGACTCGGCCAATTGCCGACGAACCGCGGCATACTCGCGTGCATCGCATCGCCACACCCCGGAGCGCGGATCCCAAATCCACGGCGTGGACGAGCAGAGCCGCGTCCGGGCCTCGCGGTCGGCGCCTTCCAGGGCCAGCGTCCCTCCGGCGAAACAGAGCGATGGAGTTGAGTCGGGCATCACATCATGCCTTTGTAGTACCAACCCCAAGCATCGTGAACGAATTCGCAGAGCCTCTCAGACGGTCGCCCCAACCGCTGGCATCCAAGGGCTTTAGTTCGGAACGAACGAATACGGAATAGCGAATACGGAATACGGAATGAAGAATGTAGCTTCTGGCGGCCGTTGATTCTGACTTCCGTATTCTTCATTCAGTATTCCGTATTCATTCCTGCTTGGAGACTGACTATGTAAAGTCAAGAGGGGTCGAAAGAGGGCGGTGATTTTTTGCATGGCGATTTTTCCTGGACGGGTCAGACGCGGGCGCAGGCGGCCTTCTTGGTTGACA
>Ga0172371_10003859_pt1 | contig 23076 bp, 10 predicted proteins | sample Lak12m_FD_114543 | JGI IMG/M metagenome (GOLD analysis project Ga0172371, IMG submission 114543) | Freshwater microbial communities from Kabuno Bay, South-Kivu, Congo - kab_022012_12m | ecosystem: Environmental > Aquatic > Freshwater > Lake | place: Democratic Republic of the Congo: South-Kivu...
ATTTTGATTGGAAGTTTTATTTGCTCTCATCCCAGGCAGTTGAGAGAATGTTTCTTGAGGCCCATCAGGATCATCTTTTGAGGTTCGAGGCTGCGGGAAGAGTCTGTCGAATCGAGTTTCCCGCTAGGACGCCGGAGGGAATGGCGGATGTCATCGCTAAAAGATGATTTCCAGGTTCTGGAGAGGGACTTAACGAGCGATCCCATGCGGATCTGCGTCTATCACGATCTTCCCTTCGCCCTATTTCGATACGATCCTTGGTTAGAGTTTGAATTGCGAAAGCGAGTCAGACTACTTGCCCATTCACTCGAAGCGAATCACCACAAAAACGTCACCTTTATTTCGCTCTCAGAGATTCTGTGGAGTGTCATGGAGCAGACCGAGGGGCTTGACGCCATCATTGCTGAAGAGACTCAATTCGGGTATGAGCGCGCTCAACAGACGATCCACAGCCTGCTCTCGGAAGAAGAATTCATGGCTCTGCCGAATGTCTTGGAGCAGAGAATGAAGAATCTGGATCCTGGTAAAGACCTTGTGTTTCTCATCAGAACTGCTGCTTTAGCACCGGCTATTTTTCGATGCTCAGTCCTTCTGGATCATATGCATGGACGGACCATGGTCCCGGTCATCCTCTTTTATCCAGGAACCGCTGAGAGCAAGACTGGTTTACAGTTCATGGGTATTCAAGACCGAGCCAAACTGGGTATGTACAGCTATCGGGTCAAGATTTACGGAGGCGAATGATGGAAACTATCAGATCCCTCTTCTTGCATGAGGTTGGCCGCACCATCGAGGAGGTCATCAAAGTAGATCAGCATGATGAACGGACTGTGCTGACCGAGCTGAACGAGTATATCGTGACTGACTCCATCCGAGACCATTTTCGAACTGTCTATGACGAAATTGTCCAGGTGAAAAATAACCCTCGAGAGGGAATCGGAGTTTGGGTCTCAGGATTCTTCGGATCCGGAAAATCCTCATTCGCCAAGATTCTCGGTTACACTGTTGCCTCCAGACCAGTGCTTGGTTCTTCAGCCAGTGAGAGATTTAAGAAAACGGTTCATGATGAAAAAATTTCAGGTCTGCTGGACATAATAAATAAGACCATCCCCACGGAAGCTGTGATTTTTGACGTATCCATGGATCGGGGTGTCAGAACTGCCAATGAGCGAATCACTGAAATCATGTACAAAGCCTTACTGAGAGAGCTTGATTATTCGGAGGATTTCGATCTTGCCGAACTGGAGTACGCGCTTGAAGGCGATCACAGGCTGGAGGATTTCGTAGAGCGCTTTGAGCAGATCCACGGCAAGAAGTGGCAAAAAAGGCGTAAGCTCGGTCTAGCCATAAACGAAGCCAGCGCTGTTCTCCACGTACTTGATCCTAAGACCTACCCTCAGCCGGACTCTTACGCGAGATCAGTGGGTTCAGGTCGCGCTGACATCAATCCGAACAAGCTGGCCCATCGGGCTTTTGAATTGGCCAAGCGCCGGCGACCTGGAAAAGCGCTCATCTTCATCATTGACGAGGTGGGCCGTTACGTCGCACGCAGCCAGGACAAGATGGTTGACCTACAGGGGGTTCTCCAGGCTTTTGGCACTCAGGGCAAGAATCAAGTGATTCAGAAAAAGGCCATTGCTCCATTCTGGATTGTGGTCACTTCTCAAGAGAAGCTCAACGAGATCGTGGACGCCCTGGATTCTAAGAAGGTCGATCTTGCTACCCTCCAAGACCGCTTCAGGGTAACCGTGGATCTCAAGCAATCGGACATTGCGGAAATCACGGGGGAGCGTGTACTTAAGAAACGGGATGATAAGAGAGAGTCCCTCGAATCATTGTTCGACGCCAATGAAGGACGAATGAAAGCCTTTTGCAGTCTGGAGCGTACACACAGGGATATCATTATCAGCAAGCCAGAATTTGTTCGACTTTATCCTTACTTACCCTACCAGATTGATCTCTGCATAGACATCGTCTCAGGACTTCGACTGAAGAGAGGCTCTCAGCGACATATCGGAGGCAGCAACCGAACCATAATCAAGCAGGCCCAGGAGATGCTTATCAACCCACGGACCATGCTCGCCGACCAACCAATAGGAGCACTAGTCACACTGGACAAAGTCTACGAACTCCTCTATCTCGGCAACCTCCTTCCATCCGAGACGACACGAGAGGTCGATGATGTCCCTAAAATAATACCCGGCAACGACATGGCTGCAAGAGTGGCGAAAGCCATTGCGCTGTTGGAAGCTGTCAAGGACCTTCCCCGAACGGCTCACAACATAGCTGTTGTTCTCCATCCGTCCGTTGAATCAGACTCCATCGAGAAGGATGTCGAAGAAGCTCTTAAGATCCTCGAAGAAGCTCAGGTCATTCGTGATTCCGAGGACGGCTTTAAGCTTTTGACCGTACAGGAAAAGACCTGGGATACCACAAGACGCGGACTTGACCCGAAGCCTGCTGATCGCAACCGTTTGATGAGAGACACTTTTCGGACCGTGTTTTCAGAGCCGAAGCTGCGATCGTATCGCTACGAGAACCTCAAGTCCTTCAAGGTGAGTCTTTCTGTTCAAGGCGAAAGTGTGGAAACAGACGGAGAAATACCTCTCAATATAGTCGTGGCGGAAGAGCAACAAGATTGGGAAGGACGGTCCAAGGATGCCCGGGAAAGCAGCTCTGCCCACCAGAACGAAGCGTATTGGGCCTTTTCCATCAATGAAGACATCCATCGGAGATTGGTGGAACTGTTCCGATCTCAAGAAATGGCAGGTACTCACGAACGACTGGCAGCTCAGGGAAAGCTCTCCCCAGAGGAGCACTCATGCCTTTCGGAGGAGAAGATTCGTCGTGACCGTTATCAGAGAGAATTACGGAGCAAGATGGTCGAGGCTCTCCACTCCGGTGCCGGCTTTTTCCGCGGATTCAAAGAAGATGGCTCAGCCCTTGGGGGTTCCTTCTCAGAGGCCCTTCACAAGTTGCTCGACAGAGTGATTCCTGAGGTCTACCCCAAGTTGAAATTGGGGATTAGACCCCTGACGGGAAACGAGGCGAAGGAGGTCCTCACAGCAGCAAACTTAAACGGGCTACCCCCTGTCTTCTACGACGGTCCGGACGGCCTCCTACTAGTGATTAGACAGGGTGACAAGTTCGCGCCGAACGTCTCGGCCGAAATCTGTAAAGAAATTCTTGCCTATCTGGTTCGGGAGCACAAGTACGGCAACAGAATCACTGGAAAGATGATTGAGACCCACTTCGGCGGTGTTGGGTACGGATGGGACAGAGAAGTGGTACAGCTTGTTCTTGCAGTCTTGCTTCGCGCCGGAGCCGTGGAACTCACTCATCAGGGGCGCAAGTATCGAAATCATGACGAGCCGGTAGCCCGAGAGGCTTTCACCAAGGTTCCGGCATTCCGAGCTGCGTCCTTTGCCCCGCGGGAGCCCATTGATCTGAAGACCCTTACATCTGCGGCCCGATACTACGAAGAGATAACCGGGAAAGAAGTCGATATAGAAGAAGGAGCAATTGCCAAGGCAATCAGGCAGCTTGCAGGGACGGATAAAGAAGAAATTCGTCCCTTACTCGAACGCATAAAGGCTCACAATTTGCCCGGAGTGGAATTCCTTGAAAGCCATCTCAGCACGCTCGAAAGCATATTGGATTCCCCTGCCGATGACTGCGTGAGAACTCTGGCCGGAGAGGGAAATACTTATAAAGAGGCTCGCCTCAAGACGTCTGAACTGCTTAAGGCCACATCAGAGAAGAATCTCCTGATAATTAAGAGTGCCCGAATCGCACTGAACTCATTTTGGCCTGAGTTGGTCAAACAAGATGCCAGCGTAGAGGTGGAGGCTGCTGCCAAGGATCTAGCTGGATTGATCAAGTCAGAAGGCCTGTACAAGTCTATCGAAGCCGTTCGACAGGCATCTGAGCAAATAACGGCCGTCTATTCGGAATTTTACGCCAAAATCCACGAGGAAAGAAAATCTCAGTTCATAGCCGCACTGGAATTCGTTAAAGGCACTGATGAATACGCTATGATATGCGAAAACCCTGATGTGACTGGGACCGATAGGGAAATCATCCTCCAACCTCTCGTTCAAAGAGCCTGCGACAAGCTCGATCTTGAGGAAGGAGTGGCACACTGTAGGAATTGTGGAGCCACGATCGATCAAATGGAAACGGACAACAGTGTTTCAGACGCCATACGGGACGGGGTCATCAAAAAGGTCCAGGAATTGGCTGCTCCAGAAGATAAGGACAGGATTGAGCGAGTCCGTGTTTCAAACCTGTTGGCAGGCAAGCTGGAAACGGAGGCCGACATTAAGGAGGCGATTAAAAAGCTCCAGGATTACCTCCTAAAACTCGTCGCAGCAGGTAAGAAAGTAGTATTGGAGTAGGCCATGCAGGCACTCAACCTCTTCCATCAAAACTTCGCCGTCGCAGAGAGTCTGCTTCAAATCCATCAGCTTTTCCATGGATTAGAGAAGATCAAACTGGAGAATGATGTCCGACTCGCTCTCTGCTCACTCTGCGGTGCGCCCGAGAATGAAGCACTCAAGCCCGCACAGAACGATCGAGTGCTCGTCTTGGCAAGAGCTGCTGCACCGGTTCCGGAATCCCTTACCTTACAAGGCGGTTTGGACTTTCTACTCAGAGAAGCAATCGTTGTTGCCTGCACGTCCCTCGAGGCATTTTTCTGGGACACACTCAGGGAGAACATTCTCACGGTGGTTAAGGCAAGGAGAACCGGCGCTGATGAATCCATAAGAAAACTCACCTTTACCCTTGGAGACTATATCTCAATCCAACAGTACGAGGATCCCGACTTGAGGCTCAAGCAGATCATTTTGAAAAATTTTGAGAGAGGGACTCTACATGACGTTGAATCAATATCCAAGATTGCGGGGATTCTAACGGTGAGAGAATACTGGGAGCGCATTGAAGAAGTCACAGGAGAACCGGCCAAGAACCCCAAGAGGCATATAGGTGAGCTGATTACTCGACGTAATCAGATAGCCCATCGAGCCGACAGGCCGGATGAAGGAGAAGAGTCGGATTCATTGGGCATGCGCCCCATCAAAAGAGCATGGGCCAACTTGAGGATCCAGGCTGCCAAGACGCTGGTCACGGCAAGCGCAGATCTCTTTCAGGAATCAGTCCAGCGACTAGAGTCTGAAATCCAGAGGGCGCAAGAACAGGAAGAGGCGAGAAAAGTCTTGAAACAGATTTCCAACACAATCGAGGATCCTTGAATCGGGAATCTGATTGCAGAGAGTTTTTTCATAGAATGGGAAGGCCTCCCTGGCTCAGCTGTTAAACAACTAGGGGTTTTTATGGAATCCGCAACCGTCTCAGCACTTCATGATCTTGCGTTGGACTCCCGGGCTCTTCTGCAAAAGGAAATGGAAGAGCAACTTGAGGGAATTTACGGCTGGCTTCCCTCTGGAAAGTTTCAGCCCCCGGACAAGTATCCAGCCCTCAGTCAAGTTCCTGAGGCGAGCGATATGAGAGAGGATTTGGAGCAATTCTTATCGGACGAGAAAACCGTCGGCGTGGATGCAAGAGATGCTCGGCAGAGGTTGGTCAGGGAGGCTGCCTTTACCTGGTTGAACAGGCTGGTGGCGTTCAAGATGATGGAGGCCCGCGGTCTGATCAAGGGGACTGTGAGCAAAGGCCCGGACTCAAATGCCTTTAAGTTATGGCTTGTTGAAGAGGGCCACGAGGCAGAATACGAGAAGTACGAGCTGGGAGACCTGCCTCAGAATGCTCTCGGTGAAGGCCCCCGCCAGGAGGCGTATCGGCATTTTCTGCTCTGGCAATGCGGCAAGCTGGCCGAAGAGGTCCGCGTCCTGTTTGATCCTGTAAACCGAGTTAGCTGTCTTTGTCCCCGTCCTACAGTTCTTCAGGCCCTCGTGGGGCTAATGAATTCCGAGGCCTTACGGGAGGCATGGGCCCCGGGAAATGAAGAAACCATCGGATGGATCTATCAGTATTTTAACGAGAAAGAGAAGAAGGAAGTTTTTCATCGGGTTTACAATCAGAAGAAGAAAATCGGAAAAGATGATTTGCCAGCAGCATCACAGATCTTTACTCCGCGATGGATAGTTAAGTTCTTGATTCAGAATAGCCTTGGACGCATGTGGGTCCAGATGCATCCGGATACCAGGCTCGCCGAGACAATGGACTACCTTGTACCCGTTGAAGGGGCAATCCCTCCAGTTCCGCTGAAACAGGTGAAACAGATACGAATGCTCGATCCTGCCTGCGGCACCATGCACTTTGGGCTCGTTGCCTTCGATCTGTTTGTCCAGATGTACAGAGAGGAAATGGAAAAAGTCGGAATTGGTGGCTGGCCCCAGGAGTCGTCTGTTTGTTCTGAAGAAGAAGTGCCCGCGGCCATTATCGCTAACAACCTTTATGGCATGGACATCGATCTGCGTGCGGTTCAGCTCTCGGCCCTGGCTCTTTATCTCAAAGCCAAGTCCGTGAACAAGGATACCAGGATCACGGAATCAAACCTTGCGTGCTGTGACGTGCTCCAGTTCGACGATGTGAGGTTATCCGATTTCCTGAACGAGATGAATTTCTCGAGCCCACTTTATGATAGAATCATCAAGGGCTTGTGGGAGCACCTCCAAGATCTGAACCTTATGGGGAGCCTCGTACGTCTTGAGACCCATATGCGTGATCTAATCCAGGAAGAGGAGAAGAAATACAAAACTACTGGAAAACAACCTTTGCTGCCAGGACTGTCCCCCGATCAATTCGACAGAGAGGCGGGAGACATAGAATTCTGGGAAACCATCGAAGCCCAGATCGTTCAAGCACTTGACCATTACGCTAAGGTTCAGGCCGAGCGAGGGCGAAATGTGTCCTTTTTCACGGGGGAAGCCGTCAAAGGATTCAAGGTTCTGGATCTGATGATGAGGCGGTATGATGTTGTTGCCACAAACCCTCCTTATATGTTTCGACGGAATATGGTTTCCTCAATGACAGGGCACTTGGATCGACAATACTGGAATGCAAAAGGCGACCTGTATTCGGCATTTATAGTCCGCTGTGCCAATTTTTTGAAGACTGGTGGCCGCGTAGCAATGATCACGCAGCAGTCCTTCATGTTTCTGTCAACCTACGAAAAAATGCGGATGGAATTATCAAGTGAGTATGCCATAGAAAGCATGAGCCATGTGGGGCCTCGGGCCTTTGAAGAAGTCTCTGGGGAAAAAGTCAACGCGACATGCTTCATTCTGAGATCCGAATCGGGTCAGGACATGCGAGGGGAGTCGTTTGGGCTGTACTTCCGGCTCGTCAAGGAGCCTGATGGCGAGAGCAAGCGGAACCGCTTGGAGCTTGCCCTGATGAACCTCAAGGAAGGGCAGGCAGACCCGCTTGTGTTCCGATACCGACAGGGGGATTTCGATTCCATTCCAGGGAGTCCGTGGGTGTATTGGATCACGCCGAAAATAAGAGACTTTTTCAATGACTTGCCAAGACTCTCGGACATTGCGCAACCACGGGTCGGTCTACAGACTGGAGACAACCTTCGGTTCTTACGTTTCTGGTGGGAGGTGGGGAGTACTAGAATTGCCTTTGGCTGTACGGACTGCAGCGTAGGAATGGCTTCGAAAAAAAAATGGTTTCCATACATGAAAGGGGGTAGTTTGCGGCGATGGTGGGGCAATCAGGATTTTGTGGTGAATTGGTATAAGGACGGCCAGGAGGTTCGAATGATCGGCGTAGAATCGGGGAAAGTCGCCTCCAGACCCCAAAATACTAGCTCTTATTTCCATCGAGGTGTTACGTGGTCCGATCTTACCTCAGGTCGCTTCAGCGCCCGTCTGTCTCCGGGAGGGTTCATTTTCGATGTGAAGGGATCGTCAGCCTTCCCCGAAAATATACCTCTCGTCCTTGGACTCCTGAACTCTTCCTTTGCGAATTATATCCTCAACTTGATCAACCCAACTGTCAGCTACCAGGTTGGTGATATATCGAGGCTTCCCATTGCTATTGGGACGTCGAGCACTCTCAAGAATCTGGTTGAGACAGCGATTAGGACCAGTCGTTGCTGGAGTGAAGAGGATGAGACAACCTTCGAGTTTGTGATGCCTCCCCCTTGGCCTGAGGGGACTGAACAGATTGTAAAGAGGACTGCCGAACTCAATGAAATTGAATGCAACATCGACGACGAGATATACCAGCTTTACGATATCAGCGATCATGATCGGAAGTTAATAGAGGTAGAACTGAATGGCAGCATAAGGTTTGATCTGTCGGACGAAGACCCTGATGTGGACACTGATTTTTCTATCATTGAGAGTTTGCAATCCTTCACACAAGACGTTTTGGCCGGTCAGTATTTAAGTTATTCAATCGGAGTGGCATTGGGACGTTTCAAACCCTGGGTCTCAGATTCCCTCGGCCGAGGTTGTTTTCCCGATCCCGTGAATCACAAGCTTCGTGGTCTCTCCTGCAGCGATGGTCTTCTCGTCATGGACAAAGGCCATCCTGATGATATCTCAAAGCGGACTCTTGAAGTTCTTTCCGCGATGCTTTCTGAAACAGGTGCACAGGAAGTTGTTAGAGCGGCGCAACGTAACGAAGGCGACACAATAGAGCTGCTCCGGCAGTACGTGGCAAGAGATTTTTTCAAGCTCCACATTAAGCAATACCGAAAACGCCCGGTTTATTGGTTTCTTCAATCTCCCAAGAAGAAATATGGGATCTGGGTATTCCATGAACGCCTGACAAAGGACACTCTCTTTCGTGTCCGATCCGAATATGTTCAACCCAAGATCCGACTTCTTGAGAGCCAGATAGCTGACATCCAAAACAGGGTAACCGCTGCCGAAGGAAAAGAAAAGCGAAGACTGGAAAGGGAAATGACACCTTTCCATGACATTGTGGACGATGTCCGGGAGTTTGAGAGGCGCTTGAAGTACATCAGCGAAGTAAGAGGCTACACTCCTCACATTGACGATGGGGTGGTCCTGAACATGGCTCCTCTCTGGGACCTGATTCCATCGTGGCAGGCCGAACCCAAGAAAGCCTGGCAGGAACTGGAGGCCGGCAAGTACGATTGGTCGTATCAGGCAATGGATCACTGGCCCAAAAGAGTCACGGAAAAGTGCAAGACCAACAAATCCTTCGCCATTGCCCACAGACTGCTTAATTTGTACGATGAGCGCAGCTAGGGCCACAAAAAGTGATAACCGTAGCATCAAGAATAGGTAAAAACTCATGGGCAAGGTGACGGAACATCTGAAGGCCCAGATAGAGAAGCAAATTGAAAACAAGGGCATCGTGGTCTGGTATGACCCTGAGAAGGCTTACGTCAAGATGGTTCAGAGCTTGGACATCGAAGGCATTCCTGTCCTTAGATTCGAAGACAGCTTCCTGAGGCTCCGCAAGAAAGCTGAACAGTATCTGGAATTCATCAAGCCGGACGGTAAGCCCCGACATGATTGCTCCGTGCCGCCAAGACTGCTTGTCTATGTGCCCTTGGATCGTCGGGACACGCACCACGCCCTGGTGGAACTTGAAACCGCAGGCGTGATCATGGAACCGGGCGTTCATTCACTTCCGCTGAATACTCGCCTGCGGCTGGTTGGAGAGCAGGTTTTCAAGACAATTTCACCGGACAGCCTAGAGGATATTGCCCAACAGATTGAGGCTGGCCTCCTCAATCTGGAGGATCTGGACAGAATTGCCGAAGAGGCAGGGGCGCTGTCCACTGCTGTGATAAAGCTCATCTTCAAGACTAATGCGGCCACAGAGGTTGCGCTGGAATTTGCCGCAGTAGACCATCATGATGATGAACTCAATTCGAAGAAAGCCATGCCGGAACTAATGGGTCTATTCCGATCGGAACTCGGAATTGACCTCGATGCTGGTAAGTCTCCCAAAGAGGCCAGACAGGAGTTCCGAAGAATACTTCTCCTTACGGATCTCATTGGGAGCTTACAAGGGAAAGAGACTCCGGCAGCGCTTACCTCGGTGCAAATTCCACAAAAACAAACCCATGTTGATAAGGTAACAAATATCTGCAAAGTTTGGCGTAACAGGGCGGATTACGTAGAGCCATATGAACAAGCTTCCCTGGGAGTCGAGCAGGAGGCTGGCCTCGCTAACGTTGATCTCAACCTAGATACCTTAGGCTCAGTAGAGACTTTTCCGTTTGTCGAACAACTTCTGCTTCTCCAGGCCGAAAAGTGTATCCTGGATGGAAAACCGGACAAAGCACGGGAATTGACCGTAAAGCGAAGGAATTCATTCTGGTCGCTTCGAGATCACACCAATCAACTGCGCTGGGCTCTTCTAGATGACGCCGCTCAGATCCTCAACTTCTGCTCTAGCATTACCCAGGATCTTAAGACTGTGGAGAAGTGTCCGCCGGCTATGGTGAAAATATACGTGGAGCATGACTCCCCATGGTACATTCTTGACACTCATTACAGGCACCTGGAAACGAAGTATTCGACTTTTGAGCTGGAGTTGGGGCGGGAGCACCGAACTCTTGAGCAGGTAATTGCCCTTATACGTCAGAAATATTCACAAACCGTTGAGCGGTGCATAGAGGCTTTCACTGACGCTCTTCGGAACGCTGATTTTCAGATCGGAGGCTATTTACCTCAGGGCAAGATCTTTCAAAAGTATGGGCTAACAGGAACCGGGAATGTGGAAAAGACCGCATACGTCTTGGTCGATGCGCTCAGATACGAGATGGGCCGGGAATTGCTGGACGGTTTGTCAGAGGAATTTGAAGTCACGATTGAGGTGAGTATAGCACAATTGCCTTCCATCACTCCAGTGGGAATGGCTGCTCTCATGCCCGGTGTGGAAAAAGGACTCGAACTCGTTGAGATGCCAGGAGGCAAGATAGCCATCACAGTAGGCTCGGAAACCCTAAAGGACAGGGCGTCACGGCTCAAATACTTCTGCCAAGCTGTCGGCAACGATGCCACCGTGCTCAAACTTAATGAACTAATGAAGCCATCGGCAGAAACGAAGAAAAAGATAAAGGGAAGCAGTCTTATTCTAGTCACGTCTCAAGAAATTGATCGATGGGGAGAAGAGGGAGAAGAAGACGAAGCTAGGATTTTCATGGAGCAAGTCCTCGAAAGGCTGAGGACAGGCATTCGTAACTTGGGCCGTCTCGGCGCAACCCGCCTTATTGTTACCGCAGATCACGGTCATCTTTTCGGAGAGACCATTGCGAGCGGAATGAAGATGGATCAGCCTGGGGGCAAAACCGTGGAACTTCATCGCCGAGTATGGATCGGCAAAGGCGGCACAACGGGAGAGGGCTATTTGCGAGTCAAGGCCAGCCAGCTCGGACTTGGCGGAGATCTGGAATTCGCTTTTCCCAAAAGTCTCTCGTGCTTCAAGGCTGGAGGCTCCGCAGCGTATTTCCACGGAGGGATTTCCCTTCAAGAGCTTGTAATCCCAGTTATCCTACTTAAAACAAAAATGGTGTGCAAAAAGCCTAGCGGGGACACCCGAATCGATCTAAAGATGGCCAAACCTACAATCACAAATCGCTTTTTCTCCGTTACGGCCCTATTTACCTGGGACGGGATGTTTGGTACCAAGACTGTACGAGTCAAAGTGGAAATCAAGGCTGGACGCAAAGAAGTTGGATTTGCAGCAATGGCTGCGTATGGGTTCGAAGACAAAGAAATTGTCCTCGAAATTGATAAGGAGAACCCAATCACTCTTATGCTTTCACAAACGGATGTCGAGAAAGTTTCCATTAGTTTGCTTGACGCTGTCTCTCAGGTGGAAATAGCTCGACTGGATAACATTCCCGTAAACATTACCATCTGATGTAAGGAAAAGGAATGCCTGAACTCGACCGAAAAGCCGCTGATGTGTTTTCCGGCAAGGTCGTTAGAAAAGACCTCGTGAGAAAGCTCAAAGTTGGGGCTAATGTACCGGTCTACGTCCTCGAATACCTGCTGGGGAAATACTGTGCCACCGACGACCCGCTGGCGATCGACGCCGGTATGCAGGTCGTAAACTCCACCCTCGTAGAGAATTTCGTTCGACCGGACGAGGCCAATAAGGCTCAATCGTTTGTACGAGAAAAGGGAAAGCACACACTTATCGACAAGGTTAAGGTCAGATATCTCTCGGACGACGACAAGTACTGGGCTGAGTTTGTAAATTTCGGTCACAAGTACGTCCATGTGCCGGAACAATACATAACCAAGTATGACAGACTTCTCATGGGAGGTATCTGGGCTCAGGTCGATATACGGCACACTTACGATGAAGAAGCACGCGGAAAGCGAAGCCCGTTTTGGATAGACAACTTGACCCCTATTCAGGTGGCGACTTTCGACCTCAATGATTATCGAGAATGTCGGCGGCGGTTTCAGACCAACGAATGGATCGATCTCCTGATCCGGAGCGTGGGGCTGGAACCATCACATTTTGGCTCGCGCCTGAAACTGCTCTTCCTGATAAGACTGATCCCTCTCTGTGAACAGAATTATAACCTGGTGGAGTTGGGTCCCCGCGGCACCGGTAAATCGTACGCCTTCCAGGAATTGTCTCCTTTCGTGATTCTTCTCACCGGGCCGACTACAGTTGCAAACCTCTTCTATAATATCGCCAGTGGCAAGATGGGGCTGGTTGGCCTGTGGGACTCCATCGCGTTTGACGAAGTGGCGGATCTGCAGAAGATGCCGAAAGAGGTCATTACCACGCTTAAGACCTACTGCGAGTCTGGAACTTTTGCCCGTGGCAAGGAGGCACTCTCTGGAGCGGCATCGATCGCCATGTTTGGCAACACAAACCAGCCTGTAGACGTTATGGTACGATCTTCACACCTGTTCAGCCCTATGCCGGACATCATTCGTGAGGATATGGCTTTCTTGGACCGAATTCACTTCTATCTCCCAGGATGGGAGATTCCCAAGATGCGGATCGAGTTTTTTACTGATCATTATGGATTCATCGTTGATTATCTAGCTGAAGCCTTGAGAGAACTTCGGCGGCACAACTTCTCGGAAATAATCGACCACCACTTTTCGCTGGGGAATCACCTGAATGCTAGGGACGTGAAAGCGGTCCGGAAGACCGTCGCAGGGTTAGTCAAGCTGATTCACCCCCATGGACAAGTTACGAGGGATGAATTAAGCACGTTAGTAGAACTCGCTCTGGAAGGCCGAAGAAGGGTCAAAGAACAACTGAAGAAAATGGGGTCTTTTGAGTACTATCAGACCTCTTTTTCATACATCGATTCTGAGACCCGAGAAGAAAGGTTTGTCGGGGTTTCGGAAGAAGGTGGACGGGATCTCATTTCGACTGACCCCCTAGCCCCGGGTTCCGTCTACACTGCATCCGTGGACGACCAAGGCAAATCAGGTCTCTACAGATTGGAAATCGGCTGTTCCTCAGGTACCGGCAAGCTCAAGGTCGCTGGCGGACTGGACTCGGTCATGAAGGAGTCCATCCAAAGAGCCTTCGCATATATACAAGGGCACAAAGTAAATATGGGGATCGCTCATGCCATCGACACGATGGACTTTCATGTGGAGGCTATAGACCTTCTGGTGAACCGAGTGTCGGCAGAGGCAGGGGTTGCTTTCGTGGTGGCGCTTTTCTCCGCTATCAAGAAGCAGCCGGTACTTCCAGGATTACTAATACTGGGAGACCTCAGCATACAAGGGAATCTCAAGCCGGTGCGTTCTCTATCAGAGCCCCTGCAGATGGCCATGGACAACGGTGCTCGAAGGGCCCTGATCCCAATAGAAAACAAGAGAAACTTTCTCGATGTCTCAGCTGACATCATAGAACAAGTGGACCCAATTTTCTACAGCGATCCTGACACTGCAGCTATGAAGGCGTTAGGTATAAAGTGAAAAAGCTCTACGGGGGATGGGCAGGCTGGGGAAATGGAACCGAAACTGTATTTCTCGGAAGTTTTTGAGGTTGCTGCAGAGACACTGGAAGAGTACGGAGCTTTCAATATCTCCTTGGTTACGGACCTGCCGCTCTTCATTGATCCATTTCTGCTCTTCAACAGTGAAAATGAGGAATACCAGCGGCTGCATGAAAATATGATTGACTACCTCCGCTTTCTGAAGATTCAGTCGGAAAGTGGTCATGTGACGGCGAGCCTCCTAAAGGCATGGTATTTCTTCTCCGAGGTTAAACAAAATTGGTTGGGATTCTGCGGCACCGGCAATACCGGCCGAGGTCTGGGGGGAAACTTCGCACGTGCGTTGGATAAGAACCTTGCTATGATCTTCAAGGACTTTGGTGACGAGAAAATTACTCGCGGTAGTCACCTGGAAAAGCTTTGCCTCATCGAGGCCGGTGTTGGCAGAGACATGATAAGCGATTTTAGTACGAACCTCATCAAAGATTATCTGCTGAATTATACTCAGGGGTTTGCCACAAAGTATATTGACCCCAAATTGACCCAAATTGTCGCTGTCGGCAGGGCCTGTTTTGATTTTACCCTTCAGCGTTGGATGCCCAAGCGATATACACTGCCATTTTACGATAATGATTATGTAATTCTAACCCCGAGGGACATTTTGACCAAAGACGATACCTGGATCAATCACTCTGACATGGTAAATAGGTTCGAGGAAATCCCAGACGCAATCGAAAATGATGTGCTGAGAGCGCAGATCAACAATTATTTCTATTCCCGCATTCCGGAAGACCGCAAGATGACAAAAGAGGAGTACGTGAGAGTGGTGCAAACAACCCTCTCTCATTTCCCTGAGTTGATGGATTACTACATACGCAACAAGGAAGATGATGGCGATGAGGCGGTAGTTGTCAGTTCGGCCAAAGTCTCCACGTCTCACCAACTCTATGTCCGGCAGTTCGGGCAACTGGTGTCTATTCTTGGCAGTTACACGTCGTTCTACCAGGTTCCAGCCACCACCAAGGAAGAGACACGGCAGAAAATCGAGTTCTTGAAAGACGTTATCGAAAGCAAAGGCGGCCACCGCATTTTCTATGTAGGTGGTGAACCAATCCAGAAAGAAACCGATCTGCATATTCTTTTCCGCTTGGTGTGGCATGGCACCCCCTCAGATGTGAGCCGTGAGGTTAACGACGGTCGGGGGCCCGCTGATTTCAAGATATCCAGAGGTGGATTTGACAAAACGTTGGTCGAGTTCAAGCTTGCCAGGAACAGCCAGCTAAAGAGAAATTTAGAGAAACAACTGGACATTTATAAGAAGGCGTCCGACGCCGAGAGTGGATTCAAAGTCATCTTGTACTTCACTGATGAAGAGTATGAAAAAGTAAATGGGATTCTCAGAGACCTGGAAATCCAGAACGATCCAAACATTTATCTCATTGATGGACGCCTCGATAACAAGCTGTCGGGGTCGAAAGCCTGATCTCTATGGATTCCAGGCTCAGATGGTTTGGTTTGGGGTAACCAGAATTGACAGCAAATCGCGACAACAGGAGACTAGTCCCACTGCGACGCTAACGACGGTTAACTCGCTGTTGTAGCGGGATTTGGCCATTTCATTTTGCACTACATGTTTTCATGTTTTCCCGATCCAGGTCTATCCTTAATAGAGATCACGTTTGCTCTTAGGTCTCCCAAATTCTCATCAAAATATTTCCCAATACTGGAGAGTTCCTCCAAGTGTTCGTTGCGCCTCGTGATCACCATCATCGCCATTGAAAGAATGCAAACGGTGTAATAAATAATCATTGGATTTCCCCCAGCCTACAGGCTGAGGGAAACCGGAGATAGGACAGGTTCCAATATCCGATTCTTGCTAAAGAGAGCCACCAGTTAGCCCAGCTCCGAGTTCTCGCCGTTCGTTCCGTGATTACCTTTTCCGGAGGGACCGGGCCGCTATCTTCTTACTGACCGCTAATTCCCAGTGTTCCGAACTGCACTTGCCAATAGAGACTTATTACCTTCTGAATCGGGGCCATATGAAACATTGAATCGAGTAAACGGAGAGAACATTTGGACCTCCCACAGGTACGGCCGACGCAAAGGCTATTATTCCGGTGCCAGGGTTGATGTTGATGGGCGACATCAGATCACCCAAAGTTCGGACCCATGTATGCCGTCGTTTGCTATAAAATACAGGCTATTGTTTACACTAATTAAGCTACTTGGATTCCCCCATAAATTTGTAGAGTCTATGTCAACTGTCATCCTTGTTCCTGCAACTGTACCATCACTTCTCCAAACTTCGTCACCATGAACACCATCATTGGCAACAAAATAGAATGTGTCGTTTACTAACGCGTAATTACTGACGTAGTTGGTGGTATACGAGATAATCCTATTATTACCAGTTGAGGTACCATCAGTCGTCCACAGGTCGTATTTGTGCTGACTTCCGCTGACCTGATTCACCACGAACATAAAATCGTCGGCGTCTACAATCGCGTAAGGACCGTCCCAACCAAAGTCAGAGACCAGAACTGTCCCTTCACTGGTGCCGTCAGTCCTCCACAGCTCACGGCCATTGATGCCATCGTTTGCGCAGAAATATAACATGCCGTCCTTATTGACAAAATGGTCCGGAGAGGAACTACCGCTTCCGGCTCGGATGTCCTTTACCATGAAGGTGCCTGCTCTTGTTCCATCGGATCTCCACAGCTCCCGACCGTTAATGCCATCATCCGCAGAAAAATATAGTATTCCATTCATTTCTTGGAATTGTGATGGGCTGCTTCCCAAGCTACCGGCTCTCACGTCCACCATGGAAGTCCCTGATGTGCTTCCATCAGTTTGCCACAACTCACGTCCGTGGACACCATCATCAGCAGAAAAATAGAAAGCCTTACCGACCCCTTTGAATTCACTCGGATTGCTGCTTGCTCCACCATAGTTGATGTCGGCAACCAGCCTGGTTCCGTTGGTTGTTCCATCGCTGACCCAAAGTTCGGTTCCTTTACCTTGAGCGTTTCCCGTGAAATAAAGAGCCCCATCATGTACGGTAAGGTTACCAGGCCTGCCACCAACCGACCGGTCGAAATCCTCGTTCGTCACCGCGAAGGTCCCGGTTGGCGTCCCGTCGCTCACCCATAATTCCCTCACCATTTCAGGCCATGGAAGGGCGGTGAAATATAGCTTACCATTCATTTCAGTTAACCATTCAGGTAGCCCAAACACTGCAAAGCTCCCTGCAACAGCCACCGTCCCCGCTTCGGTGCCGTCGCTTTTCCAGATCGTCTTGTTTCCTGTTCCAGCCTCATGTCCTCCATCAGCTATGAAATATAGTATGCCGTTTACGTCGGTGATACGGTCTATGGAGCTGCCAGAATTTCCAAGATTGATGTCTTTCACCAAGTACGTGCCTTCTAGAGTACCATCGCTGATCCACAGTTCGTTGCCATGAATGCGATCGTCAGCGGTAAAGAATAGTCTGCCATTCACGTCGATCAAATTGCCAATGCTTGCTGGAATATTGTCACCTGGTGCTATATCTCGTACCATATTCGCGTCGATGATGGTTACTGTGGCGGCAATGCTTGACAATCCTCCCTCAGAATCTATCGCCTTGTATCCGAAGGAGGTGGTCCCGTGCCAGTTGGCATCGGGGGAAAAAGTTACGTTTCCAAGATCTGCAGCCGCTATTGCCTGACTCGTAGTGACCGTTAGACCGTTGAGTTGAATTACTCCATGACTCGGTAGGCTGTTGATAGTTATCGCAAAGGGCTGTATGTTATTGCCGTCCTCAACGTCACTCGACTTCCAGCTATTCAAAGCTACCGTGTTGTCGTTCACGGTGCTCACGAAAAACGCTTGAGCAGTAGGCAGTTCATTTTCCTTGGCGACTGTTATGGTCACATTTGCTGCACTTGTTGACACTCCGGCATTCGAATCAGTTACTTTGTATCCAAAAGTTGTGGACCCATTCCAGTTAGCATCGGGGATGAAGCTAACATTGCCAAGGTTAGCTGCTTCTATCACCTGGCTCACCGTTCCCGCCGTACCGTTAACTTTAAGAATCCCATGAGACGGGAGACTTGTTAGGGCTACTGACACAGGGGCAACATTACTCCCATCCTCCACATCGTTCATTTTCCAGCCCTGAACCGACACGGTAGTATCCTCGTGACCGTTCACTGTGAGTGCCTGAGCGATAGGCAAATCATTCACAGAAGACAGGGTCAAAGAAACCGCAGCGGCATCTAATGACATCAAGCCCTGGGAGTCAGTTGCCGTGTAGCTAAAACTGGTAGAACCATACCAATTGGTATTCGGCACAAAGGTTACCTTGGAGAAATCAGCAGCAGATATGACCTGGTTCAAGGTCACATTTGTATCGTTGAGTTTGAGCGTGCCGTTGGCAGGCAAGCTGGTGATGATCACCGAAGCAAGGGTATCACCCGTATCCACATCACTCATGGACCAGCCATCAATGGCTATGACCGTATCCTCATTCCCCGACTCGGTGAATGCATTGGCTTTCGGGATGCTGTTCGCCGGTGTGACTATTAGTTCCTCCCCGTTAATCTCGTCATAAGCGGTAAAATAAAGCTTGCCATTGACATGAGCCAGGTGTTGCGGATAGCCACTACTTGGATAACCGCTACTACTCCAGCCAGGCCAAAAGTCTTTCACAATAACCGTTCCTACCCCAGTGCCATCGCTTTTCCATAACTCCCTTCCGTTTACCCCGTCATCGGCAACGAAATAGAGTACTCCGTTCACGTTGGTGAGAGAAGTGGGGAAGTAAAATGGTTCGCCGCTGTTAGGACCCGGCCCGATATCTTTCACAAGAACAGTGCCGGTCTCGGTGCCGTCGCTCCTCCAAAGCTCTCGTCCATTCGCACCGTCATCGGCAACGAAATACAAGACCCCATTCAGGCTGGTAAGATAACAGGGAGCACTACCAGAAGAACCCGGCCAGATATCCTTGACCATCACAGTGCCTGCACCAGTGCCGTCACTCTTCCAAAGCTCAAAGCCGTTCACGCCGTTGTCCGCCATAAAGTAGAGCGTGCCATGCACATTGGTGAAGTCAGTTAGCGCACTGCCGTTCGCGCCTGGATGGATATCTTTGACCATCGTTGTGCCAGTATCAGTGCCGTCACTCTTCCAAAGCTCGGGGCCGTTCGTTCCGTCATCCGCCATAAAGAAAAGCGTGCCGTTCACATTGGTAAGACTGCTGGGAGTGCTGCTGTTCGGTCCCGAAAGAATGTCTTTGACCATGACAGTGCCAGCTTCAGTACCGTCACTCCTCCAAAGCTCAACACCATTTACCCAATCATCAGCGGCAAAATAGAGCGTGCCGTTCACATCAGTTAGTTCTCTCGGCCAACTGTTCCTGGGTGGACCCGGAACCCATATTTGATGATAGGGATCTCCAGCGTAATTGCCTGTTTCTGCCGCGATATTCTTCACCATAACAGTCCCGGCCACCGTTCCGTCACTTTTCCACAGTTCGGCTCCTTGATACCCATTGTCACATGCAAAATACAAAGTACCGTTTACGTCCTCCAAATCGTAAATGCCAGGACCTAGTGACGATGTTATAGAGTAAGTTCCCTGCTCGGTCCCGTCGCTTGTCCACAACGCTGCTAGGGGGTCGAAGCACCAAAAATACAGGTTTCCATCAACGTTCGTTAAATCAGAAGGATTGATTACATCCTTAACCTTCACAGTACCGTGAATTGAGCCGTCGCTTTTCCAGAGTTCATGGCCGTTTGTATTGTAGGTTACAAAGTACAACGTACCATTCACGTCAGTGAGCCAGGAGGCTGAGGAACTGAACTGAGAAAATCCAAACTGATGAAGCACTCTAAAATCATCCGAGGCTCCCTCCACATTGATGACAACAGTCCCGACGCTCTCAGATACTCCACCATTAGAGTCAGCGGCCCTGTAGCCAAGAGACGTTATCCCGTACCAGTTCTCGTCGGGAGTGAACGTTACATGACTGAGGTCGGAGATGAGTTGGCCAATCGTTACAGGACTTCCGTTCACTTCCAGGATACCGTGTTCTGGAAGTTGTGTGAGAAGCACTGAAAATGGCACAGTTGGGGTTCCGTCCTCCACGTCGGTGATGCTCCAGCCATTGACGGATACAACGGCGTTTTGTGCACCAGCCACTCGGAACGGGTTTGCAGTGGGGATATCATTGACCGACACCACATCAATGGTGACACTCGCCTCATTGACAGAACTACCCCCCTTCGAGTCTGTCACCGCATAACCAAACGTAGTCGTACCATGCCAGTCTGCGTCAGGCACAAAGCTCACGCTCCCGAATTCCACGGGAGCTAACAAGTACCCTTGTATTGCGGCTAAATTATTTACTTTGAGAGTGCCGTGGCTCGGAAGTGTCGTGATGGAAACTGAGGCCAAGGTATCTCCGATATCCTCATCAGTCAGGGACCAGCCGTCGATGGCAATGGAGGTGTCTTCATCACCGGATTCAGAGAAAGCCTGGGCTACCGGTAGATGATTGTTGGTATCGTGCCACGTTTGCCCGTTTGCCCACGTGTACTTGAAATCGTAATAGCCAGCAGAATCTGATTTGAATTCGACGACATCACCCGGTTCGTTACCTGTTTGGCATATATGATACGTCCACTGATTGTTGGAATCGGATGAGTAAGAGTATCCCATGCCGTTGGACCACTCTTCGGCTTGGTATGTGTACATCCCAGTCGAGGTAGCCTCATACGAATACCCATTCTGGCTGGCATCCCACTGGACCGCCTGATAGGTCCAAGTCCCGGCGCGCTGTAGGTTGTAATCGAAGCCATTATGGGTACCCTTAGAATTGAGGGCAGCATCCCACTGAATCTGATGGAAACTGGACGAACCATCCTGCCATGAATGGAACTCGTGGCCGTTCCCATCAGCAGCCCAGTCTCTCTCCCAATAGTGCCATGTGCCGTCCTGAAGCCATTCGGTACCTGTTTCATGGGCCAAAGACGGGACGCTATCGACGTGATCAGGGATCAGGGCATCAGTATCAAGAGCATGCCCCGCTCCTTCTGTATCAGTATGACTATCTGAGACTTGTGAGCTGAACAGATCGACTCGGCTGGATACATCACCCACCGCACCGTCCAAGACGATGCGCTCTTCGAGCTGTTCGAGGATGATTTCAGGAGCATACAGAACAGAGAAGCGAGAGAACATTTCGACCTCCCTCAAAGACGGGAAACGGAGAGCAAATAGCCTGTTACGATGATGGGTTGGAAGGGTGAACTACAAAAGACTAATTACATAAATTGTGAGGTATCATGCGTCAAACTCAAAATCCGGTCAAGAAAAAACGCGTACATGACAGATCGATTGTAGAGCTTTTCCCTTTGCTTCGACACGTTTCCATCGAGTTTATGGAAGATCAGTTCCCGTCTCGGACGAATAGGCTTCTGAGGTAACCATTCCAGGCGACTGGGATGCAGTTGCCTTTGATGAACGGAGAGGGATCTTGCGAGGACTCAAGTCAATGGTGATTTTCAAGATCGCCGAATCTTCCCGACGATACTTTTAATACGAGCCAGAGAAGCCACTTGAAATTCAGGTTTGACTTCTAAAGTCAGTGTCCCGTCATAACCTATGTGGCTTAGCGAAGTCATTATAGTGGTGAAATCGATCATGCCCTCGCCTATGGGAAGATGTAAATCATCCGCCTGAGAATGTCCTCCCATATTGTCGTGCAAATGGACGTGGCGGATGACTCTGCCATGTTTCTCGATAATAGAGATGGATTGGTTGACCGGTCCATGAAGGTTCGCATGTCCCACGTCAAGAGTCAGCCCGAACCCTTGGATTTCGTTCAGTGCGTGCCCAAGATCATCGACGGCTTCGGAGGTGTTCTCAAGGTTGATACTGACAGAATACTTTTTCCCATAGGCAACCAGATCCTTCAAAGCTCTCAGCTTCTCGGCAAGGACGAGGCTGCTCACGATTCGGGTGTTCATTAGGAGATGGGTATTCAGGCAACGGATGTTCATCCTACGCGCTGTATCCACTGTCGCCATGAGGCCTGGAAGATAATGATCCCAAAGATACCCGGTGTCATTGGGGTATTCTTCCAGAGGTCCGTGAGCCATGAGGAAAAATCCTCCCGCAAGGTTGCCGTTTATAAGTCCCAATTCCCACCACATTCTCCTGGCTGAAGCATTCCCAAGAGCTATTTCACCAAAATCGAATCCAGCTTTACGTATTCTGAAGACCTCATCCAAGGATCGTATTGGGACCCCGTAGAGCATTCCTTAACCCCCTCTTACATTTCCGGCCTTCTGGATGCGGCTCCAGTGTGGTGGGTGTCTCCCGCAACCATCCTTGACTCTTCATAACTCCCGCAGTTTATCCCGACGAATCCACAGTCAAAATCAGCCAAAAGAGCATCTAACATGCCCTTCCCTGCCGTGATGTGCATTCCGAGAGAGTACGGATCCATTTCAACGCCGAGCATGAGGCTAAATTCTTTGGAAAATGGGTGATCTTCCCCGAGGTAATCTGCAAGAAGCCACTTTGCCTGCATTCTCCACTTGAAATAGGGCTGAATCTCTATTTTGGCCATGGGATCAGGGCAGGGAAAACGTTCGATCAGTTCGTTAAGCCGCTTCCTGAAATCAGTCAGTGGGGTTTCTTCCGTCTTACAGGCCGTCCCAGCCCTCAGGACGCATGATGATTCTTTCGCGGCCTGAATGGTACCAGTCCTGAGCCACGTCTCCATAGCCTGTAAGATGCCTGCACGGTCTCCAGTGATTGTGAAGCAGACCGAATCGTGGAGGTCAGCCAATTCCCTTTCAAGATCTGATAGGGCCTGGCCCGCAACATCGGCATTGAGAACAACGATCAGAAGATCATCATGCTGTTCTCCCTTCACTTCCCGGAGAAAATCGATCCAGTCGGCCCATGCCTTTTCTCCGAGCCACTCTTTGTCAATCACCGCAATTCGGTAAGGGATAGCTATCACGTCGGGAGAGTCAGATTCCCCTACGTACAATCTAAGGTTCCTCGATGTGCAGAAAGGTCTGAGTTGTTGAATCAGTACCTCATCAGGAGACACGACAAAGACCGTGTCCTCGGATGATGCCAATCCCGTGTGCTCTCCTCCCCAAAATTCTTCCATGACCACCTCCGTTAAGGCGTTG
>Ga0172371_10003860_pt1 | contig 23075 bp, 21 predicted proteins | sample Lak12m_FD_114543 | JGI IMG/M metagenome (GOLD analysis project Ga0172371, IMG submission 114543) | Freshwater microbial communities from Kabuno Bay, South-Kivu, Congo - kab_022012_12m | ecosystem: Environmental > Aquatic > Freshwater > Lake | place: Democratic Republic of the Congo: South-Kivu...
CTTGCCTGCCTTGAGTTCTTTTATAGCTTGGGCTATGTTATTTGTTACTGTCCCTGTCTTCGGGCTGGGCATTAAACCTTTTGGGCCTAAGACTTTTCCTAATTTGCTTAAATCCCTCATCATTTCAGGAGTAGATACCGCAACATCGAAATCCAACCAACCGCCGGCTACTTTATCTATAAGCTCCTGTGCGCCTATAAAATCAGCTCCTGATTCTTTGGCTTCCTTCTCAGCTTCGCCTTTGCAGAATACGGCTATGCGTTTCTTCTTGCCTGTTCCGTGAGGAAGGACCACAGTGCCTCTCAATAACTGATCGGATTTTTTGGGGTCGACGTTCAGCTGAATAGCTAAATCCACAGACTGGTCAAATTTCAACTGCGGCATCCCCTTGAGCAGAGAAACTGCCTCCTCTATGCCGTAGGTCTTGTTTCTATCCACAACCTTTACTGACTCTTTATATTTTTTACTGCGGCCTTTCATTCTTCTACAACCTCGATGCCCATGCTTCTTGCTGTGCCCATTACTGTCTTCTCTGCAACAGCTTCATCGGTAGTATTTAAATCCTGCATTTTCTGCTTTACTATTTCCTTTATCTGCTTTTTAGTTATGGTGGCAATCTTTTCTTTTCCTGCTGTTCCAGATGCCTTAGCCAGATTGCAAGCCCTCTTTACCAAGACAGATGTAGGCGGGCTTTTAACAATAAAATCAAATTTCTTATCTTCATAAACGCTTATGACTACTGGCAGTATCAGGCCTTCCTTGCCCTTTGTCTGCTCATTGAAACTCTTGCAAAACTGCATTATATTGACGCCGTGTTGGCCTAAAGCCGGGCCAACTGGCGGAGCGGGATTTGCCTGCCCTGCTGAAACATAAAGTTTTATCTGTACGACTACTTTCTTTGCCATAGCGAACTAACCTCTTACACCTTTTCTACCTGCCAGTATTCTAATTCCACCGGCGTAGACCTGCCAAAAATTGAAACGCTAACCTCTATCTTCTGTTTATCGGGATGAACGCCCTCTATTACGCCATTGAAATTTACAAATGGGCCGTCCGTAACGCGGACCGCCTCGCCTATATCAAAAGAAACCTTTGGAGTCGGCTTGGTCTGGGCTTCCTGCGTGCGCTTCAGGATATTATCTACTTCCTCGGAAGTTAAAGCGGAAGGTTTGTTACCTGAACCGATAAAACCTGTTACCCCGGGCGTAGTCTTTACCAACAGCCACGACCTCTCGTTAAAATCCATCTCTACTAAAATATATCCCGGGAAAAATTTGCGCTGCGATATTTTCTTTTTGCCGGAACGAACCTCTGAAATCTGCTCCTTGGGTATAACTACCTGCGAGAAACACTCCTTTATCTCGCTGGAGGCAATCTTGGAATCTAAAGCGATTTTAACTTTATCTTCAGAACCCGTCTGAGTATGCACCACGTACCACTTCTTCACTCTAACAATCCTCCCTCAGGCCGCTCATGCGCAAGCGAAGAAAAACGTGACGGGCGCAAAAATTAAACTCAAAAACACAATTGTCAAGGAAAGTAATCATCTCAGAAATGTCGTTAAGAATTTAGAAAGCCCAAAATCAATTGCCCCAATATAAAAAGCCAAGAAAAACGTTGTAGCAATAACAACCCACGTAGCCCCAAGCAATTCATCTCTTGAAGACCAGGAAACTTTCTTTAATTCCTGCTGTACCTCTTTAAAAAAAAGCGGAATTTTCTTTAAACTGTCTGCTATAGCCATCTTTTTAATTTATAAAAAATTATTCCCGTAAGCAGGAGCGGCAGGAATTGAACCTGCAGTAACGGTTTTGGAGACCGTTGGTTTACCATTAACCGACGCTCCTAAAAAACTATTTAACTTCTTTATGGACAACATGTTTTCTGCATTGGCGGCAAAATTTTTTTAATTCTAACCGCCCCTGCTGCTTCTTCTTGTTCTTGGTAGAAGTATATAATCTATTGTTGCAAACTGTGCATTCAAAAAGTATGTGTTCTCTCATCGTTCTGTCGTCGAGGTTTAAGCCCCCGACCGGAATTGAACCGGTGACCCCGTCCTTACCAAGGACGTGCTCTTCCTGCTGAGCTACGAGGGCAACGGTAAAGCCATTATTATATGATGAAAAATATATTTGTCAAGGTTTTTTTGGCTCCAGTGGACATCTGTTAAAAAATCGTAAATACTCATAAATAATAGTTTTAAATACTTTTCGAAAGTAGGGTTTGCACAAGACTAAAAGGCAGGTTTTAGTAACGAAGGGGCCTATTTTTAAACCAATTTATAGTTGCCATGAGTCCATCTTCCAAATCAATTTTGGGCCGCCAATTTAAATATTTTCTTGCCCTGCTTATGTCAGGTCTTCTCCTTGCTGGGTCATCTTGCGGTAAAGGCAGATATTTTATTGCGGAGGCGCTATGAGTCAATTCTATAATAATCGTTGCCAGCTTTTTTATGCTGACCTCTGTCGGGTTTCCTAAATTCACAGGTTCGTTTATACTGGAATTCATTAACCTAAAAATACCCTCTACTAAATCAGAGATATAACAAAAAGAGCGTGTTTGCGAACCATCGCCCTGAATCGTCAGCGGTTTGTTTGCTAACGCCTGCACAATAAAACTAGGCACCGCCCTGCCGTCCTCGCTTTGCATGCGAGGGCCGTAGGTATTAAATATTCTAACAATCCTGGTGTCTAATTTATGCTCCCTGTGGTATGACATCGTAATTGCCTCGGCAAAACGCTTTGCCTCATCGTACACCGACCTTGGACCGACTGAGTTAACGTTACCCCAATAACTTTCTTTTTGCGGATGTTCCAACGGATCTCCATAGATTTCCGACGTAGAAGCAAGCAAAAATCTTGCTTTTTTCAACCGCGCTAAATTAAGGCAATTATATGTCCCGAATGAACCAACCTTTAATGTTTCTATAGAATTTCTAAGATACTCAACCGGACTAGCAGGAGAAGCAAAATGTAAAATAAAATCTACTTTGCCCTTGACGCTAAAATCTCCACTAACATCTATTTTCTTGAATTCAAATAAAGGATTTCCTAAAAGATGTTTGATATTCTCTATCTTTCCAGTGACAAAATTATCAAGGCATATTACTTTATAGCCTTTATTGACCAACAAATCGCATAAATGCGACCCTATAAATCCGGCCCCACCCGTAATCAACACTACTTTACGTCTTGCTTTGCCCATTTTTTACACCTTGAAGATTTTTGGATTATTCAAATTATTATATTTGTTACGCGTATCAAAAATCAACTGCGCATTTTTTAAGAGAAAATCGTAATCAAGATTTGTATGGTCTGTCACAATTATAACACAGTCACTATTAGAGACATTCTGCTTGGTTAATTTTACTGAATGTAAATGTTCTCTTTCTAATGATAAGGAAGACACGTAAGGGTCGTGGTAAGAAACCCTAGCATACCTATTCAGAAGTATCTCAATAATTTCTATGGCTGGGGATTCCCTAACATCAGAAACATCTTTCTTATAACTTACTCCTACAACCAAAATATTCGCCCCCTTCAAAGAACGCTTCTTCCTTAAATTCAGAATCTCTGCGGTTTTATTCACAACATAGGTAGGCATATAGGAATTAATCTGACTAGCTAATTCTATCAAGCGCGGCTCAAAACCATGCATACGCGACTTCCAGGATAAGTACAGAGGGTCTATGGGCAGACAATGTCCGCCTAATCCCGGTCCTGGATAAAACGGCATAAAACCAAACGGCTTTGTCTTGGCGGCCTCAATAACTTCCCATACATTTATTTTTAATCTATCACACAAGAGGGCAAATTCATTAATTAAAGCTATGTTGACTGCCCTGAAGGTATTTTCAAGCAGCTTGGCTGTTTCTGCTACTGTGGAATTCGAAACGCCAATGGCATTTCCGATAATTTTGCCATAAGTCAATTTCGCCAGATAAGTGCAATTTTTCGTTATTCCACCAACTATCTTAGGGATATTTGAAGTGTGAAATTTCTTATTGCCCGGATCTACCCTCTCCGGAGAAAATGCTAAAAAGAAATCTTCGCCGACCTTTAAACCCTTCTTTGAAAATAGCGGCAGTAGAATCTCCGAGGTGGTTCCGGGATAAGTCGTGCTTTCTAAAATAATCAACTGGCCTTTTCTAAAATTATCCTTAATTTTCTTGCTCGCATTTATAATATAGGAAATATCCGGCTCCCGCGTCTTTGTTAGAGGCGTAGGCACGCTAATAATAACGACATCAACATCAACTAAATGTTTATAATCATGGCTGACTTGCAAATATCTGCTTTTTATAACATCTTTCAGCGTTAAGCTCGGGATATCCTGAACATAAGATATGCCTTTCTTAAGCATATTTATTTTTTCTTTGTTTATATCTATGCCAAATACCAAAAAACCAGTTTTAGCGAATTCAACAGCTAACGGCAAACCTACATAACCCAATCCGATTACAGCAATCCTGGCTTTCTTTTTATTAATCTTATTTACCAGCAATTCTTTGTAAGACGGCATCTTATCTCCCTATACCTATATAAGTGAATCCTGATTTGGCGAGTTTGTCTTTATCGTATAGATTACGGCCGTCAATTATCAATGGCCGCCTCATAATCTTCTTAAGACGAGAAAAATCAAGTTCCTTAAATTCATTCCACTCCGTTAAAATCAGAAGGCAATCGCACCCTTTAGCTGCATCATAAGAATCCTTGGCAAAATAGACATTTTTCAGCATATCTTTTGCTTTGGGCATCCCTTGCGGGTCAAATACGCGTATCTTTGCACCCTCTTCCTGCAGCTTTTCAACAACCTTCAATGCCGGCGCAAAACGCAAATCGTCTGTATTGGGCTTGAACGAAAGCCCCAGCACGCCCACACACTTTGACTTGATATTCCACAACGCGGTCTTAATCTTTTTTACGAAATCGATAACTTGGGTCTCATTTATATCTCTGACAACTTTTAGCATTTTAAAATCATAACCTAATTTCTCAGAAATTTTAATAAATGCATCCAGGTCCTTAGGGAGACAGAAGCCGCCGAATCCCAAACCAGCATCCAAAAACGACCTGCCAATCCTTTTATCCAACCCCATCCCCTCTGATACCTTTAAAATATCCGCCCCCGAAAGCTCGCATATCTTGGAGACTGCATTTATGTAAGAAATTTTTGTCGCCAGGAAAGAGTTTGAGGCGTGTTTTATAAGTTCCGCAGACTTTATATCAGTCACGATTTTAGGCGCCTTTATAGGCTTATATAAATCCAACAATAAATCCTTTGCTTTCTTGGAACTTACTCCAATAACAATCCTGTCCGGATTTAAGAAATCATTGATTGCCGTTCCTTCCCGCAAAAATTCAGGGTTAGAGGCAACATCAAAACCTATTCCTTTCTTAAGGTTAATCCTCACGGTGTGTTCAATCCACCTTCCTGTATCGACCGGCACAGTGGATTTGCCTACAATCAATTTATAAGAATCCATATTGGAGGCGATTGACTGCGATACCTTTTCTATCGCGGTTAAATCAGCATCGCCATCTTCCGTAGGAGGCGTGCCTACAGCAATAAAAATTATTAATGACTCTTTTAACGCCTTTTTTATACCGTGAGAAAAACTGAGCCTGTGTTTTTTTACGTTTCTTCTTACTAATTCCTCTAAGCCAGGCTCGTAAATAGGCATAATCATTGCCTTTAATTTATTTATCTTTTCTTTATCGTTGTCTATACAGATAACCTTGTTTCCCAATTCGGCGAAACATGCGCCTGTTACCAATCCCACATAACCAGCCCCTATTATCGCTATATTATACATAATATTTATTTGGTTAATCTCGTTTAGGCGCCTGATGAGTCTTGTCAAATTCAAAACCAACATCAGAAAATGCCTTTAACCTAAACGCTAACCAAAAACTCACCCCTTTCTTCTTTTTGCTGTTTACTACGAATTCCATATCCCAACAATGCAAATCCCTTACCAGGGCGTATTCCTGCTCCTCAAACATCTTTCTGGCGGTAAATTCAAGACGATGATAAGTGCGTATTTTCCACTTTGGATTCAGATTGCGTTCAAAACCAAGAGTAAATACTTCACTGTCTTCCCCGTCGTTAACGCCTGCCGCATAACGATAGCCTGCGCTTATCTTGCCATTATCTTTTAGAGGGAATTTTACGTCAAAATTGGCCGTGCTGAAAGAACGCCTCCTTAAATCAAACTGCGCATCAGACCAAAACTCCAGCCACGAATTAGGAAGCATCTCCAAATCAAAATCTATATAATTGAACCTACTGCCATACCCTTCTAAATTAAAATAATAGGGGCTTTCTACTATAAAGGTGAGAAAATCAACGGAGTCGCCGTTTCTTTTAGTCTGCAACTTATTCTCCAAAGATAACGTAGCGGTATTTTCTTTAGCTATTGAATCAAGGCTATCGAATGCCGTCAATCTTTCAGAAGGCAAAGTAGGATTATGGATATAGGAATATTTTACTGAGGGAGTTATAACGTGACGAAGTTTATTAATTTCCAGCCCGTATTTGTTAACATTGACATCGAATATACGATATAACCTCATAAGCACATCATGCCCGGCATAGAAAACATTACGGAATATTCTTTCGCTTCCATTCTTATCTTTGGAATAATAAGTCTCTCTTGTGCCTATGAAAGGGCTGTTTTCCAGAAACGCGAATCTGAAAGGACATGTTATCTCATTATAAGTATCAAACCTTACCGTATCTTCATCATCATCAGTATAGGCTGTTTTGGAGTTAAAATTATATAGCCCCGATTGATTCTGGTAGTAAAAAGGCGTATCCATAATCTTGTAGCTGACAGTATCAACCTTTATTTCGGGTAACCTTTCTGTTTCGCTATAAAACTGATTAAACCTTTTCTCCAGCATTAGGCTTACAGTAGCATAAGGATAAGTATGGCTGGCTAAAAGATAACTTGTTTCCTGTGTGTCTTTTTCGTATTCCCTATAGAAATATCTCTTTAGGAAATCAGCATCCGAATAATCATTAATCTGCATTAGAAAATGATCATTGCCTTCCTCGCTGTCCCATTTATGCTTATATTGCACCCTATAACGTTTATTATCTTTAAAAAACGGGGCTACCTCGCCTCTGCCGGTCAATTTCTCGCTTACCTGATAATAACGGAATAATCCGGCGCCTAAATCTCCCGGGAGTAATTCAAAGTCTGCGCCGCCGCCAAAACCTTTATTCGCGCGCCAGTCGGTATGCAACGTCCCTTTCACATTATCATTAAGGTAATACGTGTATCTCGTAAGCAAATAACCGCCCCACTCCTTGGACATACCCGGAGAAAAACTGAATCCCTCGCGTCTATCCTTTATGCTCTGTGTAAAAAACGGCAAATAAAAAAGTGTCCTTTTGCCTACCCTAAATTTTACATTTTTCGCCCTGACTTTATCGTCTGGAATAATCTCTATCTTGCGGGCATGGAGGTGATAGTGCGGCTTGTCTAAATTGCAAGTAGTTATATCGCCATTATATAAGATATATTTTGCAGGCGATTTCTCTACCTCGGGAGACAAGGCGAAATAAGGATCCGTTTTTATATCGGCCTGGATAATTCTTCCTAGTTTTGTATCAAAGTTATAAAAAGCCTTTTCTCCCTCTATTACCCCTTTCTCATCTTTTAATTTTACGTTGCCCTCTGCCATCACATCTTTGGCCTTGGTAAATACAGTAATCTTATCGCAGGTTAAGACTGAACCTCCGTATTCAATTTTTACATTTCCTTCAGCGACTATCATCTGCTTATCGGTGAAGAACTCTACATTGTCGCCATTTACAATAATGGGAATTTGCTGAGGCTGTGTTTTTTCTCCCGATTCCTGCGCAAAACAAAAATAGGAATACGCCACTAACGCAACAATTAAGATTACAGTTAAGTAATGCTTTTTGAATTCTAACATTTATTTCTATTATTCTTGCAAGAAATACTGTCTTTTACTAATAGCGCTGCGCCCATCAGCCCAGCATCTTTACCTAAAACAGCTTTTTTAACCACTACGGACTCAGCCTGAATAGGCATAGCCCTTTCATCTATGGTATTTCTTATCTTTTTAAATACAAAACCTCCGGCAAAAGATAGACCTCCTCCGATAACTATTACCTCAGGATTAAGCAAATTAACCACCCCAGCCAAGGCAATACCTATTTTCTCGGCGAAACTGTTATAAATATCCAAAGCGACTCTGTTTCCTTTTTCTGCCAGTTCGCTCAATTTCTCCAACGTAATATTCTTTATTTTAAGCCTATCTCTGGCTTCTTTTATTATAAAAACATTGCCTACATATCGCTCTAAGCATCCTCTGCCGCCGCAATTGCAGGCTGGCCCGTCAATGCTTATAGGCATATGCCCAATTTCTCCGGCGCAGAAATCAGCGCCCCTGAATAAACTGCCGTTTAATACCAACCCTCCGCCTACGCCAGTTCCCAAGGTAATACATACGGCATTTTTTGCTCCTTTGGCAGCCCCTAATTTCACTTCCGCCAAAGTCATCAAATTGACATCGTTATCGACAAAAACCTTGACGCCTATTCTCTTTTCTAATATTTTTTTGAGAAATGTGTTCTGCCAGCCTTTTATATTAGGTAAATAGTGGATTTTACCCCTTGAATAATCAACAGGCCCGGGAACGCCTATGCCTAACCCTAAAACCTGCTTTTGGCAGACATTCTTATCTGCCATGAGATTACGAACTAACGCTACCATTCCTGCAATCAGCTTTTCCCTGGAAGGAAAATCCTTGGTGCAAAAACATCTCCTGGATAAAACTCTCAAATCCACATCCAAGAGCATTACCCTTGTATTAGTCCCGCCTAAATCTATGCTTATAATATATTTACGCATATTAGATGTAGATTTTAACTTAAAATAGCCATCTTTGCAACAAAATTCGCCTTGTTTATAACTAACGGCTTTTGGGAAATGGTGTTATCAACTATTTTTATTATTTAATTCTGAAGAGTAGGTGGTAACTTTATTCTTGCCGGTATTTTTTGAGTGGTATAAAGCGATATCGGCTTTATCGATAAGCTCCTGGCTGACGGTGGTATCCTGCGGAAAACTTGATATGCCTATACTAATGGTAACATTAAGCACTTCGTCAAAAGCCTTGATGGAAGTTGACTCTATCGACTTGCGGATTCTTTCTGCTGCGAATACAGCGCCTTCCGGAGGAGTCATAGGCAGAATCACCATAAATTCTTCACCGCCGTATCTACCTAATAAATCTATTTCACGACAATTGGATTTAATAATCTCCGCTACGGTCTTTATTATGACATCTCCCACCAAATGCCCGTACTTATCGTTAATTGCTTTAAAATTATCTATGTCGGCCATAAGAAAAGACAACGATAAATCCATCTCTTTGGAGCGGGATAACTCTTCTTCTAAGCGATCCATACAGTATTTCCTGGTAAAAATCTTTGTCAATGAATCTGTTATCGATAAATCCTGGACTCTCTTATAAAGACGCGCCCGTTTGATGCTGGTTAAGAATTGCGCAGCCAAAATGTCCAAGGTAGCCCTTTCGCTTTTCTGCAGGCCTTTTATAGCCAGATAGCCATAATTCTCTGTATCAGCCCTAAGCGGTATCATTTCAAAACCAGATAAACCATCTCTGACATCCATGTTCGTCAGATAACTGCACGCTTCAAAATGTATAAATGTAGCCAACCCCTTCTTAAAACTCAAAAAAATCTTGCTTTCTTCCAGATATTCGCATATATCCTTGGTAATCTCATAAATATTTGTAATCTTTACCAAATCCTCTTCTCTTTTAAGGTTCTCCTGCTTAAACTGCTCTTTCTGTTCCGAAAGCGTATTAAAATTATTCTCTAAATTAACAAATTCAGACAAAGAAACATTCTTCTTTATGGCTATCTTGGTTTTTAAAGAAGCTAATATTGTGATTAACGTTATAACAAAAATTATGCTGAAGGCAATGAACATACTTTATTCCTTCCCTGCTGTTTCGCTTTATACATCGCAGCATCGCTCTGTTTAATTAAATCTACCCATGAATCGGCATCCGAAGGATATGCAGCAACGCCTATGGAAACCGTTATCTTCACCGGCGAGCGGCGCAAAATAATAACTCCTTCTTCTATGCCTTTGCGAAGGTTCTCAGCCAATTTTAAAGCCTTGCTCTTCTTTGTATCAGGAAGAACCACCACAAACTCCTCCCCTCCAAACCGGGAAATAATATACGCTGGATCATGAAACACTCCTTTTAATAAATCGGCGATATGCATCAATACTATATCTCCAGCGCGATGCCCAAAATCATCGTTATATTTCTTAAAATGATCTATGTCTATCATAAGCACAGACATTTCAGAATTTTTTCTAAATATATACTGCAATTCTTCCTTGCCGCGCTCATCCAAAAACCTTCTCAGATAAAGGCCTGTCAACCCGTCTTTAATCGCCAGCTCCTCGACATCCTTATAGAGCAGCGAGTTTTCTATAGCGATACCGGCCAGGTTGGAAATCGTAGATAAAAACCTTAAATCATCGGAAGAGAATTTGTTCGCCTCCTCAGATTCCATCCTTAAAATTCCTATGAACCTATCAGAAGTAATAAGCGGGACTATAATCAACGAACCGATGGGTCTTGAAATTTCCTTTTTTATTCTACGGAAGTCAAACCTGAAATCCTTACTTGCGTCTTCAATCAATAAAGGCTGGTTATGCTTTATTACCCATTCGTTAAGCAAATCCCCATATTTCTCTTTTATTATTAAATCCGACCTTAACTTCTTGCTAAATAATATCTCTGGATTATTATTCTCGTGATTTATCAGATATATTAATACGCTGCCAGAGCCGCCAAACAATATAAAAGTTTCTTCAGCGACAGCCGTCCCTACCTCCGATAAAACAAGGCTCTGATTGAACCTGTCTAACGCCTGTTTTAATAATGTATACCTGTAATTTCTTTTGTCTAAAGAAGGAGTAAGTATTTTTTCTTTCCTGATGGATTCCTGTAGCAAATTAATTTTCTCGCGTAAATCCTGTTTTTTTATCTCTAATAAACCTCGCTCTTTTTTATTCTTTTGATAAATAAAGATGGAAAAAATTAAAGATAAGAAATAAACAGCAACTGGAAAAATAAAAGATTTTTTAAAGATATAAGAAAGAGAAGCGGCGTGCAGGATAATTAGGAGAATAAAAAGCGGAGGGTTTAAACTAAATAATTGTCTTTTCTGTTTCTGTATCAAAGAAATGCACCTTATTCATGTCAAATACTAAATCCATATCCTGGTTTACTTCCGGCCGGTTATGCGCGCCTACTCTTGCTATAAACGAATGTTTCCCGGTAGTCAAATGCAGAAAAACCTCCGAGCCCATCGGCTCTACGACTTCACAGGTAACAGTGACAACATTCTCTGGCGGGGCCTGAGAAACAAAAAGCTTATCATATATATCTTCTGAACGAATACCAAATGTTATCTCTTTATCTACGTAGGGCATGAGAACCGCCCTCATCGAATCAACAATCTTAACCCTGAACCTTCCCTCGTTAAAATAGATATGCCCGTCGGGTTTTATGATTTTACCCTGCATAAAATTCATCGGCGGGCTGCCTATAAAACCTGCAACGAATTTATTTACAGGCTTATCGTAGATTGTCATAGGGTCTGCGACCTGCTGGACGACTCCATCGCGCATTACGGCGATACGGCTGCCCATTGTCATAGCCTCTATCTGATCATGAGTAACATAAATCATCGTAGAAAGTATGCGCTGGTGTAACTTATTTATTTCCGTGCGCATCTGGACTCTCAATTTAGCGTCTAAATTGCTCAGAGGCTCATCAAACAAAAACACCATTGGCTTTCTTACAATCGCTCTGCCTACGGCAACGCGCTGCCTCTCGCCGCCGGATAATTCGCGCGGGCGCCTGTCCAGTAAATGGGCTATGCTTAATATATCTGCGGCTTCCTTGACTCTCTTTTCTATTTCGTTCTTTGGATAGCGTCTTAACTTCAAACCAAAAGCCATGTTCTCAAAAACAGTCATATGCGGATATAAAGCATAGGTCTGAAATACCATGGCTATATTCCTATCTTTGGCTGGAACATCATTCACAAGGCGGTCGCCAATATAAATCTTGCCTTCTGTAATATCTTCCAAGCCGGCAACCATCCTAAGCGTAGTAGATTTTCCGCATCCGGAAGGACCGACTAAAACAAGAAATTCCTTATCTTCAATATTAAGATTTACATTATAAACAGCGCGGACATTGGGAGGGTAAATCTTGGATACGTTTACTAAATTAACCTTTGCCATGCTTTCTGCCTAATTTTTTAATAAATGATTATGTTTATTATATATAAAACTCTTTACCTGTCAACTCAAATAATTCAGCAGTTCAGAAAGCGTTTCTTTGAGTTGTTTTCTGTGGACAATCATGTCTATAAGGCCATGCTCAAGCATAAATTCGGAACGTTGAAACCCCTGAGGCAATTTCTGTTTGATTGTCTGTTCGATAACGCGAGGGCCGGTAAAACCTATTAACGCCTTGGGTTCGGCTATAATAACATCTCCTAACCCCGCAAAGGACGCCATTACCCCTGCCATTGTCGGGTCTGTAAGTATAGAAATATACAATTGCCCTGCCTCGTGGTGCTTTGCCAACGCAGCCGATGTCTTCGCCATCTGCATCAGCGAAAACATTCCCTCATACATACGCGCGCCGCCACCCGAACCCGAAACTATTATGACTGGCATTTTCTTTGCAGTGGCATGCTCGATTGCCCGAGTAATCTTTTCTCCTACCACCGACCCCATAGAGCCCATAATAAAACGCGAATCTGTAACAGCCAGGGAAATTTTCTTTTTATTTATCTCTCCTTCGCCGGTTATCACCGCTTCTTTTAATTCAGTATCATGCTGGTCTTCCTCTAATTTATCTTTATAACTCTTGTGGGCTTTAAAATTTAGGGGATCTGCTGTCTCTATATTGGCGTTAGTCTCCACAAATGTATCTTTATCTATCAGTAAATCTATGCGTTCATGCGCAGTTAATGGAAAATGGAAATTGCATTTAGGGCAAACCCTGCTATTTGCTTTTAATTCCTTATTATATATCGGCTGTGAGCAGCTTTCGCATTTAGTCCATAAGCCGCGCGGAATATCTTTCTTCCTGATTTTTACTAACGTGTATCTTGGTTTTCCGAATAACGGCATATTAAATGAGCCCGCCACATTTTTTGGCGGGCGAATTTGACCCAGCACTAATTTGCCATGCTAGGCAGATTTGTAAATTGTTACGCATTTGTGAAATGAACATCTTAAACCCCCAATCCAACATATTTAAAAATTAGTGCTGGGTTAGTTCTGACAGAGACTTGACGTTCGCTGTCACTCCGCAAGTCTCGTCCTCGCTAAACTTATGCATCACTAATCCTGAAAGAGGCTTGGGATAGAAATAAGTTGACTTTGGAGGCATCTTCTCACCACGCAATGCCACGTCCCTAATTTGTCTTACATTTATAGGCCTTAAAATAAAAGCGAACTTACCTTCATTATCCGCCAAATCTTTAATCTCGTAAATATCTTTTGTATATACTATATCTTCCTTTCTAATTTTTAATAATTCGCCAAAAACATAAAAGTCCAATACGGCTACATCAAGGTTTTTGAACCATTTCTTTTGTTTGAAATAATTATCGCTAGATTTCTTATCCTTGAGTTCCAGCAGATAGTAATCCTTATTATAGTATAATCCGAATATACGTTTGTTCTTGGTTGACTTCTTGAGTTTTTCCTCAAGAACCGATACTGAATCCACCCTGGAAACCTTAAATATATCCTTAAGGCGGTTAAGGTCTGCTTTTAACTTGACTATTCTGTGTATGGGTATCACGTATAAGCCTTCGTCTTCCATAGGCGTAAAATAAGTCATTACGCAATTATAACTTTTATCGGCGGAGTAGTTTTTATCTTCCTTGCGCATCAAATTAAGGTACATCAATGATACCTCAAAACGATGATGCCCGTCGGCTATAAAAATTTTCGCGTCTTTCATCTTGCGGCGGACTTCCGCAATCTTACCCTCGTCACTCAGCCGCCATACAGAATTCCTTACCCCCTGCGCATCCTTCAATGCAAAATCCGGCTTTATTTTAGAAAGATAATTGCTGAATATATTTTTTACGATTTTACCTTTGTCAGGAAAAATGGTAAAGATTGGGCTCAGATTTGCCTTTACATTTTTTACCAATTCCAGCCTGTCCATTTTCGGGGCTGCGTGAGTATTCTCATGAGGAAAAACAATTGCGGAATCGCTGATATCCAGGAGGGCGATAAAACCTATGCGCGACAGCTCCCTGCTGCCGCACGAATAATCCTGTTTATAGAAATATATAGTATCTTTTTTATCTTGCTTTAAAATATCGGTTTTAAGCCATTCATTAAAGAATAGAGTCGCCCTTGTATATTTATTGTTAGTGTCATTATCGCCATCTTCCGTCTTATTCAGAATCAGGCGTATAAAATTATAAGGGCTCTCGCGGTAGTAAAAATCCTGCTCCTCTTTATTTATCACATCGTATGGAGGGCATACCACTGTTGATAAATCTGCTATATTTTCCGGATTATAGCATATGCCTTTGAAGCCGCGAATATTCGTCATAAAATATCCATTCTATTTTTTATTCAGTTTAATGCGCCGGGCAATTCGAACAGCCAGGATTATCTCCTTTTGAGACAGGGCAACTGCCGGGTTTAATCTTGCTCTTTCCTGTCTTATCCTTACGATAATCTGTGGCATAGAAACCAGAACCTTTAAATATTATGCCCGCCCCAGAGCCTATCAATCTCTTGACGCTATGTTTATGGCATGCCGGACAAACCTTGACCGGCTGTTCAGTCATATATTGAAACTTTTCAAACTTATGTCCGCAACTCTGACATTCATATTCATACGTAGGCATAATACTCCTTTATTTACATTTATCTAAATACTTTTTTTATTTTCTCTGCGAATGAAGAAACCTTATCAACTTCTTCGCCCCTTGATTTGGCAAACTGTTCGATAAGGCGCAATTCCTCCTTGGATAAATTCTCCGGAGTCTGGACATTCACTTTTACCAATTCATCCCCTTTGGAAGACGAATGCACGCTGGGAAGGCCTTTTCCTGCCAGTCTAAAAATCCTGCCCCCTTGCGTGCCTCTTGGTATCTTCATCTTAACGCTGCCGTTTAAAGTAGGCACTGTTGCTTCTCCGCCCAGTATTGCCTTAACCATAGAAATAGAAACTTCACATAAAACATCCTGACCGTTGCGGTCAAAAATAGAATGCCGCTTTACATACACCAGGACATATAAATCTCCACTGCCGCCCTGGCCCTCTTCGCCTTCCCCTCTTATGCGAAGATGTGAGCCATGCTCTATGCCAACCGGAATTTTTACGTGAATTTTACGAGTTTGTTTAATTCTTCCCTGCCCATTACAAGCTGGACAATATGCAGTTATAATCCTGCCTTCTCCCCGGCATTTAGGGCAAGTCTGTGTCATATGAAAGAAACCGCTCGATACTGTAATCTGCCCCCTGCCGCCGCACTGAGAACACGTAGTCTTTTTAGAACCAGGCTTCTCCCCGGAACCTTTACAGGTGCCGCATAATTCATAACGAGGAACATTTAAAACTTTCTCGACACCTGTATTGACTTCTTCCAGCGTAATCTCTGTTTCCAACTCCAAATCCCTGCCGCGCCTCGCCCTTCTCGACCTCCTGCCGCCGCCTAAAAATTCAAAACCTCCATCTCCGAAAATACTATCGAAGATACTGCCGCCAAAACCTCCTGCCAGATCCTCAAAGATGCTGGAGAAATCAGCCCCGCGGAATATATCTTCGGTAGTGTATCTCTGGTCTACGCCTGAATGCCCATACTGGTCATAGAGAGAACGTTTCTGGGAATCCGACAAAACAGCGTATGCCTCTGAAATCTCCTTAAACTTTTCCTCGGATTCCTTCTTCTTCTCAGGAGGAACCCTGTCAGGATGATATTGCAAAGCCAGGCTTCTGTAAGCTTTTTTTATGTCATCTAAAGAGGCGTTCTTTTTTACGCCCAAGATTTCATAATAGTCGCGTTTTGTCGTCATCTAAATTACTTTTTATCCTCGTCTTCAGCGCGATACTCTGCGTCTATAACATCGTCCTTAGGCGGTTTCTCTTGAGCGCCGTTATCCGGACCTTCCGCGTCGGCTTTTGGCTGTGCGCCAGCGCCGGCTCCCTGCGACTGCTGTTTTGCTGCGCTCGCCTTGTAAATTTCTTCGGCGAGCTTATGCGAGGCCTGACTTAACTCTTCCATTCCTCTTTTTATCCTGTCAATATTCTTATCTTTGACAGCCTCTTTCAGTTCTTCAACTTTCTTCTGAATTGTTTCTTTTTCCCCTGCTGAAACCTTATCGCCGTAATCTTTCAATGATTTTTCAGTGGCGTAGATAAGATTATCAGCCTGATTGCAAACTTCTACTTCTTCTTTGCGTTTTTTATCCTGCTCGGCAAACTTCTCTGCTTCCTTAACCATTCTGTCAATCTCTTCCTTAGAAAGTTTCTTGGGAGCAGTGATGCGGATAGATTGCTCTTTGCCTGTGCCTAAGTCCTTGGCGCCGACATGCACAATACCATCCTTATCAATATCAAAAGTTACCTCAATCTGAGGGATGCCTCGTGGCGCAGGAGGAATACCTACTAAATCGAATCTGCCAAGCTCAGTATTGCCTTCGACCATAGGGCGTTCGCCTTGCAACACGCGCACAGTAACAGCTGTTTGATTATCAGCCGCCGTAGAAAACACCTGGCTTTTTTTTGTGGGTATCGTAGTATTTCTCTCGATTAATTTCGTGAAAACTCCTCCTAATGTTTCTATGCCTAAAGACAAAGGAGTCACGTCAAGAAGCAATACTTCTTTTGCTTCGCCTTTTATGATTGCCGCCTGAATAGCAGCGCCCATTGCCACGCACTCCATCGGATCAACGCCGCGCTCTATCTTCTTGCCTACAAAATCCTCCACGAACTTCTGGACAATAGGCATTCTTGTGGGCCCGCCAACCATAATAATCTTGTCTATTTCAGAAGCCTTGAGGCCGGCATCTTGCAAAGCCTGTTCCATGGGATGCTTGCAACGTTCTATTATGGGGTTGACTAAATCTTCCAGCTTGGCGCGATTTAAACTCATTGTTAAATGCTTAGGCCCAGAGGCATCCGCAGTAATAAAAGGAAGATTTATGTCTGTCGTGACTGTGCTGGAAAGTTCAATCTTTGCCTTCTCTGCCGCCTCGCGCAGCCTCTGCATAGCCATTTTATCTTTTCTTACGTCAATACCGCTCTCCTTTTTGAACTCGGAAGCGATATAATCAATCAATACGGCATCCATATCTGTTCCGCCGAGTTGTGTATCGCCGTTAGTCGATTTTACCTCGAAACCGCTGGCATCATGCTGTTTGTCATACCACATATCCATAATAGTAACATCCAGAGTTCCGCCGCCAAAATCAAACACCATAATCTTTAATTCTTTTCCGGTCTTGTCCAAACCATAAGCCAGACACGCAGCCGTAGGCTCATTAATAATCCTCAAGACATTCAAACCCGCGATTTCTCCGGCGTCTTTTGTTGCCTGTCTCTGGTTGTCGTTAAAATAAGCTGGGCAGGTGATAACAGCCTCTTCTACTTTTTCGCCCAGATAGGCTTCAGCGTCCTGTTTGACTTTCTGCAGTATAAAAGCCGATATCTGCTGCGGGCTGAATTCTTTGCCATAGACTTTAAACTTATAGTCCGTGCCCATTTTTCTTTTAGCAGCTAAAATAGTCCCTTCGGGATTTATGGCTGCCTGCCTTCTGGCGGGCTCTCCTACTAATTTCTGCCCATCCTTGCTAAAGGCCACAACCGACGGAAACGCCTTGCCCGATGAAACGCCTGCGCCTTCAGCAGACGGAATTATAACGGGCCTGCCCGCCTCCATTGTCGCAGCTGCAGAATTAGAAGTCCCTAAATCAATTCCAATTACTTTTGCCATGTTCTTCGCTCCTTTCGTCGCTCAGAGAAACCAGATACCAGTTAATAGTAACCAGACTATTGAGAATCAATCAAACCACGGAGCATACTGGTAATTTCTCTAGCATCTCTCCTAAGCTCTAAATAATCATCATGTTTAATTAATCTTTGTCTTTTCAAAACATTAAATACAGAAACACATTCTCTCGCCGAATCAGATGAAATATTGAAATACCTTTGTTTTTCCTTTTGGGATTTTTTACCATTCCCTTCAGCTATATTATTCGCAATAGACAACCCAGCTCTTATGAGATTATTACCTATCGCATATTTGTATTCTTGATCCAAATTCTTATAAATCTCAAATATCTTATCAATGAAATCTAAAGATTTATGATAAACTCTTAATTTTTCAAAGTCAAACTCAAAGTCCTTCATTCCGTTCCTGGTTTCTGTTCTCTGGTTTCTTAGTTTTAGAGACCTTTACCTTTGCCGTTCTTATTACCTTTTCGCCCAACATATAACCTTTCTGCAGTTCTTCCAAAACGATATTTTCCTCATGCTCGTCGCTTTCTGACTGCATCAAGGCCTCATGCAGGTTGGGGTCGAATAATTTTCCTTTTGCTTCAATTGACCTTACATTATTACGCTTTAACAAATCATAAACGTGGGAAAGAATCATTTCTATGCCTTTTAGAAACGCCTCTGAATCCTGATGGTGGCTCTCTCTTGCTTCTACGCTGCGTTCCAAATCATCAAGAATACCCAATAAATCTACTATTATCCCCTCATTGGCATATTTGACAAATTCCTGCTGTTCGCGCTGCATCCTTTTCTTTGCGTTATCAAATTCTGCCTGCAGCCTCAGATAACGATCAGAACATTCCTTAAGCTTGCTGTTTGAATCGGCTAAATCTTTTTCTAATTTCTCTATCTCGCTTTTCTTAATCTGCATAATCTTATCATTTTCCTCGCCGTCTACAGGTTCTGTGCGTAAAACATTGCCTTCTTTCTCGGCTTCAAGATTATCTTTATTCACTTTGTTCTTTTTATCTTTATTAAACATTTTTAGAACTCGTCTATAACCAACTCGGATAAATAATCCATCATGGGTATAACCCTGCCATAAGCCATACGCTTAGGGCCTAATACCGCAAGCCTTCCTGATTTCCTTGACTTTGGGCTTTTGCATTCACGAACTACGAGGGAACAGTTATTAATCCCCAGGCAGTCGCACTCATCCCCCACAAAAACTTCCATGGCGCTTGCCATTTTGCGATTCATCAAACCAAGAAGTCTGTCTTCTTCCAAGGCTTTGAATATCGAACTAATGGTGCCTACATTCTGAAATTCCGGCTGCTCCAATAAATAGCTCCAACCGCAATAATAAATTTTGTTTTCGTCTTCCTCGTTTACTATGCCCACATAGTGTGTCAGGTCGGAGATGATTTTGGAGGCATTCTCCAGAATATCCCTTTTCATTTCCAAGTAGGAATCAAAGAAATTCCGCAGCGTATCCTTTTCGCTTAAGGACAACTGCACTTTATGCATCAAATCGTTAATGTAGAATTTGTAACCTAAATCCGTAGGAACCCTGCCCGAGGAAGTATGCGGATGCATAAGATAACCCTGCCCCTCCAAATCCTTTAATATATTTCTTATGGTAGCCGGGCTTAAATCAAACCTATAATTATCAAGCAAAGCCTCCGAGCCGACCGGCTGAGCAGTCTCTAAATACAGCTCAATAGTCTTCCTCAGGATATCCATCCTTCTTGAATCATAATCAACTTTACGAACCATTTTACTTAACCCTCTGTTTTTTATTCAGTTATGACTACAATGAAACAAACTTTAGCACTCTCCACCTAAGAGTGCTAAAGGGATTATAATTCTATCACATAAAAAGTGCTTGTCAATACTTTTTTTATATGATGGCAAATAGAGCATAAATACATCCTTACCCTATATATTTCAATGAACAATGTTAATCTGCTAAACTAATAAATTAAAATTAGTTTGTAAAAAAAACTCACGTATGATAACATAGGAGCATGTTTGAAGAGATGAAAAAACAAATCGACAGGGAATTGACGAAATTCCTCAAGAATACCGATAGGTTGTATTCTTTAAATAAAACCTCTCCCCTTCTTTCTAAATACATCAGGAATTTTGTATTGCGGGATGGTAAAAGAATACGGCCTATTTTGTTCATTATAGGTTACCGCAGCTTCGCCAAAAAGATAGCCCCTAACCTATACACCTCGGCTTTAGCCATAGAACTCCTCCACGACTTCATGTTAGTCCACGATGACATAATTGATAAATCTGAAACCCGCAGAGGCAAACCTTCAATGCATGCCATGTTTAATAGCTACCTGGCTGATAAAAAAGGTGTTAAATTAAACGGACAGGATCTGGCTATAGTAGCCGGCGATGTTATTTATGCAATGGCCATGCAGGCTTTCCTGGCGATCAAAGAGAAAAAAGAACGCAAGGAAAAAGCCCTAAAGAAATTTATCGAAGCAACCATCCATACCGCGACCGGAGAATTCTTAGAGCTTGTCTACGGCATTAATGACCTCAAGAATATAGAAAAGAAGAACATATTAAAGGTATATGATTGTAAAACCGCATATTATACCTTCGCCTGCCCCCTCGCCGCAGGCGCCATACTGGCTGGAGCGAGCCAGCCGGAAACAGAAAAATTATCCAGTTATGGCATATATTTAGGTAGGGCATTCCAAATCAAAGACGACATAATAAGCATGTTCCAGGAAGAAAAACAGACCGGCAAGTCTTCGCTCTCTGATTTAAAAGAAGCTAAAAAAACGCTTATAATCTGGTATGCCTATCACCACACGGATAAAAAGAATCAAAATATCATAAGAAAAATCTTCTCAAAGGATGATGTAAATAAAAAAGACTTGCTTACCATAAGAAAAATTATAACGGAATCAGGGGCTTTGGAATACGCCAAGAAAGAGATATCGAGGCTAGCCAGAAAATCACAAAATATTATCAAATCCTCTAAGATAAAACCCCTCTATAGGGAGCTTCTGGTCAACTATACCCAAAACATCATAAATATATAATATATGATCCGCACAGATAAAGATATTCGCTACGGTTTCATCATCGCTGAAAATATTACCAGAAAATACTCAAAGACATTTTATTTAGCCTCCAAATTCCTGCCCCGCGATAAAAGATATGCCTTATATACAATATACGCCATCTGCAGAATAAGCGATGACGCCGTAGATACAAATACGGATAATTACAGAACTAAATCATTGGAAAAAATTAAAGAAAACATAAACTTGGCTTATACCGACAATAAAACAGATCAAAAACTGATAGATGCTTTTAGGATAATTGTACAGACATATAGTATTCCAAAGGATTATTTTGACACTTTCATAGAAGGCATGTATATGGATATATACAAAAATCGCTATGAGAACTTCAATGAACTATATGTTTATTGCTGCAAAGTAGCCGGCGTAGTCGGACTCATGACTATAAAGGTACTGGGCTGTAGGGATAAAGAAGCTGAAAAATATGCCGTAGATTTAGGTATTGCCATACAACTTACTAACATTATCAGAGACATCAAAGAAGATTTCTCCAGAGGCAGGATTTATCTGCCTAAAGACGAGATGGAAAAATTCGGCGTATCCGAAAATGATATCGTGCGGGGAATTCTAAATAATAATCTCATGGAGCTAATAAAATTTCAAATAAAGCGGGCAGAACAATACTATGATGATACAACTCAAGGAATCCCTATGATATTAGACAGGACCTCGCGTATCACAATATGCCTAATGAAAGAAATATATGCGGCTATTTTGGATTCAGTAGAAAAAAATAAATACGATGTATTTTCTAAACGTGCTTATGTGCCCATGCATAAGAAAATATCTATTACATTGAAAATATTGTCAAAAGGAAAATATTTATGAAAATTAACATTGCTAAATCGGCTGGTTTCTGTTTTGGAGTAAAAAGGGCGATTAAAATCGCCAATGAAACTCTTAAAGAAAGAAAAAAAGCCTATATGTTAGGAGATATAGTCCATAATGAAGACGTGGCTAAAAAATTACGTGAGGCTGGGATAAAAAAAGTCAACAGCTTAAGCAATGGCAAAGGTAAAACCCTTTTAATACGCGCTCACGGCGCCTCGCGTAAACTCTTTGATAAAGCCCTGCGGCTAGGTTATTCTATCGTAGACGCTACCTGCCCTATGGTAAAAGAAATTCAGAATATAGCAATTAAAAATGAACTCGAGGGATGCCGTATTATAATTATAGGCGATAAAAAACACGATGAAGTGCGCGGCATTGTGGGGCAATTAAAAAATAAAGCCATAGTTATAGACAACATCAAAAATATCCCATTAGAAAGAATCAAAGAAATAAAGAAGGCTGCTGTCGTAGTACAATCTACCCAAAATTTAGAGAAAGTTACAGAGATAGTTAACGCCTTGAACGCCTATATAGGAGAGTTAAAATTCTTTAATACGATATGCAATCCCACGAGGATGAAACAGGAAGAAATAAAAACTATGCCTCTTGCAAATGACGTGATGATCATTATCGGCTCCAAGACAAGCGCCAATACAAAAAGACTGTATGAAATATCTAAATCGATTAATAAGAAAAGCTACTGGGTTAATTCAAGAAATGAGATTAAGCGTAAGTGGTTTAAAAATAGTAAAAAGGTAGGAGTTACAGCAGGCGCATCAACACCAGAGTCTACAACACTGGAAATTATAAAATATATAAAGAAACTTAACGGATGCTAATTATTAACGTAGTCTTTTAGTTTATAAGAAACCACCGAAGGCAACATTGCTTCTATATTAATAGAATCAGCTGTATAACCTATCGATTTAACCTGTCCCTCCCTATAGATTAAATTAACCAAATCCATCCTGCCAATAGGTAAAGTTAAAGAAATCAAAGTAATCATTTTCTCTAATTTCTGCTCGATTAAATTAAGCAACCCGCCAAGATTCTC
>Ga0172371_10003861_pt1 | contig 23073 bp, 27 predicted proteins | sample Lak12m_FD_114543 | JGI IMG/M metagenome (GOLD analysis project Ga0172371, IMG submission 114543) | Freshwater microbial communities from Kabuno Bay, South-Kivu, Congo - kab_022012_12m | ecosystem: Environmental > Aquatic > Freshwater > Lake | place: Democratic Republic of the Congo: South-Kivu...
TACAATCGCCGGACTTGGTTTGTTGTGTTTTGGTGGAAAAATTTTAGTTGATAATGCTGTGATATTGGCGAAACTTGCTGGATTGTCTGAAGCGTTCATAGGTTTAACCATCGTTGCTGTTGGAACCTCATTGCCAGAATTGGCTACGTCAGTCATTGCGGCTTATCATAAACATGATGATATTGCGGTTGGCAATATAGTTGGTTCTAGTATTTTTAATGTTTTTTGGATTTTGGGTTTAACTTCAACTTTAATGCCTTTGACATTTAATCCTGCGGCGAGTTTTGATGTGTTGGTTGGCGTGGCTACAACATGTTTACTTTTCTTTTTCATGTTCATATCTACCAAACACAAAATTGATCGTTGGCAAGGTGTCACGTTTTTAGCGCTGTATGTTGGATATGTTGCTTATTTGGTGATGAGAGGATGAGGATGGTTGCGGATTTTTTTTGGTTCAATTACAATCATTCTGCGTATCACAACATCATTTTTGCTTTTTAAAAAGTCGCCTGGGAAGTCAAACCAGATGCGTTTGAAATCAACACGGTTGAGTGTGTCAAATGTGCCAAAACGCGGGTTCATTAAGATAATGTTTTTTGTTGTTAGTCCAACAGCAACGCTGTAATGTCCGTCTCCATTATGAAACCAGTCAACTATCACTGGAATTTTTTGTTTTAGTAATTTTTCAATGTCAGAAAAATCGGCCATGTCTTTAATGTATGCTTTGAATCCAAGTTCACGCGATGCTTTGACTATCCCTTCTGTCGAAGTGCCTTTAGCGCGCGTGGCGCCGGATAATTTTGCCAGTTTTTTTCAGTTTTTTTGACGCCAAAATAATTCAAAACACAGCGCAAGCTGGTTGGTCCGCACATGTCGTATGATTGTTCAAATGGTTTTATTTTTAGCATATTATTTTAAAGACATGACAACAAAACCTAATTCATCTATTTTTTCTTTTGGCCAGAAATTTAGATCTCTGGTTTTTAAGACAAAAGTGACTTCTTTTTCAATTTCTCTGCCAGTGTATTGTTTGGTGTTTGGGTCATATTCTTGCAGAACCAAAGTGTCGCCTGGCCGGCATTCAAAATCAGCTAAGCGGAGGTCAAAGTTTTTCTCGCCAGATAAAATCTTTTCAAATAATTCAGGCCAGGTTTTTTTGTAGATTTTCATATTTTTGTTTCGCCCCTACGGGGCTTATATATTGTGTGAGAATATCCTCCCCAGGCACTAAAGTGCCTGGCTACGATTCTGTCGCCCCTAACGGGGCTCAAAAATTGCGGAACACCTTAACACCTTTTTAATTTAAAGCCCTGTAAGGGCGAAAGATGTCTAGCCAGGGGCTTTAGCCCCTGGGAAAAGATTATCTCATCTCTCCAAAGTCCCGTAGGGACGACACACCGGTTGATGTTAGTTAAACAAATACGTTGGATTGAAATCAATATTGTTTCGTTTCAATAATTCAATGTATTCTTCTTGGAAAGTTAGTGTTTTGTGGTGTATTTCTTGGTTATTGATGTAATTTTCTATAATATTTAATTGTGTTTTACTAACTGTGAATACACCGTATCCATTCTGCCATGAAAACACATTCATGTCTTTAAAATTGTCATGTATCCATTTTGATGAATTACCTTTTAATAATTGTACTGCCTTTGAAATTGATAATTCTGGTTTTAATGATAATAGAATGTGTATATGATCACTAGTTCCTCCGATTTTTATTATACTAAAATCGTTATTATTAGCTATGCTTATTAAATACGGATAAAGACGAATTTGTATGTCTTTTGACAACAACTTCATCCTCTCTTTTGTGCTAAAAACAACATGAAACAATAGGTTGGAATATGTGTTTGACATGTTTGTGTCGCCCCTATGGGGCTTATATGTTATGAGGATATTCTCCCCAGGCACTAAAGTGCCTGGTTAAATATCTTTCGTCCCTACGGGACTAGAAATGAATTGATAATTATATTGCAGGGACTTCAGCCCAAGGCTGATCCGCCTCGGGCGGAAAAGTCCCTGCCTAACGATCGGACGCCCCTTTCAGGGGCTTTAACGTTTTTTGATTTCATCAGGACATTCAACTCTTTTTGTCTCCCCCATTTTTCCTGTAAGCATGTTGAGTGGTGTTTCAAAACACTCACAAGCCCCGCATTTTCCAATACAATATTCATTGTTTCCTCCTATGGTTGGTTGATACACGGTTTTTCCATCACACTCGCATTTAAATTCCCATATTTTTGTGCCATTGAAACTGTTCCACCCGCAATTCACCGCCTTGTTTTGTGATTTCAAATACATCAATTGCGTCTCGTTCCAAAATAGTTTTCCATTTCCGGTGAATGACCAAATCACAAATACCATGATACAGAGTAAAATTAACGCCGTGATTATTATTAAAACTTTCTTTGCTTTTGTCATAAGCTTTCTTTAAAATTTTATTAGGTGAATTAGAAATTTATCTATACCATTCTTCGTAGTTTATTTATTCTCTCTTCAATCGGCGGGTGAGTTGAAAACATATTCAAAAATGATTTTCCTTTGAACGGATTAGAGATAAAAAGATGTGCAGTTGCGGCAGAGGCGGTTTGGAGCGGAGTAGAGGATGCGGATATTTTTTCAAGCGCGCGGGCAAGGCCTTCGGGATAGCGAGTTAAAAGCGAACCAGAAGCATCGGCTAAGTATTCGCGTTTGCGTGAAATGGCGAGTTTAATCAGTTCAGCAATGACTGGCGATAGCATCAAAAGCACAAAACCAACAATCATTATTATAGCGGTAATTTGATTTCCGCCTTCGCGGTCATTACTACGTTTGCCACCCATAAAATATTGGGCGCGGAAAAACCAATTGGAAATAATCGCAATCGCGCCGACTAATACAACAACGATTGTCATCAAACGGATGTCAAAATTTTTAATATGCGATAACTCATGCGCGATCACACCCTCTAATTCCTCGTTCTGCAAAGCGCTGATAATTCCAGTTGTTAGCGCGACTGAAGCGTGTTGCGGGTCGCGGCCAGTGGTGAAAGCGTTCATGGCAGGAGAGTCAATGATGTGCACTTTTGGCATTGGGAGCCCTGCTGTTATTGCCAAATTTTCTACCATTCTATAAACATAAGGATTTTCTTCTTTCTTAATTTCTCTCGCGCCAGCAGAAGAAAGTGCTATTTTGTCGCCACTGTAATAACTGATGAGTGTCATTAGAACCGAAAGAATAACAGCAAAAACAACCATACCATTGCCATAGCCAGAATAATTACCAACGAACCAGCCGATTGCGAGAATGAAGGCGATGAAGATTGTTATGAGGAAAACTGTTTTGCGTTTATTTGAGTCGATTTGGTTGTACATATTTGTTGAACTCAAAAGTCAAATGTCAAAACTCAAAACTATAACTCAAAATTCAAAAGTTTTAAGTTTTTAGTTGTTGGTTTTGATTTTTGAGTTTTGCGTTTTGAGCTTACAACTTAACCTCAACATTCTCTCTCTCACTTTTATCTTCCACCTCAAAGAAGCTGTATTTTACAAATTTCAACATCCCAGCAATCATGTTGGTTGGAAATGTCTCCATCTTTGTGTTGAAGTCGCGGACATTACCATTGTAAAACCTGCGAGATGCTTGAATTTTATTTTCTGTGTCAGAGAGTTCATCAATTAATTGCGCCACATTTTGGTTTGCCTTCAGGTCAGGATATGCCTCAACAGCGATTTGCAATTTGCCAAGCATTCCAGCTAATTGATTTTCCACTTTTGCTAATTCTGCTGTGTTGCCAGATTGTTGCGCATTAACAGCTTGTGAGCGAGCTTGTGTGATATTTTCTAGCAGGGTTTTTTCGTGTTGCATGTAACCCTTAACGCTGTTGACCAGGTTTGGAATCAAATCATGGCGTCTCTTTAATTGGACGTCAATGTCGCTCCACGCCTCTTTTGTGCGGTTATTTAAACGGACTAAACCATTGTAGACAGCGATGATCCAAACCACGACCACGGCTGCCACACCCAAGACAATGTATACTATTGTCATACGGTATTGAATTAAAAGTTGAATTATGAGATAATTATAACACTATAATTAAACACAGGTCAATATGCTCACAGTAGTTATTTTTTTGGCAGTTCTAGCTTTGTTGGTTTTGGCGCATGAGTTTGGACATTTTGTTACTGCCAGAAAATCCGGGATGAAGGTCTACGAATTTGGTTTTGGTTTCCCGCCACGCGCGTTTGGTGTGCAAAGATTAACAAAAGATTTGGGCGATGGCGTGGTTTCAAAAAAGTGGCATTTTTTCTGGGGTAGAGGAGAGGTTAAAAAAGAGGAAAATCAGGAACAGGCGATAGAACATCTTGGCTGGGAAACAGGCACTATTTATTCGTTTAATTGGCTTCCGCTTGGCGGTTTTGTGCGAATAAAAGGCGAGGATGGAGAGTGTCGTTTGGAAAAAGATAGTTTTGCTTGTCAAAAAGCATGGAAGAGAGTTGTGGTTCTGTTTGCTGGTGTGTTTATGAATTTTGTTTTAGCCGCAGTGTTGCTCGGCATTGGATTCATGATTGGTTTGCCAACAGATATGTCGGCTGGTATTGATGACAAAGCGATTGTTGTTGGCGAGCAATCAGTGTTAATTCAGTATATTGAAAAGGGTTCACCAGCGGAGCAGGTTGGATTGAAGTTTGGCGATCAGATTCTGTCAGTGGGCGGTTCTTCTGTGAAATCGGCCGGAGAGGTTGTAAATTATATCAAATCAAATGGTGAAAAAGACATTGCTATCAAGATTAAACGTTCTGGAAATGAGATGGATTTTGTGGCAAGTCCTAAAATTATCAAAGCCGGAGAAGAGGCACCTCGCTTGGGAATGATGCTTGCTGATGCTGGTATTATTAGGTACCCGTGGTATGTTTCTTTGTATAAAGGTTTTGTAGCGGCTGGGATTGGGTTGGTAAATATATTTATTGCTTTTTATATATTGATTAAAAATTTGATTATTGGAAATGGTTTGGCTATGGAGGTCTCCGGGCCGGTTGGCATCGCTGTGATGATTGGTCAAAGCGCTAAGTTGGGAATAAATTATTTAATTAATGTCACCGCAATGATCTCACTGTCGCTTACGGCAATAAATATTTTGCCAATCCCAGCGCTTGATGGCGGTCGAATTCTTTTTATAATCATCGAAAAAATTATTCGTCGGCCAGTTAATCAGAAGTGGGAGCGAATGGCGCACCTTGTTGGATTCGGACTTTTGATGCTTTTGATTTTGGTCGTGACCGGGAGGGATATTTTGGGACTGATCAAGTAGTGAGTAATAAGAGTTATTGGTTGCAAGTGATAAAATTTTGGATATAGTAATTAATGTCATAAAAAAGTAATTATGGCGAATGATGTCACGAATTTTACCAAAATAAGATTAGAAGGTGTTGTAACCAATTTTTTGTCGAATAAATTTGATGATTTGGCGGAGTTTTTCACTGATGAGGGGTGTTTTAACAGTTTTATTGATTTGTTTGCAGACGGGTTAAGGGAGGAAAAAATTGAGGAATGGGTGTGGGAGAGAATGATTGAGTTCGAAAATGTACAAATAGACACGTCGGACACAAAGAGAAAACTTATCAGACCTGCCGAACAAACGAAACAGGGTGTGGCAGATTTTATTACTGAAGAGACAGGAAAGCTTGGTGTTTTGGCAAAACGCCTTCGTGAATTAATCAATGTTGTGTCGCAAGAGGTTCGTTTAACAGATGGAGAGCGCATTGTTGGTGCTGCGCCACTAAAAGACGTAAATGTAATTGATTTTAGACCAAGAAAGAATATATAATTTTAATATGCAAGACCAATTGCAAAAAATTAAATCAGAATTTTTAAAAGGCCTTGATGAGGTCATGTCAACTTTGCAGTTAGAAAATTTAGAGCAAGCATTTTTTGGCCGCAAGTCTGGAAAGCTAACAGAGGCGATGTCTGGACTCAAAGAATTATCAGGCGAAGCAAAGAAAGAGTTCGGGAAGTTGGTGAATGAACTCAAACAAGAGTTTGAGAAATTACTCGCAGAGAAAAAAGCAGAGATCGGAGAAAAAGAAATGGGAGATGTTTTAGAAAGAGAAAAGATTGATGTTACACAGCCGAAATTGCCAAAAAAAGAATGTGGGCATTTGCATCCGAACACTATTATTCAAAATCAATTGGAGGATTTGTTCACTTCCATGGGTTTTTTGGTGCTTGACGGACCAGAGTTAGAAAGCGAGTATTATAATTTTACCGCGTTAAACATGCCGGCGAATGACCCAGCGCGTGATACGCAAGACACGTTTTATATAAAAGACCATCCGGATTGGGTTATGCGCACACAGACATCATCAATGCAGGTCAGAGCAATGCAAAAATATGGAGCGCCATTGCGCGCAGTGGTTCCTGGCCGTTGTTTCAGAAATGAGGCCACCGACGCCTGCCATGAACATACGTTCAGTCAATTAGAGGGCTTGATAGTTGATAAAGAAATTAGTATCGCGAATTTGGTTGGTGTGATGAAAGAATTATTGCGAGGCGTGTTTGAGCGGGATATTGAAGTACGCTTGAGGCCCGGACATTTTCAGTTCGTTGAGCCGGGATTTGAATTGGATATGAAGTGTTTGGTTTGCGGAGGAGTTGGTTGCGGAGCGTGCAAACACGCCGGATGGATAGAGACATTGCCATGCGGATTGGTGCATCCAGAAGTTATTCGCCACGGCGGGCTCGATCCAAAGAAGTGGACCGGTTTTGCGTTCGGTCTTGGCATGACGCGCCTTGTGATGCAAAAATATGGCATTGATGATATCCGCCATTTACAGAGCGGGGATTTGAGATTTTTGAAACAATTCTAAACATTGATTACACTGATTTTAAAAAGATTACACAGAAAATATGTTAATAAGTTATAACTGGCTTAGACAATTTGTTGATTTACCTGACTCATTAGCTCCGGAAGATGTTGCATTGAAATTGACAATGAGTACTGTTGAAGTTGAGGGTGTGCAGAGACAAGGTACAGGCCTTAATGGTATTGTTGTCGGCAAGGTTGTGTCAGTGGAAAAACACCCTAACGCTGACAAGCTCAAAGTTTGTAAAGTAGATGATGGCTCAAATGAAGTGCAGGTTGTGTGTGGTGGCTCAAATGTGCGTGAGGGCATGTTGGTCGCGTTCGCAAAACTTGGCGCAAAAATTAAGTGGCACGGAGATGGGGAATTGGTTGAAATGAAAGAGGCGGAAATTCGTGGTGTGAAATCATTTGGAATGATTTGCGCGTCAACAGAGATTGGGTTGGGTGAAAGATTCCCTTTGAGAGATGAGAAAGAGATTTTGGATGTGACCCACCTCACCCCTGCCCCTCTCCTTGGTAAGGAGAGGGGAGTGATTGGCATGCCTTTGGCGAAGGTGTTGGGATTGGATGATGTTGTTTTTGAAATAGACAACAAATCAATTACAAATCGGCCGGATTTGTGGGGACATTATGGAATTGCGAGAGAAGTCGCGGCGCTGTATAAGAAACCATTGAAAGAATATAAAGTGAAAGAAATTAAGAAATTAAATAATAAAGAAATTAAGTTAAAGATAAATATTGAGGATAAAGAAAATTGCTTGCGGTACATGGGCGCAATTGTTGGCGGGATAAAAATCGCGCAATCTCCGAAATGGATGCAAGACAAATTGATTACTTGCGGAGTCAGACCAATCAACAATATTGTTGATATCACAAATTATGTTACATTGGAATTAGGTCGGCCATCTCATGCTTTTGACAGGCGAGACATGAAAAATGACACGATTATTGTCAGGCGCGCGAAGCAGGGCGAGAAATTTACCACGCTTGATGGGCAGGAAAGGACAATGACTGACCAGATGTGCATGGTTTGCGACGCGGAGCGGGCAGTGGATTTGGGCGGCATTATGGGCGGGCTGAACAGCGAAATTAAAGAAGATACAACAGAAATAATTTTGGAATTGGCCAATTTCAATCCAGCCAATATCAGGCGCACCGCGAACGCGCTTAGTTTGCGCACAGAAGCCGCGGTTCGTTTTGAAAAGGGCTTGCCTTCGTATTTGGCAGAGGAGGGAATGTGGCGCATCATCAATCTCATCCAAGAGTTGATTCCAAGCGCGCGTCTTTTAAGCAAAGTTGTTGATATGAATTATCAAAAAGAACGCGCAAGGAAAATTGAATTGCCAATGGAATTTTTGGATAAAAAGATTGGCATTAAAATTGGAAAGAAAACAGCGGTGGATATTTTGCAACGTCTCGGCTTTCTAGTTAAAGAAAAGAAAGATGTCTTGTCAGTCACAGTCCCGTTGTGGCGTCCAGTAAAAGACATTTCTATTCCAGAGGACTTGGTTGAAGAGGTCGCGAGGATTTATGGTTATGATAATATCAAAACAGAGTTGCCGATGTTTCCAATCACTCCGCCGGAGAAAAATCATTTGCGTTTGTTAGAAAGAAAAATTAAGAATTTATTAAGTTTGGAGCACGGGTTCACAGAGGTATATAATTATTCATTCGTTTCTCCAGCCACATTAGAAAAATTAGAGATGCCATTAGAGTCATTCGTAGAACTAGACAATCCTGTGGCCAAAGACAGGCCGTATTTGCGTCATAATTTATGGACCGGACTTTCAGAAACATTGGAAAAGAATCTGCATCAATTCGCGTCAGTGAAAATTTTTGAAATCGGAAAGGTGTTTATCAAAGACAAATCAGGCATGCGCGCAAAGGCGAATGGTGATGAGTTATTACCTTATCAGCCAACATATCTTGGGCTGGCATACGCGGAAAAAGGCGTTGAAACACCATTTTATACCATTTCCGAGGCGGTCACATCAGTATTAAATAAACTTGGATGTGGCGTTGAATTAAAACCGGCAGAGCATGAACTTGGAAAATTTATTCATGCTGGCAGACAGGCGCAGATTTTGGTGAATGGTGTTTGTGTCGGCGCTGTTTCTGAATTAAGTCCATTGTACGAGGAGCGCCTGGGTATTGACGCGCGTGCTGTGTTTGCAGAATTAGATTTGGATTTACTTTTGCCATTGATTAAAGATAATATCCAATATCATAAAATATCCCAATATCCGTCAGTTGTCCGCGACATCGCGTTTGTTGTGGATAAAAAAGTTGCGCACAAATCAATCATTAACGCGTTATACACAGTGAATCCGCTCATCAGAGAGGTGGAATTGTTTGATAGTTTTGAAGGTAAAAATATCGGCGAAGGTAAAAAGAGTTTGGCGTATCATATTACTTATCGTTCTGACGAAAAGACATTGGAGACGAAGGAAGTGGATGTTGTGCATGAGAATGTCGTGCAGTTATTGAAGAGTGAATTTACTGCCGAAATTAGGTAAAGATATTAGATATTAGGATATTGGATATTTATAAATATTTAATATCCAATATGCAATATTTCGCGCATTTCAAAAATTGTGATATACTATAAACAGCTAAACACTTAATTTCTTTATTACTTAATTTCTAATTACTCAACTTATGTTAGACACAAGTCGAGATTTACTTTATGTAGTATTATCATTTTGCATTTTGTGGTTCACAGTATTTTTATGTTGGTTGTTATATCAAGCGGCAAGAGTGTTGCGAAATGCGAATCAGATAATGGAAAATTTAACACATAAATTGGAATTGATAACGGAAGCGGTTGATTTTATCAAACACAAAGTTGATAATGTTTCAAATCATATGGGTGCTGTAAGCGGAATGATTACGAATTTGGTTGAGAAGTTCGTGGTGAATAAGTTGTCGCAGAAATTGGAAGAGAGAGTGGAGAAGAAGAAGCGAAAATAATTAGTAACCGGTAATCGGTAACTGGTAATCAGTAATTAGTGATTAGCGAGGCCAAAAGGCCTTGCTTTTATTTTTTTGCAATGTATAATACAATTAGTACTCTATTGCGGCGAAGTGCCGTGATTGGGTCATACTTGTCCCTCTGTCCATGAGGAAAGGAGGTGGTGTCATGGGCGAGAATTTGAGAGCAGAAGCAGTTCGGGCAGTTGATGAGCTTCGTCGACGGCAAAGTCGGTTTCGCGATGGAGACAGTGTGTGGGTGGCTGTCTACGAAAGACAAGCAACAGTGAAAAGGGTTGGCTCATGGCTCGGTTCTTCGGTTGTTTGTTTTGAGGGTACGGTGTGGCACGTTGAAGTGCCGGATGATTGGATGAAAAAGATATAGTGGAGGACATCATGGATTCTGATGGTGCGCGTCAAAAAGCGCGAGGGACATCGGCCGGACGGCAAACAGTTTGCCACCGGCCTGTCTCGTTTGTTACCCGCCTTCGGGCGGATTTTTTTGTATTGACAATCAATTGTTTTATTGCTAAAATCACTACGAATTGGATTTGAACAATGAATGGCCAATGGCCGAAGGAGGGTGTCATGGGTCTCAAGGCATGGTTCAAGAGTTTGTTTGCAGAGAAGAGGTCAGAGAATTGTGGGGTGACGCACCCCAAGGAAGTCACGTGTATTTTCAGGATTCAGAAAGAAAGCAATGGCGGATTCAGTATCTCCACAGTTTGCTGTCGCCATCGAGAAGCAACGGAACATGTGGCCACCTTCAAACCCAAGGGCGATGGGTGGGAGCTCGGTGAGAGAAGCGCGGAAGGATTCGCCAAGTGCGTCTTGAGCGAAGTGCTCACTGAGGCGATGCCGGAGGTGCGTGGGCATGTCGTGATGGTCGACGACCACATCTACGGGTTTGCCTGCGACTTAGCTGGGTGCGAATCATTTCGCATCTAGCGCGTTTTTTCCCGCCTCGGGGCACGTTCGCCCCAACAATCCCAAGGATTGTCGAGCAAGTTCGTTTTCTCATTCTTCCCAGCTCACAATCCGCGTAATATCTAATTTAATTGGATTTTGCGCGGAGCTGGGAAGTATCATCTAAACTCCCGGAGCTTTGGCCACAGCTCCGGGAGTTTTTTTTCTTGCCATTATTGGATGAGTTTGGTAAGATAGTGATGATTTATGTTCACCCACCTACACCCCAGCACCACACCTTACTTCGTTCGGTGGGTGCGGGGCAGGCGTCCACTCTTATGAGTTTTACGCATTTACATGTACACTCGCACTATTCGTTGTTGGATGGCTTGGCGCAGATAAAGCCCTTGGTTAAGGGCGCAAAAGCAAAAGGGTTTAAGGCCATAGCTTTGACTGACTCCGGCTCAATGTACGGGGCGATTGAATTTTATCAGGCCTGCAAGAAAGAGGAAATCAAGCCGATTATTGGTTTTGAGGCTTTTGTTGCTCCTCGCTCACGCACAGATAAAGACCCTGAAAAAGATAAAGATTTGTTTCATCTTGTTTTACTCGCGGAAAACTATGATGGTTACAAAAATTTGATGATACTTTCTTCACTCGGCCATTTAGAAGGGTTTTTTAATGGGAAGCCGAGGATCGATAAACAAATATTAAGCGAATATTCAAAGAATATAATCGCTCTGTCAGGTTGCATTCGCGGAGAGATTCCAACATTACTCAAACAAGGAAAATATGATGAAGCAAAACAATCAGCTTTGAAATATAATGAAATTTTTGGACAAGATAACTTTTATTTAGAACTTCAGGATCATCCAGCAATAGAAGGCCAGATTGATGTGAACACAAAAATTGTTCAATTAAGCCAGGAAACAGGAATACCAATGGTTGTCACGCGCGATGTGCATTATTTAGAACCAAAAGAAGCAGAGGCGCAGGATATTTTGGCTTGCATACGCGAGGGCTGGAAAGTTGGTCAGATGAACCGCGAGGATTATCGCCAAGTGGACCGCTCGCTCAATACAGAAAAAGATATTTTGTCACGCTTTCGCCATGTAAAAGAGGCAGTAGAGAACACAGGCAAAATTGCAGACAGAATTAATATTGAAATTGAATTAGATAAATGGCATTTTGCGCCAGTTGATTTGCCAGAAGGAAAAACAGCAGGTGATGTTTTGACAGAAAAAACATGGGCAAATGTTGAAAAGTACTATAATCCAGTAACTCCAGAAGTAAAAGAGCGCATTGAATACGAACTTGGAATCATAAATAAAAAAGGTTATGCGCCGTATTTTTTGTGCGTGGGTGATTTTGTTAAATACGCCAAAGATCATGGCATTGTAGAAACAACTCGTGGATCCGCGGCTGGCTCAGTTGTATCATATGTGCTCGGCATCACAACAGTTGACCCAATTAGATTCAAACTTCCGTTTGAGCGCTTTTTGAACCCATTTCGTCCATCTCCACCTGATATTGATACTGATTTTGCTGATGACCGTCGTGAAGAAATGATTGCTTATGTTACGCAAAGATATGGAAAAGACAAGGTCGCGCAGATTATCACATTTGGAACAATGGCTGCTCGCGCGTCTGTCCGCGATGTCGGACGCGCGCTTGGTCTTTCTTATACATTTTGCGACCAGGTGGCAAAATTAGTGCCAATGGGTTCACAGGGTTTTCCAATGACCTTGGAGCGCGCTCTTGTGGAAGAACCGGATTTGAAAAAACTATATGGCACAAACACAGATGTGAAGCGTTTGCTTGATTTGGCACAACAGGTAGAAGGTTGCGCGCGTCACACTTCAATTCACGCCGCAGGCGTGGTTATTTCACCAACAACACTCACCGACTTCACACCAGTACAATACGAAGTCGGTGGTTCGCACATCACCACACAATACGAAATGCATGCAGTTGAGTCAGCTGGTGTTTTGAAAATGGATTTTCTGGGCATTCGTAACCTCGCGATTTTGGGAAAAGCAGTTGAGTTTGTGGAAAAAACAACCGGCGAGAAAATAGATATTTATAATCTTCCACTTGATGATACTAAAACATTTGAAATGTTAACACGAGGTGAAACTCTGGGTACTTTCCAGCTCGGTGGTTCTGGTATGACTCGATGGCTCAAAGAACTCCGCCCAAATACAATCAATGATATTATGGCAATGGTTGCTTTGTATCGTCCTGGCCCAATGGAATCTATTCCTGAATACATTAGGCGCAAACACAATCCAGAAGCTGTGAGCTTTATTGATCCAAGGATGAAAGAATACCTTGACGCGTCGTTTGGTTTACTGGTCTATCAAGATGATGTTTTGCTCACAGCAATTCATCTTGCTGGTTATGATTGGATGGAAGCGGATAAATTTAGAAAAGCAATTGGAAAAAAAATTCCAGAGGAAATGGAAAAACAGAAAATTAAGTTTTTTCAAGGATGTCGTGACCATGGAAAATTGTCAGAAGAAAAAATTGAATATCTTTGGACTTTGATTGAGCCGTTTGCCGCGTATGGTTTTAACAAAGCCCACGCTGCTTCGTATGGCATTGTCGCATATCAAACATCATACATGAAAGCGCATTATCCTGTGCAGTATATGACCGCGGTTTTGCAGTGCGAAGCGGGGGACGCTGATAAGGTTTCAGAAATAGTCCATGAGTGCCATCGCATTGGCATTGAAGTTCTACCGCCAGATGTTAATGAGAGTTTTCGCAATTTTGCTATTCCTTCAATCGTGCTTAAACAGGCACAGGAACAAGGTAAAGAAGTGCCGCGTGTAATCAGATTTGGCCTTACAGCCATTAAAAACGTTGGCGAGCATATTTGTGATGTTATTTATACAGAACGCAAAAAAAATGGGGCATATAAAAATCTGGAAGATTTATTAACGCGTATCACAGACAAAGATTTGAATAAAAAATCAATTGAAAGTTTGGCTCAAGCCGGAGCTTTGGATTGCTTTGGCATTGACAGGGGTGTCTTGCTGGCAAATAGTGAAAATATTTTGTTTTTCAATAAGCAGATGAAAGATGGCGGGTCTGCGCAAAATTCACTCTTTGCTGGCATTGGCCTCGCTCTTGAAAGTAAAGTTCAACTCAAAGATGCAGAACCAGCAACAATGGAGCAAAAATTGACATGGGAGAAAAATTTGCTCGGGTTATATTTGTCTTCCCACCCGTTTAAACAGTATCAAGAAATAATGAAACGAGTACTTACTCCGGTTGAAAACGTAATTGATGGTCCGCGCGATAAATGGGTGGTTGTTGGCGGAGTGGTTGATCAGTTAAAAAAGAAAATTACAAAAAAGGGCGGGATAATGATGTTTGCGAATTTAGAAGACACAACCGGACACATTGAGTTAATGATTTTTCCAGAGGCATATGAAAAAACTCAGCCAGTTTGGCAGGAAAATAATGTGCTTTGTATAATGGGTAAAACACCAAGAGAAGAGGGGGATAATAAGATTTTTGTGGAAAAAGCGGTGATTTTGAATAAGGATAATGTCATCGCAATTTGTGAGCAGATGGCTTCAAATGGAATGACGCATCAAACAGAAGCTCAGGAAAAAGAAAAGATGATTGTTTTACATCTCACAAAACAAGAACTCAAAGACAAGGCCGAGGCATTGAAAAAAATATTTTCCACGCATCCAGGCGTGTATCTTGTCTACGTCAAAGTCGGACCGAGTACAATTCGTACTCAAGCGATGATTGAGTGGAATAGTGAGGTGAGTGAAGAGTTGGAGGGGGTTGTTGGTGTTGGAAAGGTTGAAGTGAATGAGTGAGGAGGGTCTTGACAAACTCGCGTTTTTGTGGTATAATATATTGTTAGTTTTGTACCTTAAAATATTCTGGCAAGTGTCTGTTTGGGCGTTATTTTAGCGTCTAAATATGTATTTGTCAGGTTTCAGTAACCATTTAAAGTCCTCACGAAAGTGGGGCGAGGAGGGAGTCATGGGTAAGATGCGGAAGGTGTTGATGGCAGAGCCTTACAGTTGGGGTGCGCTTGGCGGCCGCGGAAATGCCAGGCAGATGCTGGTTCGCCAGTTTCAGTTCCCGCTCGAGTTTGACGAGGAGCTGGATCAACTGGTCTGGGCAGACCACGACCGTCTTGAACAGCACTACGGCCTGGAGGTTTGTAGCGCCTGCTTCAAGAAGCATACCGGCAAAGGCGCTGGGAACCTGCACAAGTGGTTGCTCTGGAACAATCCGCGTGATGCTCAATTCGTTTGAGCCGTGCGCGGAGCTGGGAAGTAAAAATACAAAAAATCGCCATTAGGCGATTTTTTGTTGGTGGACCGACGGGGACTTGAACCCCGCACTTCACTTGTCAAGGGTGATGTTTTGCCAGATAAACTATCGGCCCTCAGTCCACCGGCAAATATTATATCACATTTTTTGTAAACAAAAAATCTCCTTTGTGGAGACCTTTTGTTGACAAGTGAATTAGGCCAATTTATCTGGCCATCACCCTATAAAGAAAGTATATATTACATTTGCTCATTTGTCAAGTTAATTATCCACACCATAAACATCTCCATTTTCTTTCGCCTTCTCATCTTCATACGGCCCAATCTGACGGCGATAAAATTCAAGTTTAGCTGATTCAAGCGCGCCAATCAATTCATTATAGTCTTTATAACGTCCTTCTCCTTTGAGAGTAATTAGTAATTTAGTAATTGAGTAATTAAGTTCTCCGGCGCGTTGGTCGCGATTGATCGCGTCAGCAAGGGCTTTGATGTGTGGATCTAGGCGAGTGCGGTCGGTTTGTTTGATGTATGGCATATAATTGTGACACGGATACGCGGATTATACGCGGATGACGCGGATAATGCTGATTGTTTTATTGAGTGATTTTCCAATTTGGATCAGCGGTGATTTTGTCCCATGAGGTAAAGTCCTTCTTGATTGCTTTGTAATAGCCGGCGATGGCGATCATGGCAGCGTTGTCCATACAGTATTGAGATATTGGATATTGAATATTGGATATTTTTGTTTGTGATGTGATTGTTTGTGTGAGTGTTTCACGAAGTTTGTTGTTAGCTGCGACTCCGCCGCCGAGAATGACTGTCTTTGGTTTGAATTGTTCAACTGCTTTGAGTGTTTTTCCGACTAAGACATCAATTATTGCTTGCTCAAAACTTGCACAAAAATCATTTATTGTTACACCTTCTTTTTGTGTGCCAAAAATTCCTGCTGGCATTTGAATTGGATTTACATTCATTGCGGACAGCTCATGGTCGCGTAACCAATAAAGCGCAGAAGTTTTCAAACCAGCAAAGCTGAAATCTAAATTATCTTCGTTTAACATTGGACGAGGAAATTTTATCGCATTCGGATTTCCTTCAAGAGCGAATTTGGAAATTTTTGGCCCACCCGGATAATCAAATCCAAGTAGTTTTGCAACTTTGTCAAAACATTCGCCAGCTGCGTCGTCTTTTGTTGCGCCAACGCGAGTGTAATGCCCATGTTCTTTCATGAGTATAAGTTCAGTATGGCCGCCGCTTGCAATCAACGCAAGCGCTGGATATTGGATATTAGATATTGGATATTTATTTGTATCTTGTATCTTGGAATTTGGAATTTCAACACTATGAATATGACCTTCTATGTGGTTGACTGATACAATTGGAATATTCCACAAATACGATAAAGTTTTCGCCGCCTCCACACCAACAAGCAGGCCGGTTATCAGTCCTGGTCCAGATGTCACAGCAATCACATCAGGTCGAAACTTCCCATCTCCTTTACAAGGAGAGGGGTTAGGGGTGAGGTGGTTTACGACCTCCTCAATCAGTGGACTAATATTCTCAGCATGGCACCGTCCGGCAATTTCTGGTACAACCCCGCCGTATTTTTTATGTACCTCAATCTGGCTAGCAGTTTTTTCAGCCAATATCTCAAACCCACCCTCATCTGCGCGCACGAGGGCAACTGATGTATCATCGCACGAGCTTTCTATGCCTAATATTATCATAGTAAATCTAAACTAATATCCAGCGCTTTGGCAGAGTGGGTTAAGGCGCCAATAGAAATTACATCAACTCCGCTGTTGGCATATTGTTTAATGTTGTTCTCATTTACCATGCCGGATGCTTCAATAATAATATTTTTAAGATCTTTAGAATATTTGTTTAATATTTGTTTAATATTGTCTGGTTTAAAATTATCCAGCATTATGGCGCTTGGTTTATGTGTTAGAGCTTTTTTGAGTTCTGTCTCGTTTTTTACCTCAATCTCCCAGAATTGATTTGATATTGGGTATTTGATATTTGGTATTTCCCAATGATTGTCTTTTACAAGCATCCAATCATAAAGTCCAAGACGATGTGTCCCGCCCCCGCCGACTGTTACAGATTTTTTGTCTAACAAGCCCCAGAGTGTTTTTCTTGTGGACACAACCAGCGCTTTGTGTCCGGTTGTCATTCTTTTGGTTGCGGTTGCAATACCTGACATTCTTTGTAATATGTTAAGAGCCAGTCGTTCTGTTTTCAGTATATCTTTAATGCCGCCTTTTATCAACATGATTTTTTGCCCTGCTTTTATTATGTCACCGTCGTGTTTGCACTTTGTTTCTTGTATCTTGTATCTTTTTAATAACCATATCATCTCCTCAATCCCAGCAACAATCCCATCTTGCTTGGCAATGATTACTGCTTTTGTGGGTATGTTTTGTTTTATTAGTGTCTTAGTTGTGATATCTCCGTTATTATCTAAATCCTCCGACAATGTAAAATCAACAAGCCATTTGACTTGCCGTAAATATTTTGGATTTTTTAAAGTTAATTTTTCTTTTTGATTATAATATTTTCTCATTTTTTGCGTTTTATTCATATTTTCATTTTATTCCTTAATTCAGTGCCGGAAATTTTTATATTTATATTTGGTTTTTTAACAACATATCCTTTTTCTTTGAAAAGTTGTTCCACAATACTGTTACCAGTATACACCACATCAAATTTACCAACAATATTTTCCACATGCGCCACCCAATTTTTGGCGTCATGAATATCCGGAATTGCGATAATTTTGTAATTTATATTAAGCCTCGCGAGCGTCTTGTCTATTCTTCTCTTTCTCTCTTCAAAACTAAATGGATTATCTCCTGTATTTCTGTATTGCGAACTTCCAACCCCAATTATTATTTTTTTTTCTTTGATTTGCTTTACGGCGTCTAAGTGACCAGCGTGAAAAGGTTGGAATCTACCGATAAATAGTGCTATCATAAGCATTGATTTCACAGATTATAACATTGATTTCACAGGTTCAGAGTTGATTACACAGATTGGCGGAAGTGAGCGTTTGTGTTCGGAATTTTTTATCATTTGTTTGACTTTCGCGACATCTTTTTTGTTAAACCAATCAAGTTTTTTATTTTTTTCAATTGCAATCAAAATTTTATCTAGCAAATCATAAGTCATGCCGATTTCTCCCTCATCCGTTTGTCCATTCCAGAGCCCTGCGGTTGGCGGGCGGTCAATTATTTCTTGTGGAATTTTAAGTTCTTTGGCCAGCGCTCTTACTTCTGTTTTATACAAATCGCCGATTGGGAGCATGTCAGCTCCGCTGTCGCCGTACTTAGTAAAATATCCGGTCATTATTTCCGACTTATTTCCCGTGCCGAGCACCAGTCCACCCATTTCGTTTGCTTTGGCGTAGAGGATGGACATGCGAATGCGTGCCTTCAAGTTTCCTGTAATCTTTTGATCTTTCAATCTTATGATTTTTTGGTAAGCGGACATAATTGATTCAATATCTAATATCCAATATCTAATATCCAATATCTTCGCCACATGTTTAGCGAGTCTAGTGTCTTGCTCTGTGTTGGTAGAGGATGGGAGAATGAGGCCAAAAACCTTGTCTGCACCAAGCGCTTCAACTGCCAAAAAAGCGACAACCGAAGAATCCAGCCCTCCGCTCAAACCCAAGACAACCGGCTTATTGCCAGCGTGTTTTTTAATGAAGCGTATAATTGTGTTTTTAGTATAGTTCAGAGTGTGTTCGAATAGTAATGAATATAGCGGTTTCTTCTTGGTCTTTAAAAATAGCTCTGTAGTCACCACTTATGTTGATACTTCTGCAATTGGGGAAAGCACTGTCCACCGAATGATTATTAAGTGTTTTGTCAAATTTGTTGTGAAAAAATAAGTCTAATCGTTCATAAAATCGTTCCTGTATTTTAATAGGAGTTTTTTTGAATTTTTTCTTAAAGTTTTTGTGGAATTGTACTTCCACAAGTTATGACTTTAAGAATTTTGCAGCCTCTTTTGCGGAGGTGAAGACTGGAGAAATGTTTCTGCCTTTGTCTATATCCACTAATGCATCAGTAAGTTTTTTGCTTACGGATGCATTAAATTTTTCACTGCCGACCAGACCCAAAGTTAAATGACCGTCAACAAATGCCTTGGTTGCAAGCCTAAGAACGGATGCAAAAGCGATCCCATTGTCTTGGGCAATTGTCATTGCTTTGTCTTTGAGTTTTTTGTCAATTTTAAAAATTACTTGTGTTACCATATATGATTTTTATGTACGGATTATCCTATATATATTATACATATATTTTGACTATATGTCAATGGTGTGTTCTGTGTATAAGTGGCAATGTGAAGTATCAATAGTTGGTATTTTAGCATAAAATAAGGAAAAATCAGGTGGGTACACTTGACTAAAAGATTTGATTGTGTTATAATGTTTTCACAAAACATGGCCTCATCGTCTAATGGTTAGGACACGAGCTTTTCAAGCTTGTAATCGGGGTTCGATTCCCCGTGGGGCTACAAAAACAAGACACCTGAATGGTGTTTTGTTATTTTATGTACCTATGATATAATAACAGGGGGAGATTTTATATTTTAACTCACATTTTATGGAACAGAATCAACAGGCGTCAAGTCAGCCGGCTCAAACACCAGCTCCGGCTCAAACACCAGCGCCAGAGGTTGGGGGAGACAAGAAAAATACAGCAATGGCGGTAATCGCGTATATATTATTCTTCGTGCCATTGTTAACCGGCGACGCGAAAAAAGATCCATTTGTTAAGTATCATGTAAAACAAGGTTTGGTATTGTTTTTGGTGGCAGTAGTTATTAGCATTGTTAGTTGTATATTGCCATACTATTTTTGGTATACGATTAGTAGTCTTTTGAACTTGTGTGTTTTGGTGCTTTTAGTGGTTGGTATTGTTAATGTAATCAATGGGAAACAAGAGCCATTGCCGATCGTTGGCAAGTTGGCGGATAAGTTCAAATTCTAAACGCGTAAATTGCGCGTATGCAAGAAGTCCTGTCATATTTATTAGAGAACATCTATACAATTTCTTGGAGTATTATTACAGCAATGGTAGTTACAGCTGTTGCTTTGGTATCCATTGGCTCGCTTGAATCAGAAATTGATAGAAGAAGAAAAGCTGAGGGAGAGTTGAAAGAGAAAATTGATGAACTGAATGTTGCAAAGGATTATTTATCAAAACAGGAGCAGTATTTGCATGCCGTGCTCTCTTCAATGGGCGAGGGGCTGGTTGTGTGCGATAAAGAATGTAAAGTCCGGCTCATCAATCAATTTGGAGCATCACTATTGCGTCATCCGCCAAATGAAGCGGTCGGCAGGCGGCTGGATGAATTGTCTGAGTTTTTTTTGGAAAAAGAAACTGAAAAAAATATTTCCCTTTTGCCAACGACCATGATTGGAAAAATAATTGATGAGCCAGATATTGTTACTGTTACTCCAACAGATCACTTGTATTGCAGAAATGCTCATGGTGTTGTGTTTCCTGTTGTAATGGTTGTCGCGCCTCTAATACAGGTCATGGAAGAAAAGTCAGTAATTTTGTTGTTTCGCGATGGCTCGCGTGAATCAGAAATTGATAAAGCGAAAACAGAATTTGTATCAATCGCATCGCATCAATTACGCACCCCACTTTCAACAATCAATTGGTATACAGAGTTATTACTCGGAGGAGATGGCGGAAAAATAACCAAACAACAAAAAGAAATGTTGGAAGAAATAGATCATGGAACGCGCAGAATGACAGAATTGGTGGATTCGTTGCTTGATATTTCAAGAATTGAAATGGGCACTTTTATGATTCAGCCAGAGATGGCTTCCTGGGCAGAAATAGTTGATGATGTTATAGATGAAGTAAAGCCGAGAATTTTGAATAAGAAGATGAAATTAAAATTTGTTGGCAAAGAAGTGTGGCCGCAGATTCCGACCGACAAGAAATTATTCAGAATTGCTGTACAAAATCTTATTACAAACGCCATAAAATATTCACCAGATGGTGGGGATATTAAAATTAATTTTGAATTTGGCAATGGTTTGGCAACTCTGACTGTTTCAGATTCTGGCTACGGAATACCGAAAGAGGAACAAAATAAGATTTTTACAAAAATGTTTAGAGCCAGCAATGTGCTTACAAAGTCAGTTGATGGTAATGGCCTAGGCCTTTACATTGTTAAATCAATCGTGGAACAGGGAGGTGGAAAGATATGGTTTGATTCCAGTGAAAATCAAGGAACCTCGTTCCACATACAATTTCCTATTTCTGGCATGGTTGCGAAAGAGGGGACAAAAGAATTGGTTTAAAAAATCCCGAGTTTACCTCGGGATTTTGTTTTATTTCACTGACTCAACTATTTTCGCGAATACTTGTGGAAATTTTCCTGCCAATTCCGCAAGCATTTTGCGGTTAAGCTTAATGCCTTTTTTGTTGAGCGCGCCGATTAGTTTGCTGTAAGATAGTCCATTCAATCGGGCTCCGGCATTAATCTGGATTTCCCATAAAGCTCTGAAATCGCGCTTTTTAATGCGGCGGTCGCGATAAGCGTGTGTGCCGGCTTTTTTAACAGCCGTTTTGGCCAGCTTAACTAAATTTTTTCTGCCTGCTTCAAAGCCCTTGGTTAGTTGGTGTAAATTACGGCGATGTTTTGTGCGTTTCACTCCACCTTTTGCTCTAGACATATACTACTGATTTACGGATAATCCGGATTTACGGATGCCGAAGATTAAAAATTAGGGATTGATTTTAAGATTGATTTTTTGAATTCTTTTGACATTTCACGATCAGAACGCTTGTTGCGTTTTGTTTTTCCTGATTCACGAGAATTAAAATGATCTTGTCCGTCTGTGCGTTTCAAGATTTTGGTGCCCTTTTTTGAGCGCTTTACCATAAAGCGCTTGGCAATTGTACCACGGGTTTTGAGTGTCATAAGTGAAAGTAATTAGGTAATTCAGTAATTAAGTAATTGATGAGCGATATTGTAGTATGTTTTTGTAATTTTGTCAATACCCCGGCTTTCCTCAGCTTCGCTCGGAACAAATTGCTCAGGGTGAATTTATTTCTTTGCGAAAATGGCAGTGACTTTGTTGGCTTGTTTGGCCGGCTCTTGTTCAACGCGGATTTCCACTGCTTCGGCCAAGAGTTTTTGAAAATCTCTAATTACGCCAAAAGCCAAATCTGGACGCGCGTTTTCTCTCCCGCGTAAAATAATTTCTGCTTTCACTTTGTCTCCACGATCAAGAAATCCCAAAGCTTGTGATTTGCGCACGTCCATATCGTGCTCTCCAATTCGCACTGACAAACGAATTCCTTTGATTTCGCTTTCGTGCGCGTTGGCTTTTTGTTTGCGTGCCTCTTTTTCTTTTTGGTATTTAAAATGCGTAAATTCAATAATTTTGCATACTGGCGGCTCTGCTTTTGGATTTATTTCCACCAAATCCATTCCAATTTCTCTTGCTCTTAATAGAGCTTCGCTTGTTTTTAAAACACCCAAGTTTGTATTATCATTGTCCAACAAACGCACCTCCGGTGAGAGGATGTGTTCATTGGTATTGTAGTGTTGTATTAGCGGTTTTTCTGGACGCTTTTTGCGCGAGATTCTCATAGTGTTTGTTTAAGTGGAGATGCCGGGAATTGAACCCGGGTCTAGATGGGTTATACGCATACCCTACATGTGTAGCCGCTTTGTATACTGGCTGGTTTTGAAAGCGGCAAAATATCAGCCAGATGCCTTGATAATCTTTCGGAATAAACCGTCAAGGCGGCGATCTGTTCCTACACTCAATAGGTTTACACCGTGAGCCAGTTATTGAGCATTACTGGAACGATGTCTGCCGGCCTAGTTAAGCAACAGCAGAAGCAAATGAAGGAACGCTGAAGGCGTTAGCCAAAGCATTCTTCACTTTTGATACGAAGTTATCACTTGTATCTGTATTTCATAGATTTGCGAGGCGGAAATACACGCCTCGACATGCTTATGTCGGATAACTTAGTCCAACTATCGAACCCTGTCATCCCCCTA
>Ga0172371_10003862_pt1 | contig 23071 bp, 21 predicted proteins | sample Lak12m_FD_114543 | JGI IMG/M metagenome (GOLD analysis project Ga0172371, IMG submission 114543) | Freshwater microbial communities from Kabuno Bay, South-Kivu, Congo - kab_022012_12m | ecosystem: Environmental > Aquatic > Freshwater > Lake | place: Democratic Republic of the Congo: South-Kivu...
AGGCGCTCGCCGGAGAGCGCGTAGAGGTCGATGCCGTCCACGGCGATGGTGCCCGACGTGGGGTGTGTGAGCCCACCGAGCATGGCGAGGAAGGTGCTCTTGCCCGAGCCCGACTGCCCCATGACGCCGAGGAACGTGCCCTCGGGCACCACCAGGTCGAGGCCGCGCACGGCCTGCACGGGGGCACCGTCGCCGGTGAAGGTCTTCACCAGGCCGCGCACCTCGATGAAGCGGGCGCGGCGGCCGTCGGCGGATGGCGGGGCGACGGCGTCCGGGCCGGCTTCGCCGGCCTCTTCCGCCGCCTGGAAGGTGTCGAGGTCCGTCACTGTGCTGCTCATCATTCCTCGCGATCGTCCGTGCCACGCCTCACAGGGCGCGCAGCGCCTCTGTCGGGTCGAGCTTGCCGGCGTGCAGGGCCGGATACAGCGACGCCAAGCCGCCGATGCCGACGGCGAGCACGATGGCGACGAGCCCCACGAGCGGCGCCCACGCCACCTCGGCGCTGTCGGCCACCAGCGGAAGGACCGCGTAGGTCGTGCCCATGCCGGCGAAGTAGCCCAGCACGCCGGCGAGCGTGCTGGCGACGACTGCCTCGATGAGGATCAGCCGCGTGATGTGCACCTGTCGGAAGCCGATGGCGCGGAACACGCCGATCTCGTGGGTGCGCTCGCTGACGGAGCCCATCACGGTGAGGAAGACGACGAGCGCCTCGATGGCCACGACCACGCCGACGATGGCGTACGTGAACTTCTTGAACTGGTCGACGGCGTGCTCGCGGCTCTTGACGGCCTCCTGCATGGCGGTGACCTTGGTGTTCGGCAGCGCCGCCTGGATCTCGTCGGCGATGCGCTGCACCGGCGAGTCGGCGTAGAGGGCGGCGACCTCGACCAGCGTCACCGTGCCGGGCTGGTCGAGGATCCTCTGCGCCGCGCCGAGGTCCACGATGAGCAGGCTGTCGTCCTGCGAACCGGTCTCGCGCAGGATGCCGGTGACCATGAACTTCTCGCTGCCGATGCGCACGTAGTCGCCCATGAGCAGGCCCAGCGTGCGCGCCGCGGCCGCGCCGACGATGATCTCGCGCTCGTCGGCCGGCGCCCTGCCGGCGCCCACCGACCACCAGCGCTTCAGCTTGAACTGCTTGTCGAGGTCCACGCCGAGCAGCAGGGCGCGGCGGCCGTTGACCTGCACCGGCCCGACCAGCTCGGGCGCGATCACCGACACGTCCTCGCGGCTGGGGATGGACTCGATGGCCGCGAGGTCGTCCTGGGGGATGGCCTGCTTGCCGACCGAGAGCCCGCCGACCGACATGCCGCCGTAGCTCAGGGCCACGTCCTCGGCCTTCGGCGTGACGACGATGTTGGCGCCGAAGCTCTGCAGGTTGGCCTTGGTCTGGCCGGTCATCGACTGCGTGAGCGAGATGAGCGCCACCACGGTGCACACGCCGATGAGCAGCCCGGCGACCAGGAAGGCCGCGCGCGCCTTGCGGCGGCGCAGGTTGTTGAGAGCGACGGTGAACAGGGTCATGCGACGGCCTTTCCTAGAGCGCCCGGAGCGCGACCGTGGGGTCGAGCCTGCTGGCGCGCAGGGCCGGGTACAGCGACGCGGTGGCGCCGATCACGACGGCGAGTCCGATGGCGCCCCCGGCCAGGGCCGGCGCCCACGACACCGAGACGCCGTCGCCGGCCAGCACGGGCAGCAGGGCGTAGCTGACCCCCATGCCGGCGAAGTAGCCGAGCACGCCGGCGAGAAGGCTCGCTGCAGCCGCCTCCATAAGGATGAGGACGGTCACGTGCAGGCGGCGGAAGCCGAGCGCACGGAAGATGCCGATCTCCCGCGTGCGCGCGTTCACCGAGCCCATCATGGTGACGAACACCACGAGGCCCTCGATGACGATGATCACGGCGGCCACGATCCAGCTGAACTTGCGGAACTGGTCGATGGCGTGCATGCGGTTCTTGACCTTCTCCTGCATGGCCGTGACCCTGGTGTCGGGCAGGACGCCGCCGAGCTGGCGCACGATCTCCTCGACGGGGCAGTTGCTGCAGAGCGCCGCGACCTGCACCAGCGAGACCTTGCCGGGCTTGCCGAGGATGGCCTGGACGGCGGCGAGATCGGCGATCAGCAGGTCGTCGTCCTGGGAGCCGGTGGGGCGCAGGACGCCGGTGACCAGAAAGTCGCGGCCTGCCACGGCGACCGTGTCGCCGGTCTTCAGGCCGAGTGCCTGGGCGGCCGCCGCGCCCGCGACCAGTTCCTGGTCGCCCTGCGGCGGCCGCCCGACGACGCTCCACCACTTCTTCAGGTCGAACTCTTCTTTGGGTCGCACGCCCATGAGCAGCGCCTGCTTGCCCCTGACGTCCACGGCGCCGAGCAGCTCGGGGGCGACGATGGCGATGTTCTCGCGGTTCTCGATGGTGTCGATGCGCGCGAGGTCGGCCTCACGGATCTCGCGCGACCCCACTGAAACGTCCGCCACCGACACGCCGCCGTAGGTGAGCGAGAGCCCGTCGGTGCGCGGCGCGACGAGGATGTTGGCGCCGTACGTCTCCAGGTTGTTCTGCGCCTGGACGGTGAGCGCCTGGCTGAGCGTGAGGAGCGCGACCACCGTGCCGATGCCCACGAGGAGACCGGCCACGAGGAACACCGAGCGCGACTTCCGGCGCCGCAGGTTGCTGAAGGCGACGCTGCGCAGCCTCATCGCGCGTCCCCCTCCACTCTCTGCACGGCCGCCGTCACGCCTCGCTCAGCGGATCAGAAGTACTGGACGCCGGTCTGCAGGTCCTGGGCGTTCAGGATGAGGTTCTCACCCTGCACGGTGCGCTCCACCGGCGACGGGTTGCAGCCGCCCTCGAGCACGTTGATCTTCGTGGACGGGAAGCGGCGGCCGCAGTTGTTGCAGACCATCTCGTCGCCCTGCTGCTGGTAGCCCTTCTTCTGCGCATAGCACACGTCGCAGGCGTCGAAGGCGGCGCGGTACTCGCCGTCCGAGCTCTTCATGACGAAGTACTTCACCTCGGTGCCGCCGGCGTCGTACGTGTAGAAGTGCGCCTGGCCGTCGCTGATCTCGGCCAGCGGGATGCTCACGTCGCCGCCCGGAGCCGCAGCAGCGGTCGCAGTCGCGGGCTCGCTGCCGCCGCGCCCCGACACGATCACGAAGGCCACGACGGCCACAACGACGAGAGCGCCCACCGCGGCCGCGATGTGCAGACCGGTGCGGCTCCGGGGCTGCTCGAACTGGGCCCGCTTCTCGTCGCGACGCTGCTGCTGGCTGCCGCCGGCGGTGCGACTCTGGCCACCCGTGCTGCGACTGCGGTTCCTCGACGTGCTCACGTGCGTGGACCTCCTTCTCGGACGGGGCTGCGCCCTGCCGTCTCTGACGAATGACGTGATGGTAAAGCCCGGTCATGAAGACGGTGTGTAGATGGGACCCCGGCCGGGGGAGCGTCATCGCCCGCCGCGATCACCGCAGTCTTCACCGGGACGTCACGAGAGCGTGCCGGCGTGCGACACGATCATCCGCACGAAGGAGGCGAGCACGTGGGACCGGCGCTGACGATCGTCGTCGCGTTCGCCGTGGCGATCGTCCTCCTGGTGCTCGCCCCGCTGGTCGCCGTCGGCGACAAGGCGCCTCGCCGCGGGGATCGCGGTCGGTGCGGCCGTGCTGCTGTGGCGGCAGCTACCGAGGGCAGGACACGGGAGGCTGGTCGCCGAGCCGCCGGTGAAGGAGCCGACGGCGCGGCGGGCCGGACGTTGGCCCGGCCCGCCGCGCCCGCTCGCCCCGCGACGCGTCGCCGTGGGCCGCGACAGAGGACGCGCACGGGCGTGCGTCCTGCGGTCGTCGGCGGGGCAGCTGCGCAGGGGCCGCTGGAGGGGTCGCGTCCCATCTGCGCTGGTGACGGGCGGAGTCTGCGCCGTCGATGTGGAGAAACCGTGAAGACGACCCTACGACAGACGCAGACGCTTCAGCAGAAGGGCGTTCAGCGCCACGATGATGCTGGAGCCCGACATGGAGACGGCGGCCATCTCGGGCCGCAGCGTGAGGCCGAGCGGGGCGAAGACGCCGGCGGCGATGGGCAGGGCGATGGCGTTGTAGCCGATCGCCCAGCCGAGGTTCTGCCGCATCTTGCGGAGCGTCCCGCGGCTGATGTCGACGGCGCGCACGACGTCTTCCGGGTCGGACCTCATCAGCACCGCGTCGGCCGTCTCGACGGCCACGTCGGTGCCGGCGCCGATGGCGATGCCGACGTCGGCCTGGGCGAGGGCGGGCGCGTCGTTCACGCCGTCCCCGACCATGGCCACGCGGCGGCCCAGGCGCTGCAGCGCCTCGATCTCCACGGCCTTGCCACCCGGCAGCACCTCGGCGCGGACCTCGTCGATGCCGAGCTCCGCCGCGATGCGCTTCGCGGTCGCGGCGTTGTCCCCGGTGAGCATCACCGGCGTCACGCCTCGCTGCTTCAGGGCTTCGACCGCCGCCCGCGCCGAGGGCCGCCCCGCGTCGGCGACGGCCAGCAGCGCCGCCGGGCGGCCGTCGACGGCGACCGCGACCACCGAGCGCCCCTCTCCGGCGAGCCCGTCGGCGAGCGCGGCGCCGTCGTCGAGACCGACGCCCTCCCGCTCGAGCAGCCGGGGACTGCCGACCAGCACGCGCTGCTCCAGCACCGTCGCCACGGCCCCGTGGCCGGGGACGGCGGTGAAGCCGTCGGCTGCGGGCACGTCGAGCGCGCGGTCCTGCGCGGCACGCACGACGGCGCGCGCCAGGGGGTGCTCGCTGCCCTGCTCGACCGCGGCGGCCGCGCGCAGCACGCCGTCCTCGTCGTGGCCGTTCAGCAGGGTCACACCGGTGACGACGGGCCGGCCCTCGGTGAGGGTCCCCGTCTTGTCGAAGACCACCGTGTCGATGCGCGCCGACTGCTCGAGCGCCACCGCGTTCTTGAAGAAGATGCCCCGCTTCGCCCCCAGCCCCGTGCCGACCATGACGGCCGTCGGCGTGGCCAGCCCGAGAGCGTCGGGGCAGGTGATCACCACCACCGTGATCGCGAAGAGGAGCGCCGTGGACACACCCGCGCCGGCGACTCCGAGCCACACGACGAAGGTCAGCGCCCCGCCCGCCAGGGCCACCAGCACGAGCCAGAACGCCGCGCGGTCGGCCAGCCGCTGGGCCGGGGCCTTGCTGTTCTGGGCCTCCTGCACCAGCTTGACGATCTGCGCGAGCGCGGTGTCGGCGCCCACGGCGCCGGGACGACGACCTCCACGCGGCCTCGTCGCGGCCTCCACACGGCCTTCACACGGCGCCTCTACCATGCCTCCCCATCGCGGACCCCGCACCGGGGGGACCGCACCCGAGCGGGGAGGTGTCACGACATGACACACCGACCGACCACCAGAAGGCTGGCGCCGCTGCTGCTCACCGCCATTGCCACGCTGGCCCTGGCCGGCATGGCGGCGACCGCTGCGCTTGCGAGCGAGGGCGGCATGGCGGGCATGTCCGACGCCGAGATCGAGCAGGCCGGGCACGCGCAGGAGGAGCCGGCGGCCGAAGGCGCCTCCGGTCACGGCGCCGAAGCCTCCGCACACGACCAAGCCCAGGGGCAGACCACCGGCGCGCCCCAGCACATGGACATGGGCGGCGCGGTGAACTGGATCGTGATCGCCGCCTTCCTCGCCATCGTCACCGGCAGTACCCTCGCCGCGATGGCGACCAAACGCCGCCTGCGGCGCCGTATGGCGACCGGCGAGCTCGCGACCGCGGGCGTGCAGCATGTCTAGCGTCCTGGAGCGGCCGGATGCCGAGCGCACCGACGCCGCCGTCGAAGAGCTGGAGCTGGCCCTCGCGGCGCCGGCCGCCCCCGGCCCCCTCCCTCCCTCGGGGCCGGCGCCGAACCTCCTGCACATCCCGTGGGTCGGCCGCATGGTCAGGAGCAGGCTGTACCCGGGAGTCCTGCAGTGGGCCGGCCTCGCCGTGTTCGGGGCGGTCATGCTGGCGACGCTCTTCGGCCCGACCGTGGTCGAGGACAACTTCGGCTCGACGATGGTATGGATCCTGTGGTGGCCGCTGCTGCCGCTCTCCTACTTCCTGTTCTCGCGTCTGTGGTGCACGGTCTGCCCCTATCCCGTGGTGGGCGAGTGGTTCCAGCGCCTCACCGGCGTGAACCTCAAGGTGCCCCGCTTCCTCAAGCGGTACGGCATCTGGATCATCGACCTCACCTTCCTGTTCATCACCTGGGCCGACCACGTGTTCGGCATCGTCGACTCGCCGCGCGGCACCGGCTACCTGTTGCTCGCCATGCTCGGCGGGGCGATCGTCATGAGCCTGTTCTTCGAGCGCCGCGCCTTCTGCAGCCACCTCTGCTTCCTCGGCGGCCTCTCCGGCAACTACTCGATGACCTCGTCCCTGGCGCTGCGTGCCAACGTCGAGAACTGCAAGAAGGTCGGGTGCAGGGACCTGTGGTGCGCGAACGGCTCGCCCCGTGCGGCCGCCTGCCCCCTGTACGAGGTCCCGCGCACCATGGACTCCAACCGCGACTGCACCATGTGCGGCAACTGCGTGAAGTCGTGCCCGCACGGCTCCCTGCGCCTCGAGCTGCGCAAGCCGACGTCGGAGTTCTGGAACGTGCGCAAGCCGCGTCTCGACGTGGCCTTCCTCGCGATCGTGCTGGTCGGCGTGGTGATCGTGCAGAACCTCACCATGCTCGGCGTGTACCCCACGCTTCTCGGCCACATCTCGATGGTGACGGGCACGACGAACCCCGACGTGAACTTCACCGTGCTCTTCGCGGCGGCCATGGCCATCCCGGTGGCGCTCCTCGCCGTGGCCAGCTTCGTCTCGTCACGGCTCACCGGCGGGAGCATGCTGCGCGACTTCACCATCTTCGGGTACGCGCTGATACCCCTCGACCTGGCGGCGCACATGGCCCACAACCTGTTCCACCTGCTGGGCGAAGGCCTCGCCGTGCCGCGCTCGATCGTGCTCAGGCTGGGCGGCACCTGGAACGGCGGCACCGCGCTCCTCAACACCTCGACCATCGAGGTGCTGCAGTACCTGATGCTCGGAGCGGGCATCGCCGCGACCGTGTACGCCTCGTACCGCATCGCGCGCTCGGCGCACGGCAGGGCCGGCCGGCGGGCGCTGGTGCCCCAGTTCCTGCTGATCGCCGTGCTGGTCGCGGTGAACTTCTACCTGTTCGCGCAGCCGATGGCGCACCGGGCGTAGGCGCGCCGCCGTGAGCCCTTCACGGGGCGTTCACACCCACCGGGCATGCTCTGACCGACGGTGATGAGAGGCGGCCTGCCGCGACGGCAGACGCCTGGAGAAGGGAACAACGATGGGCTACTTCGACATGATGTCCGGGTGGGGCTGGGCGTGGTCCGGCTGGGTCATGTATCTGGGGATGATCGCCTTCTGGGCCGGAGTCGTCGCGCTCGTCATCTGGGCCATCAGAGCGGTCGGCGCGCCGCGCGCAACGCCCGCGACGCCTCCGAGTGGACCTCTCGCGCCTCCAGCGAGCGCCCTCGACATCCTGAAGCGCCGCTACGCGGCCGGCGAAATCGACGCCGCGGAGTTCGAGCAGAAGAGGCGGGACCTTGCGTGAGGGCTCGTCTGATGGCGGCCTGACCCGCCGCGAGCTCCTCAAGGTCGGCGCCCTCGGCGTGGCCGGCGGCGCGCTGACGCTGTCGGGGCTCGCCAAGATGGCCGCCGATGCGAGCCGGGCGGACGCGGCCGTCGGCATCGCCTCCCGCGGCGCCCGCCTGGCCGACCCCGGCGAGCTCGTCCTCACCGCGCGAGCCGGCGGCCTCCGCGAGGGCAGCCTCGTGGCCGCCGAGGGCGACGTACCGCTCGCGGGCGCCACGGCGCGCCTGCTCGCCTACAACGGCCAAGCACCGGGCCCCCTCGTGCGCGTGCGCAGCGGCGAGAGGCTGCGCCTGCGCGTCACCAACGACCTGCCGGCAGGCGGCGCCAACGCTCTCGGTATGGAGCGCGGCCCGACCAACCTGCACACCCACGGCTGGCACGTCTCGCCGGCCGACCCGGCCGACGACACGATGCGCGCAATCGGTCCGGGCGACTCCTGGACCTACGAGTACGACCTCGCCCACCAGCCGGCCGGCAGCATGGGGTGGTACCACCCGCACGTGCACGGCCTGGTGGCCGAGCAGCTCTGGGCAGGCCTTGCGGGACCGCTCGTGGTCGACGACCCCGACGACGCCCTGGGCTCGTTCGAGACGCACGTGCTCGTCCTCAAGGACTTCGGCGTCTCGGGCGGGCGGCCCGCGCCCTACTCGTCGCCGATGGACTTCATGCTCGGCAAGGTCGGCCCGCTGGTCACGGTGAACGGGCAGGTGGAGCCCCGCATCGAGGCGAGGGCCGGATCCGTCCAGCGGTGGCGCCTTCTGAACGCGAGCACGGCCCGGTTCTACCGCCTGGCTCTCGAGCGGCACCAGCTGGCGGTGATCGGCACCGACGGCGGCCTGCTCGACAGGCCGTATGCGGTGCGGGAGCTGCTCCTCTCCCCGGGCGAGCGCGCCGACGTCCTCGTCAAGGTCGCGAAGACGGGCGGCTCGTACCGGCTGCTCACCCTGCCGTACTCCCGCGGCTCGATGATGGGCGGCGGGATGGGCGGGATGATGGGCGCCGGCGAGACGCCGCAGGCGAGCCTCCTCACGCTCCGCAGCTCGGGCCGCACCGCGCGGGTGTCGCTGCCCGCGGTCATCGACCCGGCGGCGCGTCGCGCCGACCCGCAACTGGGCGCCGCCGTGCACCGTCGCTTCGTGCTCGGCATGGGGATGGGAGGCATGGCGATGGGCGGGATGGGCATGCTGGGCACCATCAACGGTCAGAGCTTCGACGTCGACCCCCTGGTCGTGCGCTCGACCCTGCCCGCCTCGGGCGCGGCCTGGGAGCTGTGGACCATCGAGAACCCCACCGGCATGGACCATCCCTGGCACCAGCACACCAACCACGCCCAGGTGGTGTCGGTCGCCGGCGGAGACCCCGGCTACGCCGCCCTGTACACGCGGGCGCCGGCCTGGAAGGACACGGTCGTCGTGCCTCGCGGCGGGAGCGTGACGCAGCTCGTGCGCATCAGCGACTGGAGCGGCGCGGCCATGTTCCACTGCCACATCGTGGAGCACGAGGACATCGGGATGCTCGGGCTGTGGGAGATAGCCCCATGATGTCGTGGGGCGGAGACGGCGTGTGGAGCCAGCCGCCGATCTGGAGCGTCGGCGGCTGGCTCGTGATGCTCGGCCTGCTGCTGCTCGGCGCCGCGGTCGTCCTGCTCGCGATCTACGTGATGCGCGCACGAGCGGCGCGGCGCCGAACACGACCTTCGGCGCAGCGCCCGGACGAGACCGCGCTGGACGTCCTGCGACGTCGCTACGCGGGCGGCCTCATCGAGCGCGACGAGTTCCTCCAGAGACTCGACGACCTGCGTTGAGCGCGAGGTCCCGTCCGGCGGCCGGCCGCCGGACGATTGCGCAACGGACTCCCGCCCGGCACGTGACCCGTTCGGCACTACAGTTGTGATGCAGTCTGCGCCCGAGGAGGACTCCCACATGCCGCTCGACTTCGAGTGCCACGCAGAGCTGGTCGGCAGCGACACGGCCGTCGTCACCGTCGAGGGCGAGGTGGACATCTTCACCGCCGAGCGCCTGCGCGAGGTCCTGAAGGAGGTCGAGTCGTGGCGCGTCGGCCGACGTCTGGTGATCGACCTGACGGCCTGCAGCTTCATGGACTCGACCGGTCTCGGGGTGCTGGTGGCCGCGAAGCACCGTCAGGAAGACGCACCGCTCCACGTCGCGGCGCACGTCGGCGCACTCAGGGTCCTGACCATCTCCGGCCTCGACAAGGTCCTGCAGCTCCACCGTTCGCGGGAGGAGTCGCTCGCGGCGCTCGATGAGAGCCGCGAAGGGGACCTTCGCTAGGCGTCCTCGCCGTCAGCCTCCACGTCGCGCACTTGACCCATGGCCCGCTCGAACCTCCTGCGGTCGCCGCGTGCGGCACGCTCTTCCAGGTACTCCAAGGTCATGAGCGCTGAGAGCTTCTCCGCCAGCGCGGTGCTGATGAACTGGTTCACGGAGACGTGCTCCTCCCTGGCGAGCTCGCGCACCTTGCGGTGCAGCGACTCGGGAAGACGAAGGCTGATGGTGCTCATGGCGTACCTCCAATGCTCCGCAGGAACTGGCCCGGCGTGACGGCGCTGATGCCGAAGCGCGCGGCGGCCTCGACGTGCTTGACGTTGTGCGTGATGATGGCGTCGCAGCTGGCCTCGACGGCAAGCTCGAGGACATGGTCGTCCCCCGCGTCACGCAGGACCGGACGCCAAAGGAAGTGGATCTTCCCTAGTCGAGCGACGCTGCACAGGTAGTCGATGATGTCGTCCACATCCACCTCGCTCACCCCCAGCTCGGACGCGGCCCGCTTGCCAGCGTCCTCGTACTCGAGCACGAGCGGCACCGAGAGACTGATCTCGAACTCACCACCCCCGACGCGCAGGAGCAGCCCGTGTGAAGCGCCCCCGCGGGAGCGGAGCGCCGACACGAACACGTTGGTGTCGATGACGATCTGGAGAGTCACACTGGTATCGTAGGTGATACCGCTCGAGCGTTCCACGGTAGCCGCACGACGACACCGTGCAGTGTGAGAGGCACCCCCATGCGGCCGCGACGGAAAGCAGCCAACGCCCTGATGAGGTCAGTCAGACCCGGCGACGGCGAACGGGCCGGGTAATGCATACTCATGATGTGTGTTCGGCGGAGGTGCTCCATGCGGCGGACCCAGATCTACCTCACCGATCGCGAGCAGACGGCGGTCAGGTCGATCGCGCGGCGCCTGGGCAAGACGCAGAGCGAGGTGATCCGCACCGCGGTGGACCGGTTCATCGACCGCGAGACCTCCTCAAGTCGGCTCGACCTGCTTCGCAGCGCCAGGGGACTGTGGAGGGATCGCCGAGACCTGCCCGACGCGGGCGTCCTGCGGCGCGAATGCGACCGGCCGGACGGCGGAGCTGACGACTCGTGACGGCGAACCGCTTCCTCCTTGATACCGACGTGATCGTCGAGTAGCGCCACGACCCCATGGCCGAGGGCATCGTCGGCCCGTGTCGCCGCGGCTGAGCGGTGGAGAGCAGACCGGCACAGACCTCCGTCATGACGGCGACGGCTGCATATGGGTACATTCGCCGAAGTGGCCTGTCGATACGGAGGTGACGCGGTGGCCAAACAGAAGATCGTGGTCATCGACGACGAGGAGTCGGTGCGCGAGGTCGTGCGCGCGTACCTGGAGAAGGACGGCTTCAGCGTGTTCACGGCGGCCGACGGGCGCGAGGGGCTGCGACTCGCCGAGAGCAAGCAGCCCGACCTCATCGTCCTGGACCTCATGCTGCCCGATCTCTCGGGCGAGGAGGTGTGCGAGGAGGTCCGCGGCCGTTCCGACGTGCCCATCGTGATGCTCACGGCCAAGGCCAGCGAGGACGAGCGCATCTCCGGGCTCGTGGCCGGAGCCGACGACTACCTCGTCAAGCCGTTCAGCCCGCGGGAGCTGGTGGCGCGCGTGCACGCGGTGCTGCGCCGCACCGGCGGCGTCGAGCAGCCTCTCGTGCAGGTGCTCCGCTTCGACGAGGGACGGCTGGAGATCGACACGGTCAAGCACGAGGTGCGCCGCGACGGCGAGCCCGTCGACCTCACGCCCAACGAGTACAAGCTCCTCACGGCGCTGGCCACGTACCCCGGCCGCGCCTACTCGCGCTACGAGCTCATCGACCGCGTGATGGGCTATGACTTCGACGGCGACGAGCGCACCATCGACGTGCACGTCAAGAACCTGCGCAAGAAGCTCGAGCCGGAGCCGGGACGCCCGCGGTACGTCGAGACGGTCACCGGCATCGGCTACCGGCTCGCCAAGCTTTGAGGGGCCGCATGCGCTGGGGACTGCGGCCGCGCCTCATCGTCGCCTTCGTGGCCGTCGCCCTCCTCGGCGCGGCCGTCACGACGGTCTACTCGAACCTCAGCCTCACGGCCCGGCTGGAGGAGTCCGCCAAGGCACGCCTGGCGAACTCCGCCAAGCACTTCGGCGAGGCCGCGGCGGTACTGACCGAGAACGGCCGCTGGACGCAGCAGGGCATCGAGACCATGCACCACCTGGCGCAGATCGACTTCCTCGCCGTGCAGGTGCGCGACGCGGCCGGCGAGCCCGTGTTCGAGCACCCGGCCATGGCCCCGCCCGAACCCGGCGCCTCGGCATCGGCGCCGATCATGGTCGGCGAGCGCCGCATCGGCAGCCTGACCGTGAGCCGCGACGACGGCCGCCTGTTCACCGAGGAAGAGCTGGCCCTGCGCGGCGAGCTGGCCCGCACCAACATCCTCGCCGGCGTGGTGTCGCTGGCCGTCGCCCTCGCCGCGGCCCTGTACCTCGCCGTGACCCTGTCGCGGCCGCTGCGGCGCATCCGCGCCGGCGCCGAGGCCATGGGCGCCGGCGACCTGCAGGCACGCGTGCCGGAGAGCGGCGACGCCGAGATCCGCGCCGTCGCCGAGGCGCTCAACAGCCTCGCGGAGACGCTGCAGCAAGAGGAGGACCTGCGCAAGGAGAGCGTCGCCGACCTGGCGCACGAGCTGCGCACGCCGGTGATGGGTCTGCTGGCGCGCATCGAGGCGGCCCAGGACGGCGTGCTCGACGACGAGGCCGCCAACCTCGCGGCGATGCACGACGAGGCGCTGCGCCTGACTCGGCTGCTCGACGACCTCTCATCGCTGGCCGAGGCGCAGCGCCCCGGCCTGCTCCTCGACCTGCAGACCGTCGACCTCGCCCGGGTGGCGGCGGCCCAGGCGGCGGCGTTCGCGCCGCGCTTCGCCGAGAAGGGCATCGCCTTCGAGCAGGACCTCGAGCCGGCGCTCGTCGAGGGAGAGCCGCGACGGCTCGAGCAGATCCTCGCCAACCTGCTCTCGAACGCCCTCCGCTACACCGACGCCGGCGGGCGCGTCGAGGTGCGCGTGGCGCAGGCGCAGGGCAGGGCAGCGCTGGAGGTCCGCGACACCGGCATCGGCATCGCCGACGAGGATCAGCAGCACGTGTTCACACGCTTCTGGCGCGGCGAGAAGTCACGCTCCCGCGCCACCGGCGGCGCCGGCATCGGGCTCTCCATCGTCAGGGAGCTGGTGCGCGCCCACGGCGGCGCGGTGGAGGTCCAGAGCGTCCCCGGGGAGGGCTCGCTGTTCAGGGTCACCCTGCCGCTCGCCGCGCCGCCGGCCGCCTGACCTGCCCCGCATGCACCGCGCGAAGCGGCGCCGCGCACGGCAGCGGTACGCCCGGCGGCGGCGCCGTCACCGCTGCGCGAGGAGCGCCGCGGTGCGCGCGGAGACCGCGCGCTGCCACTTGACCGCGCCCGAGCGCAGCAGGTGGACCGTGTCGTAGAAGTCGGCGTCGGTGAGGTCGGGCGCGACCGGCTCCTTCAGATATCGCACGCCGAGCTCGCGGGCGACCTGCGCGCAGCCGCGCCTCATCGCCTCGCGCTCCGGGTCCAGGCCGCCGGCCACCACGGCGGTGTTCAGCGGCAGCGGCACGAACACCGGCTCGAGCCCGTGCCGGCGGCACGCCTTCACGAGGCGCGCGAGCTGCCGGAGGTTGCCCTCGAGCAGACGCCGGAACGCGGGGACGTTGGACTCCTGCCAGTGCGCCACGCGCTCCAGCTTGGCGGCCGCAGTCATGCTGCCGCGCTCGTCGAAGTAGTGGCGCGGCCACGGACCCAGCTGCAGCGGCTCGCCGGCGGCGAAGGTGGCCGGCCGCCCGAGAGGGCCCTTGACGAGCGGCACGATGAAGCGGCTCAGGCCGATCCCGATGAGGGCCACGCCGCGCAGCGGCGGGAGCTCGTCGACGAAGCGCCTGTCGTGGCGGAAGCTCTGCGCGTGGCTGGCCAGCGTGTAGGCGCGTACTCGGACCCCCAGGCGCCTCAGCCGGCGCGTCCACGCCGCGTCGCTCACCACCGCCTCGCGCGCCGTGGAGTCGCCGAACAGCAGGACGACCGGCGCCCGCGGGGGCCGCGCCCGGAGCAGGCCGATGACCTGCCACACGTGCCGCCACTCGCCGATCTTGAGCTCGGGGTCGACGAGCGGGCCCCTGGCCGGGAGCAGGCTGCGCGACGGCGCCCACACGCTGGGGGTGGGGCGGGGCGTGCGCGCCGCGGCTGACGACGCGAGAGGAGCCGGAGCGGCGAACGGGGCCGCGGCGGAGGGCGGAGCGGGCGCCGCCGGGGCCGCGGCGGAGATGTCTGCCGTTCCGGCCTCGCCGCCGACCGACGTGTCCTCAGCGAAGGCCAGCGCCGTGGCTATGCCGACGACGACCACACCGGCGACGAGCGCGGCCACCAGACCGGCGCCGAGGGCGGTCCTGCGTCGACGGGATCTCCCGGACGGTGGTGGCGTCATACGGTCATGATACGAAGTCACATCACGGGCGTCACCTGGGCGAGCCGGGCGCGTGAGCGGGAGCCGCGCGTCACCCGTCGACCGCACGGACGCGGGGCCCGGACGCCCGACCGCGCCGGCGGGTCGCGACGCCGCAGGAGGGCCGCCGCCACGTTGGACCGCCCCCGGCTCCGCTGATAGCGTGCCTCCCATGAGCACCGTGGACGAAACCGTGGCGGCGCCGCTTTCCGGCCTCAGCGATGAGGAGGCCGCCCGCCGGCGCGCCGCCGGTCAGGGCAACGACGTCGTTGTGAGCGCCGCCCGCACCTACGGGCAGATCATCCGCGAGAACGTCTTCAACTTCCTCAACAACCTCTTCTACATCCTCGGCATCCTGCTGCTGGTCCTCGGCAAGCCGCTCGACGCCTTCGCCGTGGTCTTCGTCATCGGCACCAACACCGTCATCAGCCTGTTCCAGGAGATCCGCGCCAAGCGCGTGATGGACAAGATGGCGATCCTGCTGCGACCCAAAGCCGATGTGGTACGGGACGGCGAGGTGATGGAGCTCGATCCGTCCCAGGTCGTGGTCGGCGACGTGCTGCGCGTGCAGCCCGGCGACCAGGTGGTGGTGGACGGCCCCATGGTCGGTGAGGGATACGTGGAGGTGGACGAGTCGCTGCTCACCGGCGAGTCGGACCTGGTGCGCAAGCACCCCGGCGACGAGCTCATGTCGGGGAGCTTCTGCGTGACCGGCGGGGGGTACTACGAGGCCGCCCGCGTGGGGCTGGACAGCTACGCCAACAAGCTCACGGCCAAGGCCAAGGCGTTCAAGCGCGAGCTCACGCCGCTGCAGAAGCAGATCCTCGTCATCGTGCGCGTGCTGCTCATCGTGGTCATCGTCTTCATGGTGCTGGTGTGGGTGCGCAACGTGGTGGTCGACATCCCGTTCGTGGAGAGCGTGCGCATGTCCACCGTGATCCTGGCGCTGATCCCCAACGGCCTCGTGCTGTCGGTGGCGCTCACCTACGCCCTGGGCGCGGTGCGCCTGCTCGGCAAAGACATGCTCGTGCAGCAGTTCAACGCCGTGGAGAGCCTGAGCAACGTCGACGTGCTGTGCACCGACAAGACGGGGACCTTGACATCCGGGGTCATCAGGTATGAGGAGCTGGACGCGCTCGGCGGGGACGGGGAGCGCGCGAAGATGCTGCTGGGCGTGTTCGCGGCCGGCACCACCGACGCGAACAAGACCATCGAGGCGTTGCGGGCAGCGTTCCAGGCTCCTGCACAGAGGCCCGCGCACGAGGCCTACTTCTCTTCGGAGCGCAAGTGGAGCGGGCTGGCCTTCGAGGGCGGCGAGGCGCGCGGCACGTACGTGCTGGGCGCGCCCGAGATCGTCGCTCAGGCGCTGCGCGCCGGGGCCGCCGACTGGCGCGCGCCCGCCGAGGCGTGGACGGCGCGCGGCTTGCGCGTGGTACTGTTCGGAGGGCGGGCCGAGCCGCTCGCCTTCGGCGAGCCCGACGGCCCGCCCTCCCTGCCCGCCGACCTCGAGCCGCTCGCCGTCGTCTGCCTGAGCGACGAGCTGCGCCCCGGCGTGCGCCAGACGCTGCAGGAGTTCAGCGACGCCGGCATCGACGTCAAGATCATCTCCGGCGACAACCCGCGCACCGTGACGGCGCTGGCCACGCAGGCCGGCCTGCAGGACCTGCGCCGCCGCGAGGGCGTGGACAGCTACTGCGACATGCTGCACACCCGGCCGGCGGAGACGCGCGCGGCGGCCGGCGAGGCACCGGCGGGCGGCGGCGCGGCGGACGCCTCCGGCGGCGCCGCGCCCGGCGCGGCCGGCTCGCCGCCCCCCGAGCTCTTCTCCGTCTCCGGCCAGGAGCTCGCGGCCATGTCGGCCGACGAGTTCGCCGCCACGGCCGATGACGCCAGCGTGTTCGGCCGTGTCACGCCCGAGCAGAAGCAGGACCTCGTCGAGGCCCTGCGCGGCCGCGGGCGCTACGTGGCCATGATCGGCGACGGCGTCAACGACGTGATCGCGCTCAAGGAGGCCAACGTGGCCGTGGCCATGCAGGGCGGCAGCCAGGCGGCGCGCAGCGTGGGCGACCTCATCCTGATGAAGGACACCTTCGCGCCGCTGCCGTTCGCCTTCCGCGAGGGCCAGCGCATCATCAACGGCATGAACGACATCCTGCGCATCTTCATCGTGCGCATCTTCTTCAAGGCGGCGATGATCGCCATCATCACCGGCATCGGCGGCTTCCCCTTCGCGCCGCGTCAATCGGCCCTGCTCTCCTGGTGCGGCGCCACCGTCCCCGCCATCGCCTTCGCCCTCTGGGCACAGCCCGGGCCGACGCCCAAGGTCGGCCTCTTCAAGCTGCTGGCGCGGTTCGTGATCCCCACCACCGCGCTCATGGCCGCCGTCGCCACGGGCGTGTATCTCGCCTGGGCCCTCCCCGCCAGGAACAGCTACCTCGCCGCGCACCCCGGCGCCGGCCAGGAACAGCTCATCGCCCACGCCTATCCTGCGGCGATGACCGCCCTCACGCTGTTCGCCTGCTTCTGCGCCATCTTCCTCATCCTGCTCATCGTCCCGCCGAGCGACTGGTGGAGCGGCGGCGCCCCCGTGGTGCGCGGCGACTGGCGCATGGTCGGGGTGGTCGCTTTCCTGTTCGTGTTCCTCGCCGTGGTCCTGGCCGTGCCGCTCTTCCGCACGCTGTTCGAGATCACGGCGCTGCCGGTGTGGCAGTACGTCGTGCTGTGCGCGCTGGCGTTCGTGTGGAGCCAGCTCTGCCTGCTGGTGTGGAAGTGGCGCCTGCTCGACCGCTGGCTGGGCTCGGCCGAGGACCCCGGCAACGTGTGTGCGAAGGGCGCGGCGCCGAAGCCCACCTGAGCCGCGCCGCACGGCGCGCCGTCAGGCGGGGCAGGCGGTCAGACGATCCCGGCCGACGGGCAGATGCCGGCCAGCGGGCACTCGCCGCAGGCCGGCCTGCGGGCGTGACAGATGCGGCGCCCGTGCCGCACGAAGTCAACGTGCGCCGCGTACACCTGCGCCGGGTCGTCCCGGCCGGCCAGCTGCGTGAGCAGCGGGTGCGCCGCCTCCGCCGTCACCTTCTCACCGAGGATGCCGAGCCGCCGGGCCACGCGGTGCACGTGCGTGTCGACCGGCATGACCGGCCGCCCGAGCGAGAACAGCAGCACGCAGGCGGCCGTCTTGGGCCCGACGCCGGGCAGGCTCGTCAGGTGCGCCTGGGCCTCGGCGTCACTCATGCCGTCCAGCTCGGCCAGGTCCGGCTCGCCGGTGCGCGCGCTGAGCGCCACGAGGATCTTCTTGATGCGCGGCGCCTTGGTGTGCGCGAGGCCGCCGAGGGCGATGGCCTCCTCGATCTCCTCGGCCGAGGCGTCGCGCGCCGCCATCCACTGGGGAAAGCGAGCCTTGAGCGAGGCGAAGGTGCGCTCGGTGTTCACGTCGGCGGTGTTCTGCGAGAGCACGGTGAAGACGAGCTCGTCCACCGGCGGGTAGCGCGGGGAGAGCACGGGCCGGCCGTAGAAGTCGTCCAGCAGGCGGACGGCGTCGGCGAGCTGCGTCTCGGGCGAGGTCGTCATGCGCGGGAGCCTATCACCCTGCCCACCCTCACGGTTCCGCCCGGGGCGCAGCCGGGAACCACCATGGTGAGACGCATCCTCACGGAAGGGGGGTGAGCACCGTGAAAGGCATCCTCGTCTTCGGCGGCTCCGGGCCGCTGCTCATCGTGAGCTCCTACCCGACCGTCGACGACCCTCGGCTCGTGGCGCGCCTGCGGTCCAAGGGGCTGAAGAAGTTCATCGCCTGGGAGATCCCCATCGACCGCTGCCGCGACCTGTATGGATTCACGTACCGCGACATCGTGGAAGACCTGCAGGCACACGACGACATGCGCGTGCTCGACTTCGACGGCCACCGGATCTTCCTGAACTTCTCGCTGCGGGACCTGCACGACGGCGTGGTCTACGAGGACGAGCGCATCAGCGCGGCGGCCTGACGGCCGCGAGGTGAGCGCCGGCCGGGAGCGCGGGTGCTCCGGGCGCGAGGTGGTAGCCTGACGCGGATGCGCAGGCTCACCCCACACCGCCCGGCCGCGTGACCGGCTGGCGCTTCTGGATAGACCGCGGCGGCACCTTCACCGACGTGGTCGCACGGCGGCCCGACGGCACGCTCGCCGTGCGCAAGCTGCTCTCCGCCGACCCGCGTTACGAGGACGCCGCGGTGCAAGGCGTGCTCGACCTGCTGGGGCTCGGCGCCGGCGACGCCCTGCCGGCCGGCGCCGTGGCCGAGGTGCGCATGGGCACCACGGTCGCCACCAACGCCCTGCTCGAGCGTCGCGGCGAGCCCACGGTGCTGGTCACCACGCGCGGCTTTCGCGACGCGCTGCGCATCGGCTACCAGGACCGGCCCGACATCTTCGCCCTGGACATCCGCCTGCCGCAGCCGGCCTACGCGCGCGTGGTGGAGGTCGACGAGCGCGTCGGCGCCGACGGCCACGTGGTGCGCGCGCTGGACGAGGAGGGCGCGCGCCGGGCGCTGCGGCGGGCGCGCGAGGCCGGCCACTCGGCCGCGGCCATCGCCTTCATGCACGGCTACCGCTACCCGGAGCACGAGCGCCGCGTCGCCGAGCTGGCGTGCGAGGCCGGCTTCACCCAGGTCTCCGTCTCGCACGAGGCGGCCCCGCTCATGAAGCTCGTCAGCCGCGGCGAGACAACGGTGGTCGACGCCTACCTCTCCCCCATCCTGCGGCGGTACGTGGACGGCGTCGCGGCCGAGCTGGGGGCGGACGACCCGGGCGGCGGCGGCCGCGGACCGGGCGACGGCGACGGCGGCTGCGGCGTGCGCCTGCGCTTCATGCAGTCGCACGGCGGCCTCACCGATGCGCACCTGTTCCGCGGCAAGGACAGCATCCTCTCGGGTCCGGCCGGAGGCATCGTCGGCGCGGTGCACACCGCCCGCCGCGCCGGCTTCGACCGCCTCGTCACCTTCGACATGGGCGGCACGTCTACCGACGTCGCGCACTACGCCGGCGAGTACGAGCGCAGCTTCGAGAGCGTCGTGGGCGGCGTCCGACTGCGGGCGCCGATGCTGCGCATCCACACGGTAGCCGCAGGCGGCGGCTCGGTGTGCGCGTTCGCAGACGGCCGTTACCGGGTCGGCCCCACGAGCGCCGGCGCCGACCCCGGGCCGGCCTGCTACGGACGCGGCGGCCCGCTCACGGTCACCGACTGCAACCTCGTCGCCGGCAAGCTGCAGCCGTCGTTCTTCCCGTCGGTGTTCGGGCCGAAGGGCGACGCGCCGGTGGACGTGGAGGCGGCGCATGCCGCGCTCGCCGGCGTGGCCGCTGGCATGCGCGCCGCCGGCACCGACCTCCCGGCGCCCGAGCAGCTCGCCGACGACTTCATCCACGTGGCGTGCGACACCATGGCCCGCGCCATCAAGCGCATCTCCACGCAGCGCGGGCACGACATCGGCGGCGCCGTGCTGGCGTGCTTCGGCGGCGCCGCCGGGCAGCACGCCTGCCTCGTCGCCGACGCGCTCGGCATGACGAGCGTGCTGCTGCACCCTCTGGCCGGCGTGCTGAGCGCCTACGGCATGGGCCTCGCCGACGTGCGCGCTCTGCGCGAGCGCACCGTCGAGGCGCCGCTCGGGGACGAAACGGACGCCGGGGCCGGCGGCGCTCTCGAGACCACTCTCGCCGAGCTCGAGCACGAGGCCGTCGCCGAGCTCGAGGCGCAGGGCTTCGCGGCCGCCAACGTCACCGTGCAGCGCCGCGCCCACGTGAAGTACGCGGGCACAGACGTCTCTCTGCCGGCGCCCTGGGCCTCGGCCGCGGCGATGGCGGCGGACTTCACCGCCCTGCACCGCCGCCGCTACGGCTTCGTCATGCCGGGCCGCGGCCTGACGATCGAGGCGCTCGCCGTCGAAGCCGTCGGAGCCGGCGCGGACCGCGGAGAAGACCCGGAGGAGGCGTGTGGCGCATCCGGTCCCTCCGCCCCGCCGTCGCCGCAGCCGCTGCTGCGGCCCTCCGGCCGCGTCCGCCTGTTCACCGGCGGCGCCTGGCACGAGGCGCCGGTGCACGAGCGCGACGCGCTGCCCGACGGCGCGCTGCTCGAAGGCCCGGCCGTGGTGACCGAGACGACGAGCACCACGGTCGTGGAGCCGGGCTGGCACGCCGAGGTGCTGCGCGGCGGCGAGCTGCTGCTGCGGCGGACCTCCCCGCCCCCTCCTCCTTCGGCCGACCTCTCGCAGCGCTCGCCGCTGCTTTTGGAGGTGTTCAACAACCTCTTCATGTCGATCGCCGAGCAGATGGGCGCCACGCTGCAGAACACGGCCTGCTCCGTGAACATCAAGGAGCGCCTGGACTTCAGCTGCGCCGTGTTCGACGGCGACGGCGGCCTCGTGGCCAACGCCCCGCACCTGCCGGTGCACCTGGGCTCCATGGGCGCGTCGGTGCAGGCCGTGCTCGACCGCCACCGCGGGGGGCTGCGCCCAGGCGACGCCTGGCTGCTCAACTCGCCCTACGCCGGCGGCACCCACCTGCCAGACCTCACGGTGGTGACACCGGTGTTCGCGGACGGTGCCGGCGAGGCCCCGGACGGCGGCGCCCGCCCCCTCTTCTTCGTCGCTTCGCGCGCCCACCACGCCGACATCGGCGGCGTTACGCCCGGCTCCATGCCGCCGGACGGCCATCGCATCGAGGAAGAAGGCGTGCTCATCGAGGACTTCCACCTGGTGGAGGGCGGCGAGCTGCGCGAGGCCGAGGCCGCCGCCCTGTTGCAGGCCGGCCCCTACCCGGTGCGCGACCTCGCCCAGAACCTCGCCGACCTGCGCGCGCAGGTGGCCGCCAACGCGCGTGGTGCCGCCGAGCTCGCGCGCATGGTGGACGAGTTCGGGCTGCCGGTCGTGGCCGCCTACATGCAGCACGTGCAGGACAACGCCGAGGAGGCCGTGCGCCGCGTGCTGGACCGCCTCGGCGGCGGCGGCTTCACGCAGGAGATGGACGACGGCAGTGCGGTCGTCGTCCGCATCACCGTCGACCGCGCCCGCCGCGAGGCCACCGTCGACTTCACCGGCACGTCGCCGCAGCGCCCAGACAACTTCAACGCCCCGGCGGCCGTGTGCACGGCCGCGGTGCTCTACGTCTTCCGCACCCTCGTGGACGCCGACATCCCGCTCAACGCCGGCTGCCTGAAGCCTCTGCGCATCGTCATCCCTCCCGGCTCCCTGCTGGACCCGCGGTACCCCGCCGCGGTCGCCGCCGGCAACGTGGAGACCTCGCAGGCCATCACGAGCGCGCTCTTCGGGGCGCTCGGCGTGGTGGCCGCATCGCAGGGGACGATGAACAACGTGACGTTCGGGGACGCGCGCTACCAGTACTACGAGACGGTCTGCGGCGGCAGCGGCGCGGGGCCCGGCTTCGACGGCTGCAGCGCCGTGCACACGCACATGACCAACTCGCGCCTCACCGACCCGGAGGTGCTGGAGTGGAGGTACCCGGTGCGCGTGGAGGAGTTCTCGGTGCGCGGCGGCAGCGGCGGCGAAGGCGAGCACCGCGGCGGCGACGGCGTGGTCCGCCGCCTGCGGTTCTTGGAGCCGCTCACGGCCGCCATCGTCTCGAGCGGCCGCCGGGTCCCGCCCTACGGGCTCGCCGGCGGCCTCCCCGGCGCGCCCGGCCGCAACGCGGTGGAGCGCGTCGGCGCCGAGGTCGAGGAGCTCCCCGGCGTGTGCCGCGTCGAGCTCGCGCCGGGCGACGTGCTCGTCATCGAGACGCCGGGCGGCGGAGGGTACGGCCCGCCGCGCTGACCCGGCGGCCGGCCCACCCGGCCGTCACGACGCGTACGCGCGGAGGGGGCGGGAGGCCCTGCGGCCGCCCGCCCCCTCCGGATCCTCTTCCGCCGTCAGTACGCCGCGGCCTTGCGCCGCATCTCGCGACGCTTGCGGCGCCGCAGGACGGCGCTGAGGCCGAAGCCCACGAGGAACCCGATGACGAGCCACAGGATCAGCATCAGCCACGCCGGCAGCGAGACCCACCAGAAGAAGAAGTGGAACTTCCACGACTCCTTGGTGTTCTGCAGGATGAGGATCAGGATGATGATCCCCACGACGCCTACGGCGATCAGCTTGCCGTTGACGCGGCCTCCTCCGCCCCGCTGACTTCGCTGCACCTGCACTTCAGGGTTGGTGCTCATGCATACCCCCTCGCGTGTTCCATCCGCAGTAACTTCGCCGCGCGTGGTGTCTACCCCTGCAGCGCCCGCTGCACGCGCGGCGCGACGCCGGTGACTCAGCCCGCGCCCAGCCCGAAGAACCGCTCGAAGAACTCACGGAGCTTCGCCAGCACCCGCCGCTTCCTCTCCCCGTGCTCCCCGTCGGGCGAGAAACGCGATACCGGCGGCAGCACCCTGGTGATCGCGGTGCCCGTCGCCTGCACCGCGCCGTCGCGGAAGGCCGTCTCGATGAACGCGCGGGTCGCCTCGGGACGGAGGCCCTCCGCCTCGATGATCGCGTCGAGCTCGGCTTCACGCCGCGCACGCACGAACGCCCGCCACTCCTCATCGATCGCTCCGTCGACCGAGACGGAATCGACGAAAGCTTCGATCAGGTCCTTCTTGTTGCGCAGGCTGGGGCTGGCGTCGACGGCGCGGCTGATCG
>Ga0172371_10003864_pt1 | contig 23057 bp, 17 predicted proteins | sample Lak12m_FD_114543 | JGI IMG/M metagenome (GOLD analysis project Ga0172371, IMG submission 114543) | Freshwater microbial communities from Kabuno Bay, South-Kivu, Congo - kab_022012_12m | ecosystem: Environmental > Aquatic > Freshwater > Lake | place: Democratic Republic of the Congo: South-Kivu...
GGATAGACCTGGGCGGCGGCGACCTCCGTCTCCCGGACCTGGGTCACCTCGCCGTTGGGGAGCAGCGAGCCGACCCAGCTCAGACTCACGTCATCGATCCACAGAGCGGTGGTGACCGAGTCGACGTTCAGCCGCAGGTCAAACCAGGTCTCGTCGGCGGCGGTGACCATCTGCCCGGAGACAGCCCGCCAATCGTAGCTGCCCGTCGGCAGCATGACCCGCTGCGACCAGTCACTGCCACCGCCGAACCAACACACGCCCACGCCGTCGCCCTTGACCCAGAAGGTGGCTTCGTAGACCTGGCGCGGGCGCAGGCCCTCGATCCGCTGGTTCAGGGTCCCGTAGACATGGGGCGCGAAGGCCGACTGGCTGGTCAGGCGCAGGCTTGCGGCGCCGCCGTGGCTGACCGTGGTGTCCACGGTCAGCGTGGCCTTGGCCTCCTTGCCGATGCCCCAGTCCCAGGCGGCCGGTCGCCCGTCGGCGACCGCCTCGAAACCGGGGTTGCGCACCGGGTTCGGCGCCTCAGCGGCCACCCCGGCCAACGCCGCCGCCAACAGCACCGCACCCGCCACGCAGACCCCCCGGCCGCGGCTCAGGCGGTCCTGACGGACCCCGGCCCGCGCCATGGACCCCGCGCCAGGGCGGTTCCAGGATCGCGGTCCGCGGGGCGCCGCACCCGCGCCCAGCGGGCCGGGCGAGTGGGCGACGGCAGCCTTGACGTCCCTCTCTGGAGTCGCGTCTCGCTCGCAGGCGGGCGGGTGGCAGCCGCGACCTACCGGGGGCCCCAGCGCGAGGCCGGCGGTGGTCTCTTGGAGCAGCCCTGCCCCCGCGCTCCTTGCGTAGCCTCCGGCAGGCTGGCGCGCCGCCGGCGTCCCACAGGCCTTGGCAACCACCGCTCGACCTGGCATCGTTGTCTCCCTCTGCGCTCGTCGCCGACAGGCGGCAAGACCACAGCCCCACCGTACCGCGCTACCCGCAGGGCCGCAACCGAGGCAAGCCTGGCCAGGCCAAGGGCTGGCCGGGTGCAAACCGCGGATCGTGGAGTAGAGTCCCGGACGCGCGGGCTGGACCCGCGCGGCACCACCCTGAACTGCCGACACGTGACGGGGGTCCCATGCGGCGTGAGATGCTCTGCCGAGTAAGGCTGGCGGCTCACGCCATGGGCTGGTCCAGGTACCCCTCGCGGATGACGCGGCTGGCGCCCGTGGCTGGGTCCAGGTCGTAGACACTGAAGTTGGTCCGCAGGTCGAAGCCTGGGGTGTGAACCGCGAGGTTCAACGAGGCCGAACCCTCCCGCTCGCAACTGACGATCCGGTGGAACACGCCGACGGGCCAGCCCATGACGGCCCCACCCTCGACGAGGACCCGGTCTTCCTGCAGGATGAGGTCAGGCTTCACGGTGAACCGCTCGACTCGGCCGTGGGCGGGGGTGTATAGCTCGACATAGCGGGTCCCATGCAGCACCATGAGGTTGTCGACCTGGTGCGTATGCAGATACCACGGCCGGGCCACCCCGCCCACGGGCCCGGGCGATACCGCGCTGCGCACATGCATCACCCGGTCCAACGCCGCCACCGGCCCGACGTCTGGGAGCCGGAGGTAGTCGAAGGTGACGCCCGGCGTGCGGCGCAGGAGCCGCAGTGGGATGATGTGGTAGAGGCCGGGCACCTCGATCCGTCGGTCTGGGGCCATGGCGACGCTCCTTGCGCAGGATGAAGCCTTGGGCGGGGAAGGCGGTGCCCTCACCGCCGGGGCGCCAACGTCCCAGCTCCGCCACGCCATGCGCTCGCGGGCCGGCGGCCGAAGACACGCACAGCGGCCGAGCATGACCTCAGTCGCGGTCCCAGCAGTCCGTGCTGGCGGTCGCCAGGTTGCGGATGGGCTTGGCCTCCACGTGACCGTCGATCCAGGCGACGTTGCAGCCCTGGCCGTGGACCGGCCAAGTGGTCTCGCCCAGGACGCCCACGATGCGGTAGTTGCCGTTGGCATCGGCGCCGGCCGACATGGCCGGGTCCGGGTGTTTCGCACAGTAGTGCTGCCAGGAGCAGTTGCTGGACTCCGAGAGCATGATCGTCGTCGAGGGATGGCGGAACATGCCATCGCTGTTGCGGGTCCAGTGGCCCTCGTTGAAGACGTGCCACATGGGCATGTTGTAGCGGGTGCGGTTCCAGTCGCCGGCCATGGTGTCCAAGACGAAATCGCTTCCGGGGCAGAAGAAGACCTTCTCGTCACCGACGTACTTGCTGACGCGTTCGGCCCACCAGATGCGGACCGTGCCCGAGTCATCATACACCGGGGCATAGGTGTCCCGGCTGTCGTCCTTGTACATCATCTGCCCGAGCGTGAGCTGTTTCATGTTGCTCACGCAACTGATGGCCTGGGCCTTCTCTCTGGCCTTCGCCAGGGCGGGAAGCAGCATCGCCGCCAGGATCGCGATGATGGCAATCACAACCAGCAACTCGATGAGGGTGAAACCCCGACGGGGGCACGGGGACATGGGCAGTCTCATCCGACAACTCCTGTCTTCTGGCTCACTGAACACCACGCACAAACTCAGCCACAAACCGACCTTGCCCTTCATATTACCGGGACAGGTTCGGCGGCGCTATACTACCTTCGGCATAGGACGGGCAGATCGCCGGACGGAAAGGCAGGACCTCGGGGTGCCCGCAAGCCGCAGCGGCACGGGTACCCTCAGCCACCGGCCAAGGCTCAACGGGCCGCGCCGGGCCGCGCCGGGCCGGGTCCACTCACAGCCGGTCCCACAGGCACGCTGCAGCACCGTAGGCCGGCCCCATCATGGTCACGGTCCGAATCCGGCTCACCTCGCCGCCGACACTGGCCCCGTTGAGCTGGCCGGCATGCCGGCCCAATGGCCGCCCGCCACGGATCGGAGTCGTACCAAGGCGCGTTGTTGGGCGTCTGGAGGTACCAGGCCACGCCAGAGTTGCCCGCGCTTTCGGTCCAGCAGCCCGATGAGGGTGAACGCCCGCTGGAACCGCGGCCTTGCATACAGTTCTCATGCCGACACTCCTCTGGCTTGCTTTCCCAGTACGCTGCGCAGGCATCACCACCACCTGCCACCTGCCACCTGCCACCTGCTCCAGGCGCGCTTGCTGACGCAACATCTGCACGGTTGAGGCAAGTTCCCGGCCAAGCCGGGAGCCCCTGGAGGGCGGGTTCTCCGTAACCCGCCGCCGGGATGCGGAGATCACGGCCTCCAGACCGTTGGGAGCTCTTGGCGGTTTGGGGCGGAGCTTCGCTGGCCTACGGGGACCATCACACCGCCGCAATCTCCTCATCGTGAGAACGCTGTGTATAACTCCCGGCCGCCGGCCGCGCTCTTCACGGCGAGTTCACGGCCGGGCCGTTGCGGGACTCCGCGCCGGGCCGTAGTGTCCACCCAACCCCACCAACGCGGGACCGGGCAGAGGTGCCCGGCCGACACCAAGGAGGACAGAGATGAGAGCTCGGCGGTCGTCCCGGTCGGTTCATGCCTTCACCCTGATCGAGCTGCTGGTCGTGATTGCCATCATCGCCATCCTGGCGGCGATGCTGCTGCCGGCTCTGGCCAAGGCCCGGGAGAAGGCGCGGCAGGCGAGCTGCATCAGCAACCTCAAGCAGATCGGTCTGGCCCTCCACATGTATACCGGTGACAACCACGAAACGTACCCCAACTGCACCGCCTACACCGCCGCCGCCAACATCGGGCTTTACGGCGACACCGAGGAATGGTATACCCTTCTGAAGCAGTATGTTACGGACACAAGAACCTACGCCTGCCCATCGGCGAACTACACGGTGATCTACGCTGGCGGCACCTACTCCGGGCACCTGGGGTATGGCGTCGGCTACCAGCGCAACGTCGCCATCACGGGCAACGTCTCTCTGGCCATGGCCAAGGAACCCTCCTCGACCGTCTACCTGGCAGACGGTGGTAACAACAACTACATGCGCTGGATGTGCCCGGGCACCCCCTATGCCCGGTGCACGCTATTCACCAGCAACTGGGCCTGGGCGTATGACCGGCACGGGACCGGGGCCAACTACCTGTTCCTGGACGGCCACGCGGCCAATGCCAACACCGGCGTCATCCAACTGAACACCCCCTATGCGAAGAACGACCTGCACATGGACTACCGGGGGTACCACCCATAGCGCTGCCAAGAAACCTCGGTATGACCCTTTTGGGTGTGGCGGCCTGACCGGGTGGATGCTACTATCACACAGAGTTGGCCCAGAGTTGGCCCGTGTCACCGCGCTGGAGTGGCCGGGCCAACGAAGGCGGAATGGGAGTGCGCTCGGAAAAGGAGATTGTCCCCATGAGACAGCGTCGCGCCTTCACTCTGATCGAGCTGCTGGTTGTGATTGCCATCATCGCGATCCTGGCGGCGATGCTGCTGCCGGCGCTGGCGAAGGCTCGGGAGAAGGCTCAGCAGGCCTCCTGCATGTCGAACACGAAGCAGGTGGGGCTGGGCCTGCTCATGTACGCCATGGACTACCGCAACGCCTTCCCCGACTCGCGGGCGATCCCGGGCTGGTGGCCCGGTCCGGGCTACTACGGGGCCGATCACATTACGCGGTATGCGGTCCGCGTGTACAGCGATGACTCGCAGTCGACGCTGGCGGGCATCGGCTGGGTGCTGAGTACCTATGTGGGGGACCGCAAGCTCTGGGAATGCCCATCGGACAACAACGCCGACCGCTGGATCTCGGGCAAGCAGCGCGGTTCCTACTACTGGCGCCATGCCCTGGACGCGTACGGTTCCATCCAGAACCGCGGGCTGAAGGACAGCAGCTTCAAGCGCCCGTCGCAGATGGCGATGCTGATCGAGGAAGCCTGGCATGCCAGCGGCAGCTCGCCGTACCTCTGGAGCGGGGACCCGGAAGCGAGCAAGAAGTGCAACGCCTGTTTCGTGGACGGCCACGCCAAGAGCCTGGATGTGCCCAAGGTCAGCTCCCTGGGCACGCCGAACTTCGACATCAACTGGTTCTTCAGGGGGACTGGCTGGGACCTCACCGGGGACCCCTACGACGAATGAGATGACGCGCCCGCAGCGAGGGGGTCGCCAGACCCCTTTGCTGCCAGGGGCTTCCGATCTGGAGAAGACCGGAGGGGGTTGACTCCCGCTCGGCGGCGCCTATCTTCACCGGCCCCATACACACACAGAGCGGGCGCCTGGTCGCCCGCCAGGGGGTCCCATGGGTGCCACCACCACGCTCGCTTCCTTCCAGTCGATCCAGCCCCGGTATCCTGAACTCAAGGGGCAGGTGGCCATCGTCACCGGTTCCAGCCGGCGCATCGGCAAGGGCATTGCCATGCGCCTGGCCAGGGAAGGGATGAAGGTGGTGATCACCAGCCGCACCGCCGACACGGTCCAGGCGACGACCCGGGAGCTCCTCGATGCCGGCGCCGAGGCGCTGGCGGTGGTGGCGGATTTGGCCCAGCCGGACCACGTCGACCGCCTCTTCCGCGAGACCCTGGCCGCCTTCGGGACCATCCACCTCCTGGTCAACAACGCTGCCGACCTGCGCCGGGACCGGCTCTTCCGGGTGAGTGCCGACCTGCTGGAGCACCAGATCGCGGCGAATATCCGGGGACCGTACCTCTGCTCACAGCGGGCGGCCGAGATCATGCGGGACCACGGCCACGGCGGCAACCTCGTGCATATCAGCACGGTCGGCGCCGCGCGGGCTCATTGGCAGGGGCTGCCCTACGACATGACCAAGGGGGCCATCGACGCCCTCACGCGGGCTCTGGCCCTGGACCTGGCCGAGTACGGCATCCGCGTCAACTGCGTGGCGCCGGGGCCCATCGTCGGCGTGCGCACGCCCCGGGAAGGCGACAAGGCCGGCTGGGAGGCCATCGAGCGGGTGCCGCTGCGGTGTTTTGGCGTACCCCTGGACATCGGCGCGGCGGTGGCTTTCCTCGCCTCTCCGGACGCGGCCTTCATCACCGGCCAGATCCTCTACGTGGATGGCGGCCTCACGGCCCAGCTCACCCCGCACCACCAGCCCATCTAGTGTGGTGGCCTCGAAGTCCCCTGTATGCCACCGACTGGAGCGCGAGCGTCCCCGCGGGCCATTCGTGTTCAGACCATCTAGGGGCCACCCCACGAGTGCCAGCGGGCAGTGGAGGCCGGGATCTCCCCATCCCGGCCGCGGCATGCGGAGATGCCGCGTTCCAGGGGCCAGGGTCCGATCAGCGGTGTGAGGCGCAGCGTCACGGGCCATAGACCAGGTCCGGCGCCAGGTCGGCGGTGAAGGCCGCCGACTGCTCTGCCGCCTCGGCCAGGAAGGCGTCGACGTCCAGGGCCAGCAGCCGCGACACGGTCCAGTCCGTGCCATCCAGCCAGCGGCCGAAGCCGCCCTTCAGCTCGAACTGGCCCGGGTGCATCTCGGCGAGCGTCCTGAGCAGCACCAACTGCGTGCGCAGGGGATCCACCTGCCGTTCGTCCTGGACCATGACGTGGACCCCGGCGCAGACCTGCCCCTGGTACTTGTTGAAGGCGGGCTGGAAGTAGACCTCGCGGAACGCCAGTCCCGGCAACCGGGCGGCGTTGAGCCGGCCGGTGAGGGCCGCTGACTGCACGTACGGCGCGCCGATGTACTCGAAGGGCTTGCAGCTCCCACGGCCTTCGGAGACATTGGTGTGCTGCACGATGCCGGTGCAGGAGTAGCAGACGCAGGAGTCGGCGAAGGGGATGTTGGGCGACGGCGGGACCCAGGGGAGCCCCGTCTCCTGCCAGGTCATGCGGCGCGTCCACCCCTGGGCCGGCAGCACCTCGTAGCACACCGGCAACCGCCGCTTGCGCACCAGCCAGTGGCCCAGTTCCCCGAGCGTGAACCCATGGATCACCGGAATGGGCTCGGGGAAGAACTGGGTCCAGAGGTGGCCCCGGTTGCCCAGGTAGGCCAGCGGGGCCGGGCGGTCCAGCACCAGCACCTCGGTCCCCGTCTCGGCCCCCGCCTCCAGCGTGGCGGCGAGGGTCTGCTGGTAGGTGTAGGCGCGGTTGGAGACATCCTGGGCGTGGAACACGATCACGTCCAGGTCATGGAAGGCCGCTCGCGGGAAGGTATGCCCGGTCCCGCCATAGAAGCTGTAGACGGGGATGCCGGTACGCTCGTCGGTATAGGACTCGAAGAGGGCCCCGTCCTGCAGGTCGCCGCGCAGGCCGTGCTCCAGGGCGAGCATGGCCTTGACGTTGGCGCGCTGGGGCAGCACGTCGTTGAGGGCCCCGCTGCCGGGGAGCCAGCCGGCCGGCGTGGCGATGAGCCCGACCGCGCGGCCCTGGAGCCGTTGGACGAGTCCATCGAGATCGAACCGGACAGGCATGGGTCCTCTCCCTAGGCGTTGCTGCCGGCGCTGCGGCCTTTGAGGCGGCTGCGGCAACGGGCGATATGGTCGACCAGGCGGTCCACGCACTCGATCAGGTGCTTGCGCATGGTCTTGAGGAGCTGGTGCAGGCGACGGTGCTCGTGCATCAGCGTGTCCAGCTCCCGCAAGGCCAGGTTCAGGCTGGCCAGGCTGCGCTTGCCGAAGGCGATGCTGGCGGCGGGCTGCTCATAGGTGCCATCGTCGATGCTGTAGGCCAGGTTGGCCAGCGCCCGCCCGAGGTGGAAGAGCACCTGCAGACCCCGCGCCCGCGCCTCCCGCGGCAGGATCGCCGCATAGACATTGCACCACCCGACGGCATTCTGGCGCAGGGCCACGAACACCGGATCCGTCTCGTAGAAAAGGGGTTGCTCCTGTTCGGTCTCGTCGCCGCTGTTCTCGGCCGCGTCCTGGTTCGGCGGCCGGTCGTGCCAGGCGCCCGCGCCGTCGTCGTCAGGCCAGTCGTGCAGCGGCGAGTCGGCCTCGGAGTCCATATCCAGCATGGACCCATCGAAATCGGGCCCCATGTGGCGCGCGATCAGCTCGTCGCCGCTGGGCAGGTCCGAGAAGCGCTGCAGCAGGCGGAAGTAGCGCTCCGCCATCTCGTCGCTCTCCCGTAGGGCCTCTTCCCAGTCGAACTCCGTCCAGTTGTCGTTGGGTTGTCGCATCCGCTGTCCATCGGTGGGTGGTCCGGCCTGCCTGGGCATGGGGCGCCCGGGATCACCCGCGGGCGTGCACCCCACCCGGAGACCATACTATAGCCCGGCAGCGGCTGTCCGGGGGCCCGCTCCGGGCCTCGGCGGCGGTCCGGTCCCGCGGTCGCGGGACCTGCCCTTGCCCTCCAAACGTCCACCGTGTCGCCCGGGGCTGGAGGGCAAGCACAGGGATGGCCACGCCAGCCCGGCGCGCCGCCGGGTGTGGGTGGAGATGCGGTGGGCGCTCTGCTGCCGCGCCGTCCGGCGCTCACGGGCCCGCGGCGCGACTGGCTTCGAGGACCTGGTCGCGGTAGCGTTCGAGGCGCGGGTCGGGGTTGAGGGCGATGGCCTGCTGGAGGCAGCTCAGGGCCTCGGCGTAGTGGCGCTCGGAGACCTCGAGGTGGGCCAGGCTGGTCAGGGCACGCAGGCGGGCCGCGGGCACGGCCGTGGCCCGGCCGAGCAGGTCACGGGCGGTCTCGGGGGACTCTCTGGCGGTGAGGTCTGCCAGGAGCAGGAGCGACTCGCCGTCGAGCGGGTCGAGGGCCAGCGCCTGACGGAGCTGTGTGACGGCGAGCTCCCGGTTGCCGGTCTGGAGCGCATGCCGGGCGCCAAGGCGCGCCAGGCCTGCCTGCGCGGGGGCGGGGAGAGCCGCCGCCTGCGCCCGGAGGCGCTCCAAGAGGCGCAGCGCCTCGTCGTTGCGGCCGGCCGCCAGGAGGGCGTCGGCGACGCGCAGGAGGCGTTCCGGAGGCAGGTCGGCAGCCGCCGCCGCGAGGTAGGCGCTGGCCGCATCGGCGTAGAAACCGCGGTCGAGGTTGAGGTCACCGAGCACGGCCAGCATGTCCTTGTCGGCGACGCCGGCAAGGCGAGCGCATTCGAGGGTGACCAGGGCCTCGCCGGGGGACTCCCGGTCGAGGCAGGCGTTGGCCAGGAGGCGCCACCAGCGGGTGTCACCGGGCTGCCGCCGCACCTGGGTGCGGGCCAGGGTCACGACCTCGGCGCTGCGGCCTTGGTCGATGAGGGCTTGCAGCAGGCCCCCGTTGAGCTCGGGGTCGTCGGGGTCCCAGACGAGGGCCTGGCGGTAGGCGGCCTCGGCGGCCGCAGGATAGCCCCCCGAGCTCAGGGCGAAAGCCACCAGGCGCAAGGCCTCGAGAGTCCCCGGTGCGCTCTCCGGCAGGAGGGCGCGCAACTGGGTGACCGCATCCGCGGGGCGCTGCAGGCGCAGGAGCGTCTTGGCCAGGATGATGCGGGCTCGCTGGAAGGACGGCATACGCCGGAGGGCCTCCTCGAGGTCAGGGACCGCCTCGGCCTCGCGGCCAGCCTGGAGCGCGTACGCGGCGCAGGCGAAGGGCAGCGCGGCGCTGGCGTCGGCAGTCAGGGCCGCCCGGACCAGAGCGCCCGCAGCGGCGGGATCGGTCTTGGCCTGCTCCGCCGCCTGGGCGAGCACCTGCGCTTCGGCGGGGGTGACGGCCGGCTCGGACCGGGCTGGCGCCGCCTCGGCGGCAGGGGCAGCCTCGACGGGCGCAGCGCTGGCGGGCCCGGTCGCAGGGGTCGGAGCCGTCTGGGCGTCGGCGACCCCGCCGGCCAGGATGGCGGCGAGAAGCAGCGCCGCCGCCAGGAGAGGCGGTCGCGGGCTGGCGGTGGGCCTCGCCGTAGAGAGGCGGCAGTGCGTGCCTGTGCTGGGGCGGTCCATGGTCACTCCGTCAGATCGAACCGGATCCGGATCTGCATGCGGACGGGTACCGGCTGGCCATCGCGGATACCCGGCGAGAAACGCCAGGCGCGCACGGCCGCCGTGGCCGCTTCCTCGAACACCCCCTGCGGTTGCGCGTCCGCGACGATAACACTGTCCACCGAGCCATGGGCGCTGACCGTGAACTGGAGGTCGACATGGCCCTCGATCCGGCGGCTCCGCGCGCGGTACGGGTACACAGGCTTGGACTGGGAGATGGCGGCGGGGTGCCGGTCGAGGGGTTCGCTGTTGTCCGCCACGGCGGCTGGCGGGGGTGGCGGGGGCGGCGGCGGGGCGGGGGCGGTCGCCACGCCGGGGAGGGCACTGGCCGTGGGGTCGGCATCGAAGTCGAGGGCCAGGTCACTGCGGGTATCGCCGAGGGCGAAATCGAGTTTGACCGGTAGCCTGAGGCGCTCCGGCGCCTGGGGCCTGGGCGCTTCGAGGCGAGGTACGGACGCCCTGGCGGCCTGTGGTGGCGGGGGTTGCGGCGGGGCCGGTTTCGGCGGCGGTGGCAGCGGTGCCGGGGGCGGCGGCGGGCGCCACTCGCTCAGCTCGATGGTGCGGTAGTCGAGGTTGCGGGTGGGCGCCTTGGTCAGCAGGTCGGCCAGGGGCACGAGGAGGGCGGTGAAGGCGGTCAGAGCCAGGGCGCAGGAGAAGACCCCCAGGCGCCTGGGCCAGGCGGGGGCCGGCCGTTCATAGCGAGTGAGTTCACGCGCGAGCACGACGCGTCTGTCCTCCGGCTTCAGTTCCGGCGTGCGGCGAGGCTGACCCGCTGGGCGCCGCCGAGCTTGCACTGATCGATGGTCTCGACGACGCGGCCGGTGACGGCCTGTTCGTCGGCGATGATGATAACGGGCATCTCACGGCTCTTGAGCAGGCGTGCGACCAGGCCGCGGACGCGGTTGACGCCGATCTCCTGACCGCCGTAGACGATGGTGCCGTCGCGGGTCACGGCGATGAGGATGCTGGTCTTATCGAGGGCCTCGGCGCTGGCGGCCTTGGGTTTCTGGACGTCGACGCCGGTCTCCTCGACGAAGACCGTCGTCACCATGAAGAAGATGAGCAGCAGGAAGACCATGTCGATGAGGGGCGACATGTTGATCTCGGCACTTGCCTCCTCGCTGGTGCCGATGCTGCCGAGGCGTCTCATGCGGCACACTCCTTCGCCGCGGCGGGCACGCCCCCGGCGGGGCTGGGAACGTGGTGCTCGAGGGCCAGGGCCAGGTGGCTCTCGCAGCGGTCGAGCCGGTTGGCCAGGCTCCTGTAGAGACGGTACAGGTGTGCCAGGCCGAAGGTGCCTGGAAGGGCTGCCAGCAGGCCGACCTCGGTGGTCAGCAGGGCCTCGCTGATGCCGCTGGAGACCAGGTGCGCGGCCTCCTCGGTCCGCATGGCCACGGCATTGAAGGTGTCGATCATGCCGAGCACGGTGCCCAGCAGCCCGAGCAGAGGCGCCGCCACGATCAGTGCGCCCAGCCAGACCATGGCATACCCGTAGGGACCCAGTTCCTGGAAGCGGCACTGGTTGCAGGCCTCGCGGAAGGACAGCCCCCAGCGCAGGCGCACCAGCACGTGCCGGGTCATGCGCGGCACCGCGCCAGGGAGGGTGGCCAGCCACTCGCAGACAGGGCGCGACTCGCCGCCGTCACGCAGACGCTCACCCAGGGCCAGGTCCTCCGCGTCGCCACCCTTGAGGGCCGCACGCAGCCGCAGGAACAACGTCAGGTAGGAGCCCCAGATCAGGAAGGCGCACAGGAACAACGGCCCCATCAGGCACCCGCCGGCCTTGAGGCTCGTCCACAGAGCGCTCAGCAGTGACCCCTCACCGGTCATCCGGGGGCCTCCTGCTCCCGCGCGGTGACGCCATTGACGAACATGACCGCGGCCTCCTGGACCATGCTCACGGTGTGCCGGACGCGCCGGGAGAGGTAGGCGTGGCAGAGGAGTGCCGGGATGGCGATGAAGAGGCCGACCTCGGTGGTGATCAGCGCTTCGGAGATGCCGGACGAGAGCAGGCGGGCATCGCCGGTGCCGAAGACGGTGATCAGGCGGAAGGTGTGGATCATGCCGGTGACTGTGCCCAGCAGCCCGAGCAACGGCGCGGAACTGGCCCCCACCGCCAGGGTGCCGAGGAAGCGTTCCAGGGCCGGGACCTCGGCCACGATCTGCTCGAAGAGGATCTCCTCGAGGCGTTCCCGGGAGGCGGTGCGGTGCGCCAGGCCCTCACGGACCACAGCTCGCAGCGGCCGGCCGAGGCTGTCGGCCAGGTGGTCGGCCCGGGCCAGATCGCCGGCGGTGACCGCCTCGATGACCTCGCCCGTGCGCTGCCGGCAGCGCTCGGTGGCCAGGGTGAACGAGACGGCCAGCTTGTAGATCGCGACGACCGCGCACAGCAGGCCCAGAAGCAGGAGCGGAATCATGACGATGCCGCCTTTGCAGAGGTGCTCGACGAGGGTCTCGTGGGTGGCGGCCAGCCGGATGGCGCTGCCCATGGTGACGTCGACGGGGACGCGGGCGTGGCCGGAGTCGAAGAGCGCCGCCAGCGCGGCCTGCTGTTGGGGATCGAACCCGGCGTAGAGGGTCGGGTGCACCCCGCCGACCTGCTGCACGGCGAGGCCCGCGCTGCCGCCCTCAGCCCGGAAGAAGCTCAGCGGGCCGAAGGTGATGTAGGTCCCTCTCAGGATGCGGCCATCGGCATCGACCGCCTGGCCCTCGTGGCGGAGGCCCCCCAGGGAGCTCTGGCAGCGCTGCAGGCTGGCGCTCAGGAGGGTCTCGAGGGCCTGAGCCGAGACCGCCTCGGGAGCGGCCCCGAGCTCCTGGTCCACGGTTGCCAGAGCCGCCTCGGCAGCCGCGAGTTCCGCGACCGAGAGACGGCCTTCGAAGGAGCGCCGGTACTCGAGCGCCAGGTTGGCGACAAAGCGCGACCCCTGGCGCAGGCGGACGAGGTCGTCTTCGGTCCGCGCCTGGGCGGCAGCATCGTCCTGGCGGCTGGCGACCGCGGCCGTGGTCTGGCTGCGGAGCTGCTGCAACCGGGTCGTCAGCGCTTCGCTCTCCTTGGCCAGGCCCTGCTTCTCGGCGGCGATGCGGCGGTAGAGCTCATCGAGGCGGCTCCGCCGCTCGGCCAGGTCCTTCTCGGCCTGGGCGACGGCCTGGGTCATGGGCTCGGCGGCCGGGACGGCACGAGGACAGGCCAGGGCGAGGAGGCAGGCCACGGCTCCGTGGCGGAGGGGCAGCGGGCTTCTCATGGCTGGCCTCCCTCACGCTTCGGGGCCAGTTCCAACGGCAGGGCGACAAAGGTGGCGGGTTGCTCTTTGCGGTAGATGGCGACGGCGGTGCGCACCGGGCCGGCGAGGGCCGGGTCCCAGCGCCAGGCCCAGCCGTCCGCCGCGGGGGTCCCGGCGGCGGCGGTGGCGCCATCGCCGGACACCGCGAAGGCCATGGCCAGGCCGAGGTAGATGACGTCCATCTCGCGCTGGACCTGCTGCGGGTCGGCGAGGGGCTGGCGGAAGAGGTAGACGCCGTCGGCGAACTGGTCGATCTCGGTGAGCAGGCCAACGACGAGACGGAGGCGCTCCTGGAGGTCGTCGGGGGTGACCGCGACGTCGGCGGCGGGCAGTTCCCGGAGGCGTTCGGCGAGGGACTTGGTGAGGGGCTCCGGCAAGCGTGGCAGCAAGGCTCGCAGGCGGGCTTCGGCCGCGCGGGTCGGAGCCGCGAGCGCGGCCAGGGCCTCACGGGTGTGCTGAGCGTCGGCCTCGAGGGCCTGACGGGAGGCGGCCCCGGCGGCGGCCTCCTGCTGGGCCTTGGCCAGGGCGGCCTCCGCGTCGGCGGCCTGTTGGCGCAGGACCGCAATGCGGCCCTCGACGGCGGGGCGCTGCTCGGCCCAGGCGGTCTCGGCCTCATGGGCGGCCTGGCGCACGGCCACCTGGTCGGTGACCACTGCCTGGAGGCGCTGCAGGTCCGTATCAGCGGCCCCCAGGACGGTGCCGGCAACGAGGGACAGCACGGCCCCCCGCCAACCGGCGCGGCGGCGGGCTCGGTGTGCAGACTCAGGCATCGACATGGTCTCCATCTTGGTCCGTACAGGCCCAGGTGCCCCACCGGCGCCCTGGCACCGGTTCCCAAGGGGGCCGGGCGCAGGGCTCAGACGGCAGCGTGGGCCGCTGGGTAATGTAGCCCACAGGCTGGCCCCGGTCGCGAACAGACAGCCCCGCTGCGGGCGGCCCCACAGGCCAGCGGGACAGCCGGGCCGACCCCTTCCCGCACGGCAGACGGGGCGGCGCCGGGAAGAGCGCCACGCAGGCCCGTGCAGCCCGGCTGGCAGCCTCGTCCCCACCTGCTTACGGCAGGCGCGGCGATGCGCCCGAGGCGTCCCGAGTCGACAGAGCATTCCTGGCGCACTATAGTGTCCTGTTTTGTCATCGTGGCGGCTTGTGCCGCCGCATTGTGCCCATTCACGGAGGCAGAAGAGCCATGAGCCAGCAGCACAGCAAGGTTGTGAAGCGCGCCCGCCGCAAGCGGTATCTGGCGCGGGTGCGGGCCCGCGTCCGGGCAGCGCGCCGGAAATCCTGACGTTCCACGCAGGGGGGGGCGGCAGTGCGGGCGACGGCAAGGACCGTGGCCCCTGCCGCGGCAGTGTCCAGTCCTTGAAGGAGGTCTACAGATGGCCGGTCAGAAGTACGTGTACCAGTTTGGCGGCGGCACGGCGGACGGCGGCGCCACCCAGAAGAACCTGCTGGGTGGCAAGGGCGCGAACCTGGCGGAGATGTGTCTGCTGGGCATCCCGGTGCCGGCGGGGTTCACCATTTCCACCGAGTGTTGCACGGCCTACTACGGCGTTGGCTGCAAGCTGCCGGCCGAGCTGGAGACGCAGGTGCCGGCTGCCATGGCGCAGGTCGAAGCGGTCATGGGCATGAAGTACGGCGACCCGGACAACCCGTTGCTGGTGTCGTGCCGTTCCGGCGCGCGCAAGTCGATGCCGGGGATGATGGACACGGTGCTGAACGTAGGTCTGGCGCCGGTGACGATTCCCGGCATGATCCGCAAGACGAACAACCCGCGCTTCGTGTGGGATTCGTACCGCCGGCTGATCATGATGTACGCCGACGTGGTGATGGAGAAGGCCGAAGGGCTGGAGCCGGCCGAGGGCAAGGGCATCCGCAAGCTCATGGATGAGACCCTGGGCGGCTTCAAGCGCACGCGCGGCTGCGCCTCCGACACCGACCTCAGCGCCGATGACCTCAAGGCCCTGGCCGACGAGTTCAAGAGGCTGGTTCGGAAGCACTTGGGGAAGGATTTCCCGGACGACCCGATGCAGCAGCTCTGGGGCGGCATCGCGGCGGTGTTCAAGAGCTGGAACGGGAAGAAGGCGGTGTCCTACCGGCGTATCGAGGGGATTCCGGACGACTGGGGCACGGCGGTGAACGTGCAGGCGATGGTGTTCGGCAATATGGGCGACACCTCGGCCACCGGGGTGGCCTTCACCCGCGACCCGGCCACCGGCGACAACAAGTTCTACGGAGAGTGGCTGGTGAACGCCCAGGGCGAGGACGTGGTGGCGGGCATCCGCACGCCGAACCCCCTGAACGACGACACCAAGAACGAGCAGAACAAGCACCTGCACAGCATGCAGGAGGCGATGCCGGACACCTACGCCCAACTGGATGGGATCCGGACGAAGCTCGAGAAGCACTTCACCGACATGCTGGACATCGAGTTCACCATCCAGGAGCGGAAGCTCTGGATGCTGCAGTGCCGCGTCGGCAAGCGCACCGGGACGGCCGCCCTCAACATGGCCATGGACATGCTGGCCGAGGGCCTCATCACCGAGAAGACGGCGGTGATGCGCGTCGACCCGAAGCAGCTCGACGAGCTGCTGCACCCGATCGTGGACCCCAAGGCCGAGAAGGACGCGAAGCCCATCGTCAAGGGCCTGCCGGCGGGCCCCGGCGCAGCCTGCGGCGGAGTCGTGTTCACGGCTGAGGACGCCGTGGCGCAGACCCGCGCCGGCAAGAAGGTCATCCTGCTGCGCGAAGAGACCAATCCGGAAGACGTCGAGGGCATGCGCGCGGCGGTGGGTATCCTGACCGCCCGCGGCGGCATGACGTCGCACGCGGCGCTGGTGGCCCGTGGCTGGGGCAAGTGCTGCATCGTGGGGGCAGGCGGTCTGCACGTCGATGCCAAGGCCAAGAAGGCCAAGGTCGCGGGTTCCGATATCGTCCTCAAGGAAGGCGATGTGGTGACCCTGAACGGCACCCGGGGCTACGTCTACACCGGTGCCATGGCCATGATGGATGCCACGGAGAACCCGCGCTTCCAGAAGTTCATGACCATGGCTGACTCGTTCCGCAAGATGGGCGTCCGGACCAACGCCGACACGCCGGCGGACGCGAAGATCGCCCGGTCCTTCGGCGCCGAGGGCATCGGCCTGTTCCGCACCGAGCACATGTTCTACGGGGTTGGCTCCGAGCAGCCGCTGTTCTTCCTGCGCAAGATGATCCTCTCCAAGACGGTCGACGAGCGCAAGGCGGCCCTGGCTGAGCTGTACCCGTTCGTCAAGAAGGATATCAAGGCCACCCTGGAGGCGATGGAAGGCCTGCCTGTGACCTTCCGCCTGCTGGACCCGCCCCTGCATGAGTTCGTGCCGCAGGGCAAGGAGAAGCAGGCCGAGCTGGCCAAGGCCCTGGGGATCAAGCCGGCCGACGTGAAGAAGCGCGGCGAGGCGCTGCACGAGTCCAACCCGATGATGGGTCACCGCGGCGTGCGCCTGGGCATCACCTATCCCGAGGTGACGGACATGCAGGTGCGGGCCATCTTCGAGGCGGCCGCCGAGCTCATCAAGGCGGGCAGGGACGTGCACCCGGAGATCATGGTTCCGGTGACCTGCGAGGTGGCCGAGCTCGAGGTGACGCGCAAGAGCGTCGACCGGATCTACGCCGAGGTGCTGAAGCAGTTCGGCCTGGCGGCCATCGAGTTCAAGTACGGCACCATGATCGAGATCCCGCGGGCGGCGCTGCTCTCCGACCGCATGGCCAAGAGCGCGCAGTTCTTCAGCTTCGGGACCAATGATCTGACCCAGATGACGTTCGGCTTCAGCCGCGACGACATCGGCGGGTTCATGAACGACTACCTGGACGGCAAGGTGCTGGCGGCGGACCCCTTCCAGACCATCGACCAGGACGGTGTCGGCCAGCTCATCAGGATGTCCGTGGACAAGGGTCGCGCGACGCGGCCTGACCTGAAGGTGGGCATCTGCGGCGAGCAGGGCGGCGATCCGGCCTCGGTGGAGTTCTGCTACCGCACCGGCCTGACCTACGTGAGCTGCTCGCCCTTCCGCGTGCCGATCGCGCGGCTGGCGGCGGCCCAGGCCTCGCTCAAGGGCGGTCGCTGACCGCACAACCGGCCCCTGGACGGCCTGGCTGACCCGTCGGTAGCCGGCCGTCCAGGCATGATCACAACGCGGCGCACGCTTCCGGGTAGGGGGTGTGCGCCGCGTGCTTTGGCCCCCGCGGCCAACTCAGGGCAGGGCGGTGACCCAGAGATCGGCGAACTGCGCCAGGCAGCCCGCCTGCATCTCCAGCACCAGGCCGGCTTCGCCGAGGGGCTCTTTGAGGGGCGCGAGGCCGTGCGGGCGGCCGTCGGCATACAGGTCGATCTGGCGGTCCTGGATACGCAGGTCCAGGGCAAGCCACTCCAGCGGCCGGCGGTCACTGGCCGGAACCAGGGGGATATCACGCCCGTCAGCCGTGGCCACCAGGACGGTCCCGGCGCCGTCCCGCTCCCAACGAAGGCCCCAGCGCTCCCGCTCGCCCTGGCGCAGCGAACAGGCCACTCGCCCCCCCATGGGCAGCCGCACCCGCAGACGGACCCGGGTGCCGCCGCGCACAGCATGGCAGAGCTCCAGGGGACGGCCCGGCGTCAGGCCCACCAGGACCGGGCAGCGCATCTCGGCGTCCGGCGGCGCCACGCGCCAGGCGGAGCGGTCGCCGGACCAGAGCCCGAGCGAGGCCGTACACGAGATCGGCCGCGGCGCGAGCTGGCGGCGCCAGAGAATGCCGGCCCCAAGGGCGGCGAGGAGCACGGCCACGGCCACCCCGGCCGCGAGGCCCTTCCAGAAGGCCGAGTGGGACCGCGGCCCGGCCCTCGTCCGGGGTCGCTGGCGCAGGGCGGTGCTCCAGGCCTCGAGGTCGGCCAGGAACTCCGCGTAGGACCCGTAGCGCTGGCTGGGCTCGCGCCGGCCAAGACGGCGGAGGACGCGCCGGCACTCGTTGCTGACAGCCACCCCGTGGACCTGGGGATCGGGCAGGTCGTTGTCCAGCTTCAGCCGGAGAGTCTCCATGCCGGCCGCACCGGGGAATGGGTGCCGGCCGGTGAGGAGGTGGAAGAGGGTACAGCCGAGGGCATAGAGGTCGGCGCGGAAGTCGCAACGTTCGTCGTTGGAGGCCTGTTCCGGGGCCATGTAGGCTGGGCTGCCGAGGATGCACGACGTATCCCCGGGACCGCCGGGCTGGCTCCGGCGGGCGATGCCGAAGTCGCAGATCATGACCCGTGCGTGGGGCGAGAGGAAGACGTCCTCCGGGGCATGGGGCGGCGTGGCGTCGTCGCGGAGGATGAGGAGATTGTCGGGCTTGACGTCGCGGTGGCAGACGCCCTTGCGGTAGGCGTAGGCGAGGCCGCTGGCGGTATCGAGGGCAAGGCGCGCCACCGTGGCCTCGGGGAGCCGGCCAAAGCGCTTGAGCAGATCGCGCGCCGACAGGTGCCCGGGAACGAACGGCATGATGAGGAACGTGCCCTGCTCCGTGGACAGGATGTCATGGCAGCCGACGATGTGAGGATGGTTGAGGGTGGCCAGGGTCTGGGCTTCGCGCTCCAGGCGAGCCAGATAGGCCGCATCGTGCGACGCCTCCGAGGTCAGCATCTTGACGGCAACCAGCCTCTGGAGGCGCTCCTGCCGGGCCAGGAAGACGACGCCCATGCCACCGCGCCCCAGCACCGAGAGAAGGGTACACCCCGGGACACGGATCGCGTTCTCCTGCGGGCCCATCATGGTTCCGGGGATGGAGGGGCCCTCGCGGGCCTGGGTCGCTGCCGGTCCGACTCCCAGGTCGCGGGTGGCTTCACCGGGTGACGGCTCGGCGTCTGCGGGCTGGGGTTGGGGGTCACTCATGGCAGCACGCCGCGCGGGACAGAGTCCCGGCGCGTCAGGGCGTCGACGTCAGTCTCGTCCGGCGGGGTTCGTGCGCAGCAAGGCGAAATCGCTGCAGGCCTTGAGGACGACGCGGCCGCTGGTGACGCCATCGCAGCGGGCCTCACCGACAAACAGCAGGGCCCGCGGCGCAGCATAGTACGCGCGGCCATCGTCGTCATCGCGGCGGCCCCGGTCTGCCTTGACGGCCCGGTCATACTCCTCGTTGAGCCGGGCCACGGTGTCCTCAGGGACCTTGGTCCCCAGGTAGACCCGGACCTGGTCGCTGGAGAGGTGGACGTAGGGCGGGTCGCCCTTGCCCACGCCGCTGACCACTCCCGCGACGCCGATCACCTTGCCCTTGTAGGCCTTCAGGAAGTCGACCTGGCTCTTCTTGGCTTGCGCTGCCAGGGCCCGCGCCGCGTTCAGGGTGCCGCTGCCCGCGCCGCTGGCATCGGCACTGTCGACGAGGACCAGCCGGGAGCCCTGTTGCTGCCAGCCGAGGTCGTGCAGGGCGCAGACCAGCCACACCACCTGCCTGCCCGTGGCGCCCGCCAGCGGGTCCTCGCCCGAACTGGAGTAACCGGCCGAACGGTAGTTGCGGCTGCGGAAGGCGCTGGACTGCATCTCCTGGCCGTCGTTGTAGGTCTCGACGGCCCGGGTCTTGCTCTGGACCGTGATGGCCAGGCCGCTGTCGTGCAACTGGCGATTGAGCTGGTTCAGGACGTACATGGGCTCCGTATAGAGCACCACATTCGAGGACGAGGCCGGCTGGTAGGTCACGGCCGCCAAGGCGTCAAGGAGGTCCCGCGGCTTCTCGGAAGCCTTCGGGGCGCCTTCTGCCGGCTTGGCCGCCTCGCGGTCTCGAGTCCGGGCGGCCCGCAACAGGGCGTCGAAGTCGGTGTCGATGCCCTGGTTCTTGGCACGGGTGAGCTCCAGAAGGGCCCGTTCGTGGGTCGGGTCCACCAGCTCGATGACGCGGTAGAGCAGCAGGCTGCGCGCCTTGGGCCTGGCGGAGGTCGCGGCCTCTTCGAGGAAGGCGACGAACTGGTGGCCGCCATCGGCAAGCTCGACGTCATCAAAGGGCTGACCCCGCTCGCGCTTGGCCTGCAGCAACAGGGCCCGTTCGCTGTCCGGATCCATCGCCAGGGCAAAGGCGAGCAGTTGCAGGCCCGCGTTGTCACCGGCATCCTTGCCCAGACGGCAGGCGGCGGCAATGGCGGCCCCCTCAGCCAGTTCCGCGTCTCGTGGCTCGGCAGCCACAGCGATGTACGGGAACACGGCTGCCAGGGCCACAGGGAGAACCATGGCAAACCGTCGCATGCCCATGCCCGCTTGATCCCTTCTGGCAAGCGCTGGCTCGGGACCGCCGCACGGCCCGTCCGGCCGGCCTGCACGTCCTAACCATACCCTGCCAACCGGGGCCTGTCACGCCTCCGGCCGGGGTGGCCAGGGGCCGATTCGCCGCTGCGGCCGGGCTCCGGCTGGGCTGTTTCAGGATCGCGGTTCGCGGGGTGGCGGACCCGCGCTCCGGCGGGCCGGGCGAGTAAGCGCTCCTGCTGTACTGCAGGACGTTATGGAGTCGCGTCTCGCCCGCACGCGGGCGGGTGGCAGCCGCGACCTACCGGGGCCCCACCGCAAGGCTGCCGACGGTTTCTTGAAACAGCCCTGGGGCTCCGGCTGGCGCAAAGGGTTTGGCGCTGTACTATGGTATATGGATCAGTTTTGGCCGGGGTCGGGCCCGAGGCCCCGGCTGTGGCCGCCTGTGAGCGCGAGAAAGACCCTTACCCGTGGCTACCGATACATCCCCCCAGAGTCCCGTTCTGCCGGTGGCGTCACCGCGCCTGGTGGAGCGCCTCCGGGAAGTGGTGCGCGCCAAGCGCCGCTTCTTTGCCGCGCGGGCATTGTTGGTGGCCGGTCTGGCCTGCCTGCTGCTGGCCGCGGGCGTCATCTGCGTCGACGTGGCGCTGGCCTTTGGCCCGGCCGGGCGCTGGACGGCCTTCACACTGATCCTGCTGGCGCTGGCCCAGCTCCTGGCGGCGCGCCTCGTATGGCCCTGCCGCCACTACCGGGAGCACGAGGCCGTGCGGGACCTGGAAGCCGCCTGTGACGGAGTAGGACAGCTCATGCGCACCTCGGCGGATGTCGCCCGCGAGGGTGATGCCAGGGCTTTCTCGCCGGCCCTCTCCCGCGCCCTCATCCGCCAGGCCGAGGAGGCTCTGGCCACGGCCCCCATGGCGCGCGTAGTCCCCTGGCCGACCCTGAAGCGCTGGGGCGCCGGAGTGGCCGCCGTCGGGCTGCTCTTCGCTCTAGCCGTCGTCCTCTGGCCCGACTTCCGGCGCGGGGCCATACGGCTGGCCTTGCCAGCGGCCCAGGTCACGTTCACGCGGGCGGACGTCGAGGTCAGCCCCGAGAGCTTCGAGCGCGGGCAGACCGTGCGCCTGGCGGCACGACTGTCCGGCCGTCCGGCGAGCCGGGTCGAGCTGAGCATGCGTCTCCCCGAGGCGGGCTGGACGGCAGTGCCCCTGACGCAAGGCGCCGACGGGACCTGGTCGGCGGAGTTCGCCGGCCTGACCCAGAGCTTCGACCTCCGCCTCCGGGCCGGCGACGCGCGCGTGCGCAGGCGGGTCCGTTTCGTCGATCCACCGGCCGTGCTGGACGCCGCCGTCCAGGTCGAGTACCCCACCTACATGCGCCTGTCGCCTACGAACAGCCCGGTGAAGGACCTGCGCTTGCCCGAGGGGGCCGTGGCCCGGTTCACGTTCATCCTGAACCATCCCCTGAGCCGCTCCGCGGTGGTGCTGCCCGACGGGCAGCGCCAGGATGTGGTCCAGAAGGAAGCCACCCTGGGCTGGGAGTGGACCGTCACCCCCGGCCAGCACACCTTCAGCCTCGCCGGTGAGGACGTCGACGCGCTGGCCCTGAAGCCCTTCGGCTGGGAGGTGCACGGGCTGCCCGACCACCGGCCGCAGGTGACTCTCGAAGTCCCCGACGAGGACTTGGCCCTCACCCCCATCGGCGAGACCGCGGTGCAGGCCCGAGTCCAGGACGACTTCGGGATCGCGGCGGCGGAGGTCATCCTGACCATCGCCGGCAAGGAGAACCGCATCGCCGGCAAGGAAACCGAGGATGGCCCCAGGCAGTTCCGGCTGAGCGCGGACCTCCGCCTTGAGGACCTCAAGCTCGAACCCGGCACCCCCGTCCGGCTGCACGCCCGCGCCCGGGACTTCCGGCCCGACCGGCCGGGCTGGAGCGTCAGCGATATCCGCGTCATCACGATCCGGCCCCTCAAGATCCTCCGGCAGCCGGCCGAACCGAAGCCCCAGGAGAGCGGCGCCGATACCGAGAAACTGCAGCAGGATATCGCCACCCTCGAGAAGGCCATCGACCGCCAGAAAGAGGCCCTGCAGGACACCCTCCAGCGTCGGGAGGAGCAGCCCGATTCCAGTCAGCCCATGCCCGAGACCGCCGCCGCCGAGCGTGAGATCGCCGAGGTCGTCAAGGAATTGGCTGACCGCGCCGCCGCGCCCCAGGAGCAGAAGGCAACCGCCCAGAAGGACGCGGCCCCGTCGGCTCCCCAGCCGCTGCTGAACCAGGCCGAGGCACAGCTCCAGACCGCCGCCGAGGCCCTCGCGAAGCCGGAACTGCCCGAGGCGCTTCAGCGTGAGGACCAGGCCCTCGGCGCCATGATGCAGGCCAGGGACCTGATGCAGCAACAGCTCGAACAGGAGCGGGCCGCGCAGCAGCAGAATGCCCAACAGGCCCAGCAGCAGGCCCAGCCTCCCCCGCCACCGGAGGCCCTCGAGGACCTCGCCGACCGCGCCGAAGCCCTGGCCCGCACCGAACGTGAGGTCCGCAACGAGGTGGCCCCCACGCCTGACAGGCCTCCAGACCAGGCACAGAACCAGCAACAGCAGGCACAGAACCAGCAACAGCAGGCACAGGCCCAGCCGCAGGCACAGAACCAGCAACAGCAGGCACAGGCCCAGCCGCAGGCACAGGCCCAGCCGCAGGCACAGAACCAGCAGCAGCAGGCACAGAACCAGCAGCAGCAGGCACAGAACCAGCAACAGCAGGCAC
>Ga0172371_10003865_pt1 | contig 23054 bp, 19 predicted proteins | sample Lak12m_FD_114543 | JGI IMG/M metagenome (GOLD analysis project Ga0172371, IMG submission 114543) | Freshwater microbial communities from Kabuno Bay, South-Kivu, Congo - kab_022012_12m | ecosystem: Environmental > Aquatic > Freshwater > Lake | place: Democratic Republic of the Congo: South-Kivu...
GTACTGAATTTCTCATCATTACGGTCTGGGAGTCATTGGAAGCGATCGAGCGTTTTGCAGGGCCTCAAGCAGATGTTGCCGTGGTTCCGGAAGTGGTTCAGGCCATGATGGTCGAATACGACAGGACGGTCAGTCACTACGAAATAACGGAACAGTTCCCCGAGAAGTGAACCGACTCCCCTGACCACGGCGGTTGTGGGAGTCGGCATGCTGCGGCTTTCGTCACGGAACCGGCGGCAAGAACGCTTCCTTCGCTACCTCTTCCTTTGCAGGGGAAGACGGCCTCACGACGAGTACGGGACAAGAAGCGGTTCTCAGGACGTTTTCCGCGGTGCTTCCCAAAAGGAGATGGCTCAGGCCGGTCCATCCGTGAGTTCCCATGACAATGAGGTCTGTTGATGCTTCCTCGGCGAAGCGCACGATCTTGATCGCCGGAGTGCCCATTGTCCAGTGGACCGTGAGGCCGGGGATGATCTTGCTCCCTTCTCTCCTTATTTCCTCCAGGTTGGCGATCGTGTTTTCTTCCACCGCCTTCATGGTAATTTCGTAATGGCTCAACCCCTCGACGGTGGGATAGCCGGACCACGATATATTGACCACATGGAGGACCGCGACCTCTGCGCCGAACGCCTTTGCATACTCGAAAGCCAAGTCCCGCGCGGGTTCCGAGTTCTCCGAGAAGTCCGTGCAGACAAGAATCTTCTTGGGGATCTTCATGTCGGCCTCCCTTGAGTCATCGACGCGAACGTCAACTCCGGCCGCTCTCGGGAGCGGACGCTTCGGCAGGACCCGGCTTGACTGCGCCAAGTTCCAGCAGCGTGACGCTTATCTTCACAATGTACTCATTGATGGCCGTGAAGGAATCGAGGATGTCCAGATAGACGGATGATGCCTGGGGTGCGCAGAAGCCCGCCTCGAGACGATCCCAGTGGGCCAGGCGAAAATCGAGGAGCTTCTGGGCCAGTTTCCTGCCCTGAGAGATTACGTGCTCCAAGAGGACCTTGTTCGGGGTGATGAACGCGTCCCTCAGGTTGTTCATCATGTCCAGGAGCACGGCAAAGAGCTGGTCGAGCTCCCCAAGGGCCTTGTCGCTGAAGGGGATTCCGTCTCTCGCCCTGATGCGGCTACAGTTCAAGATGCTCTCCAGCAGATCCCCGATCCGTTCCAGGCGAACCGGAAACCGGATCACACTCCTTAAGAGATCCGGAGGTATCCCGGCCGCAACCAGTTCCCCGGTTAGCACCTTCTCTTCCTGGTGAACCTCTTTGCCCAGTGACTGGCACGCATCCATCTGCTTCGGCGAGCCGCTCACGATACTCTTCGAGAGGAGCCTGGTCATTTCGATAATCTTGCTCATCATCACCAGGAGCCCATCTTCGAGAGGCATCGATTCATGGAAGGTCCTGGCATGCAGCTCTTCCATCCTCAATGCCTCGAAGTCGAGCTTGCTGCTGATCATCCGAAACGGATTCACGAGCACACGACGGTCCTTCATGTCCAACTCCATGGATTCACGAACAGTCATCGAGCGCGCTGTCGTCGCGGCCCCGCCGCTTCCGCCCTTCCATGCAGCACCGAGCGGCTAGTTCGCCGGTCCGTTGTGCAGTCCCTCTTTGGTCGCCGCCAGAATCCCTCCTCCCGCGAGAAGGCTCTTCACCTGGGCTTCCCGAACGTAGTTCTTGAAGGACCGGGTGTAGCTATGCTCGGGGCCGAGGAGCTCGGTCAAGCAGTTGAGGGCTTGCTGCCTCCAGTACCGGAACGCCTCCGGATCAAAATCGCTGTCGAGCACGTTCCATCCGGCCTGGATCAAGTCATCGATACTCTTCTCCAGCACCACTGCTGGCTCCTTTGGTTCCATTCCTGAAACTCATCCTTTCTGCGGGGGCAGACGCGTTGCTGAAGGGACCCCGGCAAACCGGGGACACCCTGTCCCAAGGCCCTGGCCCCGGCAAGAAGTGGGAGCCTTCTCGCAGGTGTTTCTCTCCCCGTCCCCTCGATACCCTCGGAGACCGAGCCGTCGCGAACCTTTTTCCAATGCGCCTTGTCTTGTCCCTGAATTCGCGGGAGCGAAGCAAGGCTCGCTCGCGCGCACCTTTGAATGAGCAAGATCGATGCCACGGGCGGCCGGAGAGGTTCGGCCAAATTAGGTTGAATTATGAGGAGATTAGGATTGCCTCTGGAAGGGGAGGAGGTGGAAGGGAGGTGAAGTGGGGAGCAGCGTGCGAAACTGAGACACGCTCTGTACTGCGAATCACAGAAAATCGGTAAGTTACCAGAAAGCCGCGCGTCACAGAACCGCACAAACGTTCAAGTCAGTGTCTCGGTTCCGCACCTTATCCCCAACCCCTTCAAATACCGATAGAACGTATACCGAGATATCCCCAACATCCGCGCCGCTGCCTTCTTGTTCCCGTAGCTCCGCCGAAGCGCCTCCTCGCACAGCGATCTCACCACCCCGTCGGTCACCTCGTAGAGCGTGCACGCCTCAGGGAACGTAACCTCGCAGGACCAGGCAAGGTCCGAAGTCACCGATTCGGGAAGCATGAGATGGAGTCTCCCGTCGGTCGACACCATAAGGGCACGCTCCAACACGTTGCGCAACTCTCTCACGTTCCCTGGCCAATGATAGTGCGTCAAGGCATTCATGGCCTCACGATCGATCACGGGAATCTCGTCGAGCTGCATCTCTGCGGAGAGATGCTCCATCATCTGGTCCGCGAGCAGCGGGATGTCTTCGATCCGTTCACGGAGGGGCGGAACTTCGACGGAAAACACATTGAGCCGATAGAATAGCGCGGGCAGAAAGCGTCCTTCCTCGACTTCTCGTCCCAGGTCTCGATGGGTGGCTGCCATGAGTCTCGCGTTGACCTTGATGGGCTTTTCTCCGCCCACCCGCAGAAACGTCCGGGTGTCGAGAAAGGTCAGCAGCTTGGATTGCAGGGTCAGCGGCAGCTCGCCAATTTCGTTGAGCAGGATCGTTCCCCCCTCGGCAAGTTCCAGCAGTCCGCGTTTGCGCCCTCGAGCGCCGGTGAAAGAGCCCGCCTCGTGTCCGAAGAGCTCCGACTCTGCAAGCTCGTGGTGCACCGCGGCACAATTGATGGCGAAGAAGGGCCCGTTTGCCCGTCGGGAATGATGGTGAATCCATCGGGCCAAATAGTCCTTCCCGCTCCCGCTTTCGCCCTGGAGCAACACGATGGTGTCCGTGGCGGCCCCGAAACGGGCCTGGGCGAAGGCGGTGCGCATGGCTTCCGACGGACAATCCTCCGTGAAGATGTTCGTAGAAGGCTCGGTCTTTTTTCTCTCGGTGATGTCACGCGACACGCCGCAAATCCCGACAATCTCGCCCGCGTCGTTCTTGAGAGGACCCTTGATTTCGTGAAAGGTGTACGCAACGCCTTTGATGCGGGCGGAGAACTCACGCTCTATGGACTCACCCCCGAGCACGCGAAGGTCCGCTTGCTTAACGATTTTCGCCGTGTCTTCCTCGAGGAAATCGTCCGCGGTCTGTCCGAGCACTTCGGATTCCGTCAACTTGAGGAGCCTGAGGGCTGCCTGATTGGCATGGGTGTATCTGAGGCCGCGGTCCTTGATGAAGATCGCGTCCCGCGCTCCCTCGAACACGGCGCGGAAACGCTCCTCGCTTCTCCGCAAGGCATCCTGCGCCTGTTTGGCGTCGGTGACGTCACGGATCACCGATAGACTGATCTTGCCCCAGACCGGGTCGATCATGACTCGGGAATCGAGCAGCACATCGATGATCGTGCCGTCCTTCTTCACGTACCCGTAAGCAACGTCATCGACGTTCCCTTTCTCCCAGTACTGGGGAAGAACGAAGGAGAATGCCCGTCTGATGGATTCCTCGGTCATGATCAGGTCCAGCCCCCGTCCGACCGCCTCGTGACGCGAATAACCGAGCACCTCCTGCCACTTCCTATTGACGTTGAGGATTACGCCCTCCTCGTTGATGGAATGCATCATTACCGGTGCGTATTCATAGATCTCCCGAAAACGAGCCTCGCTGAGACTGAGGGCAGCCTCGACGCTTCTCTGCTCGGTCACGTCTTCCACCCACGCTATTGCACCGAGGAAGGCCCCCTTGTCATCGACGATGGGCGACGTGCTCAAGTGGGTAAATACTCGTGTTCCGTCGGTCTTCATGAATTCGAAGCCCCGATTTCGTCTCGCACCTACCCGGCCGGTCTCGATGTATCGTCGCGCGGCTCGGCCGTCCTCTTCATCGAGAAAACCGTAGATCTCTCTGCCCTGCATTTCTTCGGTCGTGCAACCCAGGATCTCGGCCATGCGGGGATTGGCGTACGTGGTGCGTCCTTCCGCGTCGATCACCCAGATCCCGTCCTGGGCATGCTCGAGAAGGCGTCGGTAGTTTTGTTCACTTGCCCGCAGAGACCGTTCAGCGAACCTGCGCTCCTCGATCTCTTGGAGGAGCCTCTGGTTTTCCCGTTCCAAGGTTGCTTTGCATTCCCTCAGCCCGTCAATGAGCCTTTCCGTTCCTTCGGCCGCAGGGGCTTCCTGGCGAGTCGCTTCTCGCGGACAGGGCCGCCGGCCGGTGCGCAACCGTATTGCACTGCGTACTGCGCTGATGGGTCTTCGATCCTTCTTCATGAACGACCCTCCGTGGACCTGAAAAGAATCATGTAGAGCCATATTCCGCAAGGAGGTCCAGCACTTCCCCGTGGCCGGCTATTGAGGCCCAGTCTCGGGCCGTTCTTCCTGAAGCATCTGCGGCCCTGGGATCGACGCCGCCGGCCAGGAGATGTCTCGCGGCTGAGACGTGACCGACCAGACACGCCCAAAACAGGCACGTGCGCCCGTGCAGATCGCGGCGGCGCACGTCTGCTCCATGTTTCAGAAGCATGCTCACAACCCCGGCATGGCCTCTTCTCGACGCCCACATGAGCGGCGTCCCACCCCAATGGGCATCGCAGGCGTCCACATCCGCGCCCTTCGCCACGAGCAGCCGAGCCGTGGCGAGGTGTCCTTCCCGGCAAGCCCACATGAGGGCTGTCTCTCCCCCTGGAGCCTGCAGATGAGGGTCGGCCCCCTTGTCCAGGAGGAGCTCAGCGATCTTGCTTCGCCCGCCGAGACACGCCCAGAGCAGCGCGCTCGCTCCGAACACGTTCCGGGCGTTGGGGTCCGCGCCGCCGGCGAGAAGTAGTTCAATGATCCGCTCATCACCGCGGCGTGCGGCTCGAATCAGGGCTGTCGATCCATATTGATCCTGGTTGTCCGCGTCTGCCCCGGCCTCCATGAGAATCCCGACCGTTTCCACCGGCGCGACCGAGGCTGCCCACGTCAGCGGCGTCCATCCGAAGGGAGTTCTGAGGTTCACATCAGCACCGCGGTCCAAGAGGGTTCTCAATGAAGGAGCATCACCGTCTCCCGCGGCTTCAAAAAGACTTTCAGGCCCGTCAGTGCCGACGGAGAGCGTCAGATCCGTCGCGGAAATCTCATCCAATGTGTCTGATCCTTGTCTGCTCATTGGCTCCTCGGGGGCCGTTTCCATTGAGAGGGCTTGCGGAGAATCGGCCTCGAGCCGGAGTGACTTTTCGTTCGGTGAGATATTGTCGAGGGAAGTCTCTCGGAAGAAGCCTCCCTCGACTTCTGTTGAACTGTTTTGCCGGGTGCAAGAATCTGCCTTGAAATAGCGTTTCCGGACCGCGTGATCTCCTGTAACCCAGTCGGTGTGACGTCATGCCTGAATTGGAGACCGACGTGGGTATGCGTCTCATGAGGTCCAACTTCGCGTCTGATTGGCGGGAAAAGCCTCACTCGCAACCTTGCCAAGGTCTTTCACCGATGAGGGCATGCTAGAGGCTTGTCGCAATCATGCCGCACGCAAACCTTCAATTGTCTGTTTGAGAAAATCTTCCTTCTTGTGGAGGTCGTCCCGAAATGACTTTTTCTCCGTATCCGCTATTTCGAATCGCAAATCCGAGAGATAGCTTTCCAGCATTTCGCGAAGGACGCCTGCTTCCTCTTCAGTGAAATCGAGTCGAATCATGGGAGTCCTCCTTTCTCCATCGAGGTATCCATGAGGATAATCAAATTATATAGCCCTCCGACTACCGAGACAAGGAGTCTCGCAGAGCTCGACGACGAATGTCACGCTTGATCACCCAGCTCAAGATTGACGTAATCGTGAATTCCTGCGACGCTTGCGCAGAAGCCCCATGATCGATACAACTGTATCGGCAGTCCGAAAGAGGCCCACGACCGCGGGCAGTCGCAAAGAAATATGAAAATGGCGATTTCCAGATCCCAATTTCTTTGTTGAGATCTCGCCGCCCCCAGCGATCATGGGGCGTCCGGACGCTGCAGCAGACAAATCCGGTCCCGGAAACTTGTGAGGACAATGAATCAATCTCAACACGCGCCGGACGGCATTCCCGCGAGCGGAATCCTTTGCCTCGTGATCCTCAGTCTTATCTGGGGTGCGAACATGGTCAGCATCAAGGTGAGCAATCAGGGAGTGCCTCCTATCCTCGCCGCGGCAGTGAGGTCGGTCGTAGCGTCGTTTCTCCTCTGGATGTACGCTCGGGCAATGGGAGAGCGGGTATTCCTGGGCCGCGACGGCTTCGTCCATGGGGTGATTGTCGGATTTATTTTCGGGGTCGAGTTTCTGCTGTTATACGTGGGGCTCAGCTACACCGATGCTTCGCGGGCGGTCATCTTTCTCTACACCCATCCATTCTGGGTGGCTCTTGCCGCGCATTTCCTTCTGCAAGGCGACAGGCTGACCTGGACCAAGGCAGCGGGGCTGGCGCTGGCATTCATCGGAGTAGGGCTCGTATTCGGAGCTCGGTCGTCCCACCTGGGAAGCCTTTCCCGACTCGGGGACTTGATGGAGCTGGGCGCAGCGATTCTCTGGGCAGCCAGCACGATCTACATCAAGCAGCTTACCGTCAACAGGCCGGTCTCCCCTGTTCAGACGCTTTTCGCCCAGCTCTTTTTCTCCATTGGGGTGCTTGCTTTCGGTTCGTTGCTCTTCGAGCGGGAACAGACGATCACGTTGACTCCGCTGATCGTGGCCTGTGTCTTTTACCAATCGGTGATCGTAGCCTTCGCGAGCTACCTTGTCTGGTTTTGGATGATACACCGCTATCAGGTGAGCCGGCTGGCTGCATTCACGTTTCTCGCGCCTATGTTTGCCGTGATCTTCAGCGGTCTGCTCCTGGGGGAACCGTTGACGGTCTCTCTCTGGGTGGGCTTGACGCTGGTTGCTGCCGGCATATACTTGGTGAACCGCCTTGAGCCTCGGCGGGCGAAAAGTTGAAGAAGGGATGTCCGGCCGAGCAGCAGGGCTTCGAGTCGCCCAAGGAGCTTGGAAAGGCGGGGCCGGCCGAATCCTCCCGGCTCTCCCGATTGTCAAAAACCAGCTCTGTTCAGGCAGGTTCGGTGTGCTATAATGGATTCAAACGAAAAGCACAAATCTCGGCGAAGTTGAAGTCGATCGATTTCTCCCGGTTCCCACACCGACACCCAAGGCCATCGACACGCGCACCGTGGCTGTAACGGGCACGCCCCTTGTAGGAAGGCAGGTCGCATCAGCCGTCGGCGGGGCGGGGCAACCGCCGTTGATGGAGTCGCCGTGAGATGTCCTTTCGTGGCGTAGGATCCTCAAGCGCGGCACGGGTACGGCATCGACGTGAAGCATCCTCCGAATCGTGTCCTGTGGCTACAGCGGAGAAGACCAATGACAGCGCGAGCGTTCGCATGGATATTGCTGATCGGCCTCGCCGTCGCGGCCATTGGCGGGTCAGGGGATTCTGCTTCCGGTGAAGCGGAAAAGGCATCGACCCCTGCCGCTGCGGACGCGGCCGGCGCGGGGAGCTTTCGGGGGAAGAAAATACTCTTCGTCAATTCTTACCATGAGGGGTATGAATGGAGTGACGGCATCGAGACCGGGGTGAGAGAGGTCCTGGACGGCACCGGTGTTGACCTCCGGTTCTTCCGCATGGATACCAAGCGCGACGATTCGGAGGAATTCGGCCGGGAGGCAGGCAGAAGAGCGAAGGCATTCCTGGACGATTTCAAGCCGGATGTACTGATTGCCGCGGATGACAACGCACAGAAGTATCTCGTCGTTCCGTACGTGAAGGGGACCGACCTGCCGGTGGTATTCTGCGGCGTGAATTGGGACGCCTCCATGTACGGCTATCCCGCACCGAACGTCACCGGGATGATCGAGCTGGACATGATTCAGGAACTGGTTCGCCTTCTCGCGTGGTATGCCCGGGGCGATAGGATCGGGTTCCTCGCCGCGGACGTGGAAGTGGAGCGGAAGCTCGGTGATTTGTACGGAAAGAGATTCTTTCCGGGAAATCTCAAGACATACTACGTGAATACCTTCAAAGACTGGAAGGAACAGTATGTGAAGGCCCAGGAAGAAGTGGACGTTCTCATCAATCACAATAACGCAGGAATTCCCGACTGGGACTCTGCAGCCGCAGAGAGTTTCTGCATCGAGAACACGAAGATACCGACAGGGTCCACCGCAGGATGGATGGCCCGCTTCAATCTACTGATTGCAGCGGAAGTTCCGGAGGAGCAGGGCGAGTACGCTGCTCGAGTGGCCCTCGATATTCTCCGGGGCGCGAAACCTGCCGACATCCCGCTCGTTTTCAATGAGAAAGCCAAGTTGACCATCAATATGCTCGTCGCGGACCGCCTCGGAATCGTGTTCGACCCGGCCCTCCTGGAGACGGCCGAAATCATCGGCCTCCGCACCCAGGAATGAAGCTCGCCTTGGCCGACGGCCCGGCGGAAACGTGGTGCAGCCCGGGCCCGAAAATCACCTTGGCGCCCCGAAAGCTCGACCAATGAAGTTGCTGGCAAAAACCAACCTGTTCGGCCTCACCATTCTCACGCTGACTGCACTTCTCATCGTAGTGTTTGGAACGGTGATCATCAACGACATCGTGTACGACTTGAACAAGCGGCTGCTTTCCGCGGAAATGGAGAATCTTGTCAAGAAGGTGGAACGAGGGCAGATGGTGCTTGACCGCTCCGGCGTGGGCCGTGTCCGGAGTTACGTCAAACGCATGCAGGAAGAGCTCCTGAGCGACTTCAAGATCTTCTCCTTCGGTCAAACCGGAGTCCTGCTGGTCATTGCTCCACCGCGAACCGTGGTCTTTCCGGCAGACGCCCGGTCCCGGGAGCCGGTGGATCCGCAATTCATCGATCAGATCGTGGGACAGAAGAAGGGCTTCATTGAAGGAAAGTACGGCAAAGAAACGAGGTTTTGGGTGTTCGAGACGGTCCCTGAATGGGGTTGGCTTCTGGCCCTGTCCATAACAACGGACGAGATGTTCGAGAAGCGGACCGAATACCTCCGATACGTCTGCCTGATGACCCTGGGAATACTGGTGGTAACTGCCATTGCTTCGAGCCTTTTCATGACGAAGCTCGTGGGACGCATTCGAAAGACCCTTTCATGCGTTCGCCTGGTGGAGAAGGGCGACTTGACGGCGCGCATCGATCCCCTGGCCTCCGAAGACGAAATGCGCAGTTTGCAGCGGGGGATCAACGCTATGGTGGCCCGGATTCAAGAGCGCACCGAGGATCGTGACCGGGCCGAGGCCGCGCTGCGAGCGGCAGAAGCGAAATACCGGAGCATTGTGGAGAATGCGGTATGGGGAATTTTCCAAAGCACCGCCGAAGGGAGGCTCGTAACGGCCAATCCTGCGCTGGCCAGGATTCTTGGCTACGATTCCCGCGGAGGGCTGATCGCGGACACCACCAATATCGGCCGTCAATGGTATGCAGACCCAACGCGTCGCGACGAATTTGTTCGCATCCTGCGGGAATGCAGGATCGTTCACGGTTTTGAGGCTGAATTGCACAGAAAGGATGGCGAGAGCATCTGGGCGTCCCTCCATGCCCGAGCGGTCGTTGACGAGAAAGGCGAGCTCGTCCTGATCGAAGGAATGCTTCAGGATGTCACGGAACGCAAGAGAGCGATGGAGCAGATCAGGACTCTTAACGAGGAACTTGAACGACGTGTCGTCGAACGGACCGCGGAGCTCCAGGCAGTGAACAAGGAACTGGAGGATTTCGCTTATGTGGCTTCTCACGACCTCAAGGCCCCGCTTCGCGCCATTGGTCAGCTTGCCGCATGGATCGGGGACGATTACGCTCATGCCATTGACGAACCGGGCCAACGACAGTTAAGGATGTTACTTGATCGTGTGAGGCGCATGCACAACCTCATCGACGGGATTCTCCTGTACTCCAGAATCGGGCGTGTCCGCGAGAAGCACGAGGACGTGGATCTCCGACAGATCGTTCGCGACGCAATCGATATGGTGGCCCCGTCTGAGAGGATACGAGTCAGCGTCCAGGAGGAGTTGCCGTCCGTCACCTGTGAAGAGACCCGAATGCGACAGGTTTTTCAAAACCTCGTGGATAACGCTGCCAAGTTCATGGACAAGGATGCGGGAGAAATCAAGGTCACCTGTGAGGACGATGATTCCTCGTGGAAATTCGGGGTCTCTGACAATGGGCCGGGAATCGACCCGAAGTATCACGACAAAATATTTCAAATATTCCAGACTCTTACCCCTAGAGATCAGTTCGAAAGCACCGGAATGGGACTCACCCTCGTGAAGAAAATCGTCGAGATGAACAGCGGACGAATATGGGTTGAATCTGAGGCCGGAAAGGGGACTACCTTCTACTTCACGTGGCCGAAAAAAGGGACCGACGCATGAGATGTACCAGACCCATACTCCTCGCGGAAGATGATGAAGTGGACGCGATGACCGTCCGACGAGCGCTCAAAGATCTGAACGTGACAAACAGACTCGAAAGGGTTTGCAACGGAGAAGAGGCCGTCGAGTTCTTGAAGGACCCGGGCAATCCCTTGCCGTGCATCATTCTCCTCGACCTGAATATGCCCCGGATGAACGGAATTGAGTTCCTGCGGGTGATGAAACAAGACGAGGAACTGAGGAGTATTCCGGTTGTGGTGCTGACGACCTCGAAAGAAGAACGCGACAAATTGGACAGCTTCAGCCTCGGCGTGGCCGGATATATGATCAAGCCTGCCGATTATCGCCAGTTTGTGGAGGTCGTCAGAACGTTTGACCTCTACTGGACGCTGAGCGAGCTCCCAGGCGAGGTGTGAACCGTGGAGGACCGCCAGCTCAACATTCTGCTCGTCGAAGACGACCAGGTGGACCAAATGGCATTTCAGCGTTTCGTGAGGAACGAGAAATTGCCGTACCTCTGCGCGTACGCCGGCTCGGTTGCCGAGGCGCACGAGGCTCTCGCGTCGCGGGCTTTCGATGCGGTTGTCCTGGATTACATGCTCGGGGACGGCACGGCCTTCGACTTGTTCGATCGCGTCCCCGAGGGAGTTCCCATCATCGTGGTAACCGGAGGAGGCGGGGAAGAAATCGCAGTCCAGGCTATGAAGGCGGGGGCATCGGACTACCTGACCAAGCATCCAGATGGAAGGCACTTGAAGGTGCTGCCCATAACGCTGCGGAATGCCATCAAGTCTCGCACCGCAGAGAGGGCCCTCAAAGAGGCTCATGAAGAGCTCGAAAGGAGGGTGGAAGAACGAACCGCGGAATTGTGGGAGCTCAATGCTCAGCTCATTGAGGAGATCCACGAGCGGAGAAAGGCCGAGGAGAAGTATCGGAGCATTTTCGAGAATGCGGTGGAGGGAATCTTTCAGAGCACCCCCGGCGGGCGGTTTATCAGCGCAAATCCCGCCATGGCGCGGATCTATGGATTCGATTCACCCCAGGAGCTCATCGAAAAGGTTAGAGACATCGGGCATCAGCTCTGGGTGAGTTCCGACCTTCGCGAGGAGTTCCTCGGATTCATGCGGAAAGGGCGGGAGATCCGTGGATTCGAGGTGGAAGTCAGTCGTCACGGGGGAGCGAGGATTTGGGTGTCCATCGATGCACGCCCGGTGCTCGACAACGACGGAAACCTGCTCTTGTTGGAGGGCATCGTCCAGGACATCACCGAGCGCAGGATCGCGGAGGAAGCCCTCAGGGAGAGCGAGGAACGGTATCGCTCCCTCGTGGAGCATATCGACATCGGTGTGACGCTTATGGGTATGGATTACACCATCGTCATGACCAATGCCGCGCGTGCGCGAATGTACGGAAAGGCGCCCGCGGAATTCGTCGGCAAGCAATGCTTCAGCGCTTTTCGACAACGCGAATCACCGTGCGTGGAATGCGCCGGTACGCGAGCATTGTCAACGAGTCACTCTGCGGAGATGGAAACAGAAACGGAGCTCAATGACGGCGCCAGAATCGACGTCAGGATTCGGGCATTTCCGGTCTTCGGGAAGAATGGCGAAGTGAAGGGGTTCATAGAGGTAGCCGAGGACATCACTGATCGCGTGCGCATCGAAGAGCAGCTCCGGCAGGCGTCAAAGATGGAGGCTGTCGGGAGTCTCGCCGGTGGGGTGGCACATGATTTCAATAATCTTCTCACCACAATCATGGGCTATTCCCACTTGTTGCTTCAGCAAATGGTCCCTGATGATCCGAACCGCTCCAAAGTTGCTCAGATCCTTCGGGGAGCCGAACGGTCTGCGGGATTGACCCGCCAATTGCTTGCGTTCAGTCGCAAGCAGGCGCTGGAGGTGTCTCAACTGGATCTGAACGATGTCGTTGCAGACCTTGGGCCCATGCTCCAGAGCCTCATCGGTGAGGACGTGCAACTGCGAACCGTGCCGGAACGCCCTTTGGGAAAAGTAATGGCGGATCCGGGGCAAATCGAGCAGGTTCTCATGAACTTGGCCGTAAACGCCCGGGACGCAATGCCGGAGGGTGGAACGTTGACCATGGAAACGAAGATGGCCGTGCTCGATGAGGAATATAGACGGACTCATCCCGAGGTGATTCCCGGACCGTACGTCATGCTTGCGGTAACGGACACCGGATGCGGGATGGCGCCCCAAACGCTGTCAAGGATCTTCGAGCCCTTCTTCACAACCAAAGAAAAGGGCAAGGGCACCGGCCTCGGACTCTCCATGGTCTATGGGATCGTCAAGCAGCATCAGGGCCACATTTCCGTTTACAGCGAGCCGGAGCACGGAACGACCTTCAAGCTCTTCTGGCCGACCGTGGGGGAAACAGCGCAGGAAGAAACGTCGAAACCGGCGCAGCGGGCGCACTATCGCGGGGAAGAGACCATTCTCCTCGTCGAAGATGAAGACATCGTCCGGGAACTGACCTGGGAAATCCTGGAAATGCTCGGCTACACGGTACTGAAAGCTTCCGAACCTTCGGAAGCCATAGACATGTGTGAAAGATACCATGGACCAATCCACCTGCTGCTGACCGATGTGGTCATGCCGCACATGCACGGTAACATGTTGTTCCAGCGTTTGTCTCCACTGAGACCGGACATGAAGGTGCTCTACATCTCGGGATACACGGAGAATTCCATCGTGCACCACGGTGTGCTACAGTCCGCGGTGAACTTCCTCCCAAAGCCCTTCACCGTGGATGGGCTCGCCTCGAAGGTCCGTTCAGTGCTCGACGCGGTGAACGCGCACACCGCTATGACAGACTCCACGTGAGCATAGTTCTTGACACGACGAAACGCTCGTTGATATAGTTTCGTGGCTGCAATGTTATGAGAGGGTGCCCAGTGGACGGGAATTGTGAAGGAGTTGTTCCTCGTTTTGGTCGCGGTCGGCCTTGCGCTGGGAGTGCCTCGAAACGCCCCGGCTTTGACGATATTCGACTATAAGCCTGTTCCTTCCCACAAGCGCGAACCCGACAGGAATGATCGGCAATTCAATTCACCGGCTCAGGCGGCGCCCCAGTTTGTCCGGTCAAGTTTCGTTTCCCCCCGTGAAACCTGCACTCCATGCCAGGATCTGAACAAGTACATGGAACGACTAGTCTACGTGTATCATCGGCTTGGAGGACCCCAGAAGGAGAAGAGGCTTGCGGCCCTGAACTTTGAGTACCGGAACATTATCGGCGGCGCTCTTCCCGCTGATCTGCGGAGCGGGCTGGAGGATTACGAGAAGATGTGCGAGTGTATTCATACTCTGGGGCGATCCGGGTTAAGTTTGCAGGATATTTATGTGCGCAGGCTGTGCGGCCAGGTGACGACGAAGGAAAAGAGACTGGAAATCATTAACAAATGCGAGAACTGCTCCAGAGTGGCCTCCCAGCAATAGTCAAACGACCCGCTCTTCCTTCGTCGTAGCTCACCGATCTTGAGACTCCTCTTCGTTCGGCGGTTGGGGAGAGGCAGTAGCTTGCGGATCCGGGAGCAATTTCGCCGGCCCCGCGGCGGCAAGCCCGGACGAGAACATTCTCGGGATTCTGCGAGAAGTCCCGGTTTTTCGGTGACACTACGGCTCCTTTTCGGTCGCACCTTGCTTCTCCCCAATTGTGATTTCTGAGACGCTGGTCGTGCCGCCGAACCGTCGCCGTTGCCGACTCCCAAGGAACTCGCAGGGCGGTGGAGACTGTCGATGCCCCCCCGGGAACTCAGATCGCGCACCTGGAGACTGCCCAAGCCGTTCATCGCGGTGCGGTGCGCCGATCGTTCATCGTTTTTCGGTCGGATCGCTCGCCCAAGGACTGCCTATGCCACGATCTTGCTCGCCTTTTTGACGTGGAGCACCCTTTTGGCTTCAGGGGCTCCGGCAGCAGAATACCATGTCGATTCCGGCCGAGGCGATGACTCGCATTCCGGAACACCAACGACCCCATTTCGGACCATCGGCCGCGCGTCTCAGGCTGCGGAGCCGGGCGACTCGGTAATCATCCACTCCGGCATGTACCATGAACAGATCATCGGCGGGAGGTCGGGGCGGGAAGGGGCGCCCATCGTTTACCAGGGTGTGGACGGCTCAACGGTCATCCTCCAGGGGAGCGTGCCGGTCCGGGACTGGCGGAAGGACGGGGTACTGTGGGTAAGACGCGGCCTCAGACCCATCACGGATGAAAACGCCTTCGTCATGGTCGACGAGAAGGTCATGCTCAAGAGACAAGCGTCCCGCGACCACCTCGCTCCGGGAAGCTTTCATCTCGATCGAGACGGCGCCTACACCATCAGACTTGCGGATGACGCTGATCCGAATACCGGCCGCCGTGTGGAGGTGTACGAGCTGGACTTTGCCTTCAATTCCGGGGCCCGGTGGGGCGGGACGGCAAAGAAATGGATCGTGATCCAGAACATGACCATCGAGAAGTACGGGGCCTTCGGCATCTCGACCGATGCCGGGCATCCCGCGGACAACAGCCACTGGGAATTGGACCGTCTGACCGTCCGGTACAACAACAACGAAGGGGTCTTTCACTGCCTGGACGACTGGTACGTTCACGACTGCGAATTCATTCGTAATCGGGGGCACGGCTGCCAGCTCGACGGAGCCCGAGTTATCTTCACCGGCAACGTATGCTCGGAGAACGAGTGGTTCGGCCCCTACGCGGACGGCGGATGCGGAGTACTCATCGGTCCCGACGAAACCGCACACTCCTGCATTGTCAGAAACAACGTGTTCGAGAACAACGGAGCCCCGGACGGGTTCGGCTGCGCGGTCTATCTCGAGGGCCGTTCCCATGACAACGTCGTCGAAAAGAACCATATCAGAGGAGGAACCGCAGCAGGGATCGGCTTGTTCGGTTCCCTGCGCAACAGGATCGTCAACAACGTGCTCGTGGACATCGCGTCGTCGAGAGAGTGGGACGAGGCCGCGGCTTTTGTGGTGGCTCACAGCCTCGCAGGTCCGCCGACCCAGGCAGTCGGGAATCTCGTCGCTCACAACACTGTCTGGAAGTGCGCGGCTCCGCTCTTCGTGAAACCGCCCGCAGAGCCGCTGAAGGAGGAGAACCTCAACCGCTTTGTAAACAACCTCTTCGTGGAGTGCAAGCGACTGTCGCCCGCTCCGAAGCGCGACTCCCTCCCTGCGGTCATTCTGGACGCAAACGCGTTCTGCTCCTGCCCTGATGCCTCGACCGGGTCCCATCGGATTGTGGTAGATTGGTGGGATGCAATCGTTTCCGTTCCAGTGCCCGGAACGACAATCGTGATCTGTGCCGACCCTCGTTTCCAAAACCCGTCCGCTGGTGATTTCCGTCTAAAACCTGATTCCGGGCTCATCGAATTGGGAGCGCCGGTTCATGAAGTGACCGAAGACGCGGATGGACGCCCGCGACCGCAGGGGCGGGGATACGACATCGGGGCCTACGAGCTCCACGGAGATCGCACACTGCCGGAGGGCGACACCCGGATGTATGTGATCCCCGAGGCTCGCCCGCGGCCGGAAGGAGCCAGATAGTCGCGGGGTGCGCTTTTTGCGCTATAATACGGTACTGTCTCAAGAACCGGCCTTGACGGGAGATACCATCGGAGGAAACGACACCATGGAAGCCACCTTGTCGGTTGAAGCACTTGCCGAGCTTATTGACACCTGCCTCACCAACGGAGTCAAGCTCCGGGTGTTCGATGTGGCGCCGACCGGTAGACCACCTGATTGGAAGGATGTTCAACAAGCGATGAGCGACGGGTATCTCGCCGCATTGGCAGATGTGCGGACCGCCCTTTCCGGAAGCCCTGGCGCCCTCGAGTGCGTGATGGCGGAACCGCCGCCGCCTCCTCCACCGGAACCGGAAAGTCCGACCCCTCTGCCCGGCAAGCGGCAAATCAGCGCGAAAGAGTTCATGCTGGACGTGAAGGCGGGATACACCAACAACCAACTCATGGAGAAATACCGGCTCTCGCAACTGGGATTGGCCGGCACCTTCGAGAAGCTCATGGACGCGAAGGTAATCACGGAGGACGAGCTCGATCGGCGGGTGAGCCTCGAGGAAGACCTGCGCGTTCAAAGCCCCACGAGACAGCGCCCTCGATGTTACCCCGTCGCCAAGTTGCGGATCAGTGACCTGCACAATCCCTCCATCAACGGGTACGTTCGAGATATCACCGCCAAAGGGGTTCAAATCCTCGGGGTGGCCGCCCATATCGGCGACATGCGGAGTTTCCGCATCCAGACGGCGGGAATCGACGATGTGTATATATTCTCATTCGAGGCCGTTTGCCGGTGGTCCCAGCGATGGATCACCACGGGGTCCTATTCCGCCGGGTTCGAGATCACGCAGATCGACGAAGGCGACTTGGAACAACTGAAAAAAATGATCGAGGGTATGACCATATGCGATCTGTAAGGCCGCTCTGGGCAGGAGTTGCAGGAAAGTGGCGAACGCCCGGAATCGAGGGGACCGGGAACGCGACGAATCGACCCGAAGCTCCAATTTGAGAATTGCCGTCAATTGGATACCTGTCAGAGGCCCGGGAGATGGAATATGGATCGTTACACCGCGTACAGAGTTGAATTGCCGGCTGTCGCGGAAGCGGACTACTGGAAGAATCCAATTTACGAGGAACTGAAAGCCGGCAGGGCCCGTTTCGGCTTTTCATCCTTCAACGACGCCGATTTGCGACAGTTGCAGCTCAAGGTGCGCGAAACGGAATGGGTGAGGCTGACCCGCGATGAACGCCGGTGTTGGTCCAACTGTGCGTTCCTGCTGGCGGTCGAGCCCGGTGATTTCTTCATCTTCGTGAATATGCCACGCTATGGCGACTGCACGGTGGTGCGAGTCGCTGGACCCTATGGTTTCAGCAAAGTCTGGGATGAGGAACAGCGGGGCGATTTCCGGCACTTCATGCCGTGCAGGTTCATGGAGACCCTGGAGCGAGACGACCCGCGAATCAATCCCCAACTGGCCGCACGGTTACGTTTGAAGGGTGCGTGGAAACGATTGGCCCCGGAAGAGTGCCTGGACTCGTTTCTCAGCGCTCTCAGGGAAGGAACACCGCCACAGGACCCCGTGGAAAGGCTTGAGGGACTTCTGGCAAAGGCCCTCGCCCGCGAGGCCCGAAGTGGAGGGTCTTCCCGAAAACTCGAAGAACAGGTCACGGAAAAGAGTCTCCGCGCCTCCTTGGCCACGGGGTATGCACTAGCGCTCGATGACGTTCTTGCTGCTTTACGGGGAAATTTCACACATATCGAGACTGCTTCGGGACCCGAGGGGATTCTTCACCGGTTCGGGACGGGACAGGAGACGGATCTGCCGGAAGCGAGGAAGACAGCATCCGACAGCGAGGACGAAGGAATACTGCTGTCGTGGGAAGGGGTCGGCAGGGCTGCCAGAGCCGCGACGTCTTCGGCTCGACGGCAGTCCGCGGCAGCACAGGCCCCTGAGGAGCTCGGAGAAGAGACGGACACGGAGAAGAGGCAGCGCCCTGCCAGATGTTACCCCGCCCTGACGATACCGATCCGGGATCTCTACGATCCTGCAATCGAGGGATACGTCAGCAATATCAGCGAGAAAGGAGTGCGGATAACTGGAATCAAGGCCAGGATGAGCGAACGTAGATCCTTTGTAATCAATTGGAGCGCCTTTGGTGAATCGTACGAAGTGCAGTTCGGTGCCGTCTGCCGCTGGAGCACAGAGAGCGCTATCGAGGGCCTCGCTTCAGGCTTTGAAATCTTACGGATTTCTGCCGACGATCGGGTGCAACTCGGCCAGCTCATCAATTCCATGACGTATTGCGACCTCACCAGCGTGGAAATCTTTTCCGATTTCCAGTCCGGGATGAGCAACGCTGACCTCATGGAAAAATACGGTCTTTCCGAGGACGAATTGCTCGACGTCTTCCGCAAGCTCACAGAGCACCAGGCAGCGCAAGGCGAGGCCGACCAACCCCCGGAGACCCGGATCGAGGCGGACGAGAGCGAAGCAAAGCCGGCCGGCGCCACGTACTGCTCGCCATTCATGCTCACCATCTACGATCTGGATCACCCCCACGACGAGGCATATGTCCGGAAGTTGACCGACCAGGATCTGCAGATCGTGGGAATTCAGTGCCCGGTGGGGCAGGAAAAGACCTTGCTGATTCAGGCAGATGAATTCAACGACGTTGAACCGTTTTCCTTCAACGCCGTGTGCCGGAGGATCAGCGGGCAAGGGAAATCAAACCGCCCGATTGCCGATTTTCACATCACGCTTGCGAAAGAGTTCGCCGCTGCGCAACTGAGAAAGGTGATTCACTGGGTGGGACTCTGCGGCCTGACGGACTGGAAGAGCGGTCCGTGACGCGTCTCGGATGGGGAGGGGCAGAGCTCGCGCCGGAGACAGGCTATTCACAAAATATCACCTTCTTTCACTATGTTATTATAATTATATGATGTTCAATCTTGTTAGTAGCACCTTTCCTCTTGTAATTTCAGTAATTTTATGCTAGCAGGCTCCCTAGGAAACGGGAGAGCTCCGTGATTGTCCTAATGAGCAGATTCAGTTCTCAAAACGAATTCCTTCCTTGGAAAAGGCGGACTACCAAGGCTCCGGCGGCTTCGCGAGATCGGCGCAGCCTTCGGGCCGCGTGTGGGGCGCACTTTCCGGAACGGCAGGATCGGCTCGGGCTTGGATGATCGGTTCTCCGGAATCACAGGGCCCGCCACGGGCGGAGCCCCGAATTCGGCGGCAGGTCACGCTTGACAGGGAGCCAAGACAAAAGATGAAAGTAGAGCAAGGGTTGTCGTTGCGGGATACGCTCGACATCATCTATCGTCGCATCAACCTTTTGCGGCTGACGGTCCTGCTCCTCCCGGTGGGAGTTCTGGTCACCTGCCTGTTGGTGACTCCTGTGTACCAATCCACGGCCAAGATCATCATCACGGCAAAGAAAGAGACCTCGGCTCTCCTGCAGTACTCCCGCGACGCGGGTCCTTCTGCGGTTGTCAACCTCAATGTGGACGAGAGGGACCTCAACAGTGAGATGGACCTGCTCCGCAGCCCTGACCTCTGGATCAGGACGGTCAAGACGTTGGGGGTGGAATCGCTCAAGCCCAAGAGTGAGTCCTTGATTGATGAGCTGCTGGGCAGGCTGGACCGTTTTCTGGAAACCATCGGAGGCAGCGAGAAGGTCGTGATGGGGGCGGGGTCAAAAGAGTCCCCCGAGGTCTACGAGACTGCCGTGAATCTGATGAATCGCTTCAAGGTGACGGCACAGACAAAATCCAAAATCCTCGATGTCTCATTCAAGTACCCGGACCCGGTTCAGGTGCATCGCATCCTGGCCACGCTCCTCGACGAATACCTCCCGTACCACACGGAAGTCTATTCGGTTCCGGGCGTGGAGAAGTTCTTCGGGGCACAGGGCGACATCTATCGAACGAAGCTCGATGCCGCGGACGAAAAACTCATGCAGTTCAAGAAGGAGTGGGGAATTGCTCTGCCCGAACGGCAGAAGGCCGAGCTGATCACCCTGATTAAACAGATTCAGGACTCGCTGGTGGACGCAAACGCAAACCTGAGCCAGTACGAACGCATGATGGCCTCTCTCAACCAAGGGATCATTCCGTCGGGCCAGCTCAGCCCGAGCAGTCAGCGGGGCAACGAAAACACCTTCATCAACGTGGTTGCGGCGCAATTGCTTCGGGCGGAACAGAAGCAATGGCAGACCGCGGAGATCTTCCTCGTCGGAAGCCGGGACTTTCGCTCTACGTCCGACATGGTACGCGACCTCATGAACAGGTTCCGCGGGGCCCTGCAAGTGGAGATGGAGATTCTGCGGGCAAAAAAGGCGAGCCTCGAGGACAGCCTGAAGACCAAAGAGCAACAACTCAATCTGCTCGAAGAAAAGAGCGAGCAGGCGCGGAGGCTCAACCTCGAGGTCACCGTGGCCAAGGAGCGTTATCTCCAGTATCTGAGCAAGGAAGAGGAGGCGCGCGTCGAGACCGTCAAGGGAGCAGGCAACCTGCTTGACGTGAAGGCGATCGGTCTGCCGGTAACGTCTCCCAAGCCGGTCTTTCCCCAGACGTTTCTCTTCGTGCTGGGAGCGTTTTTCCTTTCAATGCCTTTGGGCATCGGTATGATTCTCGTGGCGAATTTCTTTGACCACACGTTTTCCAACCCGAGAGAGCTGGGGTCGAGCACGGGGTTGCCGGTCCTTGCCTCGCTGGGATTGCTCGGGAAAAGGGCTCAACCTGCCCACTCTCGTCGAGGACAGTAGAAACGGTCGCCGCTTGCTATTTGCCTACGCGGATATGGGTGCGTGGGTAGGATTTTCATTGTTCCTTGTGCCTGATACGAGCATGAAAGTTTTTGCCGTGTGCCGCGACCGGTAGGTGGACGATGAGAAGCGTAATCGTGGTCGTTGCAACCGTTGCGTTCATTGCTGCTTCCCAAGGCCCGATCTTCGCCCTGAGCCGCGACTATGACAGCGGCCTCATCGAGGACATCAGCGAGAACTATATCTATGTCCGAGGCAACCGCGGGCTGCACGTTTTCGAGCCTCTGGGATACTGTTCCTGGTGCGAAGTGGGGCTGGAGGTCGAGGTGAGGTTCGAGGGGCCCGTCAGGGCCACCATAAAGCCGTACGAGGAGACTATCGGCGGGCGGCCCGTCAAGGCGCTCATCATCCGGGACGGGCGAGAGGACCAGTAACCCTGCGTCGTGTGTCGAGAGAAAAGGGACCTGAGTAATGTACCTCCCTCTTGTGCCTGGGCGGCACGGACGAGCGGCACGATTGAGGGCAAAACCTGCAACGTAGTCGGCGGCTTCAAGATCATGACCATTTCGCCTGCCACGAGAGCATTTCTCCGATTCCACATAGGTCCGACCCACGCCGAGCTAAGCAAAAGGTATTTGACACGCTAATGGGCAACGCTGCCAAGAGCAATTCCTGTATATTCAGGAAAACCCTCGGGAAGCCCACGACCGGGATATCTGACTCTGTAAGACTTGGAGAGTATATTTGATGCAGGACTTAATCCGGTCTGTCAATTTGAAGCTGGCGCGTGCTGATTCCCAAGTCAGGACGCTTGCCGATGAAATATCAGGTTGGGTTTCTCGAAATCCGATCACTGCTCGGGTTGAGTTTCGGGACCAGAGGCTCGGTTATCGACTGATTCTGGAGGAATTTGAGGCCACTTCGATAGAAAATTGGGGGCTTCTCATCGGCGAATGTGCCCACAATTTGCGGAGCGCACTCGACAACCTTGCCTTCGGGCTGGCCCGGCTTCGGAAAGACCCACCAGATAATCCTGCGGTAATCCATTTCCCGATCTATCTGGATAGAAAAATATTTGAAAAGAATGGTAAAGTCCATCAAAGTCTGAATCAAATGCCGCCCGCAGCCGCGTCACTTATCGAGCAGCTTCAACCGTTCCAGCGGGATAGATCTGAGGTGCAGGGCACTCCGGAAACAGACGCTCTCGTACGGCTCCAGTGGCTGAATAATCACGACAAACATCGCGTGCCATCCATTGTTCTTTTGGCTCCCGACCGAATGACCCATTCTTGGGGTGTCGAATATCTTTCTGAAGAAGACGCCGCAGCTAACACACCGCCGGACGTCACTGTCTCGTTCGATGCGCTTCATCCTGGTGCAGTGCTCCTTGACTATAAGACGTCTCGACCAATCGCCAAAACCATGGGAGAGTTCACTGGGAAGGCGACCGTCCGTATGGAGATCATGAACCAACGGACCCCTGTCGTCCCGACCGTAAGTGACTTGAGCTACTATACGGCCTTAATCGTTGACCAATTCCGACACTTCTTTAAATAGTAACGGAAGCAGGGGTTGTCGCCGAGCTCACAGGCGGTATTCCCGCGACAAGTTGGAATGAGATATACTGTCGAGTTGAAGCCGAAAGCCGAAAAGGACCTGAAAGCTATGCCGAGAGATGAGGCCCGCTGCATGTACGACGCTCACATGGCGCTTGAAACCGAGCTGACGGGCGACATCAAGAAACTGAAGGATCGTTGGCCTGAATACCGGCTTCGTAAGGGAAATTGGGCGGCTCGCTTCGAAATAGAAGGAGACAAAATAGTTGTGTATCGTATTCGCCATCGCCGGGAAGCCTATCGATCGGAGGAACTATGCTGCTGCACCCACAAATAATCGAAAAGGGTAACCGTTCAGAGGGTATCCGGTAACAGGGACGGCGGAGTCGTTCCTGCACGGTGAGCAAGAATCGAATCGACGATAAAGTTCAAAGGGTTTTTCCCCTGGAGGATGCAGGTCCTTGTCAC
>Ga0172371_10003867_pt1 | contig 23050 bp, 16 predicted proteins | sample Lak12m_FD_114543 | JGI IMG/M metagenome (GOLD analysis project Ga0172371, IMG submission 114543) | Freshwater microbial communities from Kabuno Bay, South-Kivu, Congo - kab_022012_12m | ecosystem: Environmental > Aquatic > Freshwater > Lake | place: Democratic Republic of the Congo: South-Kivu...
GCAGGCGTTCAGATCGTGACCACCCGTTCGCCGACCGGCGTTTCTCCCGCAGGTGCGACCATGAATGAGGAGCGGCCGCAGCGCGAGTTTCACCTGCTGCGTTTTTTCTCGATTGCGAGCGGCATCGCCATCCTCGCAGTCGCGCTGATCCTGAGCTGGGCGCACTACATCGAGGAACTCGATGACCAGATCGAATTGAACGGAGCGCAGAACGCCACCCTCGCCCGGACTTTCGCCAACAACATCCACCCGGAATTCGACGCCTATTTATTCCGCGAGAAGTCGGGCACGGCAAGACCGGCGGGTGATCCGCAAACACAGAAACTGCACGACACGCTGGCGCGCATGTCAATCGGGATCCCGGTCGTCAAAATCGTCATCTACGACCCCGAAGGAAGGACGATCTATTCGACCGAGCGCAAGGAATTCGGCGAAAGCAAGAGCCACAATTCCCTATTCCGGCTGGCGCGCAGCGGCAAGACGTCGAGCGAATTGACACGCCGCGGCCGGGTGAGCAAATCGAAGGGCGAAATCGCGCGTTTCGACCTCATTTCGACCTACATACCGATCACCGGTGCGGACGGCCGCGTCACCGCGGTGTTCGAACTGTATTCGGATGTCACCGCCGCGGTGGCGCGAATCAAGCAGGCCAACCTGCGGCTGCTCGCCGGCCTGATCGTGCCGTTTGCCTGTCTGTATGGCATCCTGCTGCTCATCGTCGGCAGGGCCGACAGGATTCTGCAGCGTCAGTACCGCGAACTGAAGCGCAAGGAAATGCAGATCTCCGCCAAGAACCGCGAGTTGCATGCCGAGATCGCCGGAAGGCAGGAAGTGGAAATGGCGCTGCGCGAAAGCGAGAAGATTGCCGCCAAGGCCAACCGGGCGAAGACCGAGTTTCTGTCCGGCGTCAGCCACGAATTGCGCACGCCGGTGATCGTCGTCAGCGCTTTTTCGGACCTGGGAAACCGCCTGAAGGCGCTGCAGCTCGGCGCGCGGGATTACATCTTGAAGCCGTTCGAAGTGCCTGAAGTGATACAGCGGATCATGAATCACCTGGAGGTCCGCATGCTGTATCGTGAACGCCGGCGCCAGTCCGAAATACTGGAGACGCGCGTGCGCGAGCAGGTCGCCCAGGTCGAACGGCTGTCGCGGCTGCAGCGCGTCTTCTTCCCCGCAGCTGGCCGAGCGGATCGTCGCAGGCACGCTCGGCGATCCGTTGAAAACCCACCGTTCCGATGTCACCGCGGTCTCGATCGACTTGCGCCGTTTTACCGAGTTTACGGAGTCGGTCGAGCCGGAGGAAGTGATGGAGGCGCTGCGCCAGTTCCACTCGGTGATCGGCCCGCTGATCCTGCAGTATCAGGGGACGATCGAGTACTTCGCCGGGGACGGCGTCATGGTGATATTCAATGACCCGCTGACCATGCCCGATTCGACGCAGCGGGCGGTTCACCTGGCGATAGACATGCGCGCCGCCATGGTTCCGGTGACCGCGGGCTGGCGCAACCACGGATTCGACCTCGGCATGGGAATCGGCGTCGCGCAGGGCTACGCCACGATCGGCACGATCGGATTCGAAGGCCGTTGGGACTACGCCGTGGTCGGAACCGTGGTAAACCTCGCGGCGCGCCTGTGCGCCGAGGCGAAGTCGGGGGAAATCATGGTGGACCGGAAGGTGTACGGCCGCGTTAAAGGCAGCATCGAAATGGAGCCGGCCGGCGATTTCGTCCTGAAGGGCTTTTCCCAGCCGGTTCCGGCGTTCATGGTCGTGCAGGCCCGCGCGACCTGAGCACCCGGCTGCGTCGCGCACAGTCCACGTACCACCATGAAAAATGTTCGGAAATGCTTTAGAATCCGCCACGCGTGAGCGGGAGTAGCTCAGTTGGCAGAGCGCCGGCTTCCCAAGCCTGAGGTCGCGAGTTCGAGACTCGTCTCCCGCTCCATTTTTGTCCCGCATCTATTCACGCGTTCTCAAATGAGCCCTGATTTCTCCGCCCGCCTGCTCGCCTGGCACCGGCGCCACGGACGCCACGACCTGCCCTGGCAGGGCACGCACGATGCCTATCGCATCTGGGTGGCGGAAATCATGCTGCAGCAGACCCAGGTCGCCGCAGTGATTCCCTATTACCTGCGTTTCCTCGAACGCTTCCCGGATATCGCCACCCTCGCTGGCGCGCCACAGGACGAAGTGCTGCGGCTGTGGAGCGGACTGGGCTATTACACACGCGCGCGCAATCTGCGGCGCGCGGCGCAGTGGGTAGCCGAGCAGCACGGCGGCGTGTTTCCGCGCGCGCTGGAAGAAATCCGGGCGCTGCCCGGCATCGGGCGCTCGACCGCGGCGGCGATCGCTGCGTTCGCCCATGGCACGCGCGTCGCGATTCTCGACGGCAACGTCAAGCGCGTGCTGGCGCGGCATTTCGCCGTTGCCGGCTTCCCGGGCGAGAAGCGCGTCGAAATGCGCCTGTGGCAACTCGCGCAAGAGCAGCTGCCGCCGCGCGCCATAGCGCGCTACACCCAGGCGATGATGGATCTGGGGGCGACGCTGTGCACGCGCGCGAAGCCCGACTGCGACGACTGCCCGCTGGCGTCCACCTGTCAGGCGCTGGCACTCGGTCGCGTCAGGGATTTTCCCGCACCGCGCCCGGCAAAGGCCGTGCCTACGCGCGCCACGCACATGCTGCTGCTCGTCCGCGGCGGGGAGGTGCTGCTGGAAAGGCGCCCGCCTTCGGGCATCTGGGGAGGGATGTGGAGCCTGCCCGAACTGGAAGACGCCGAGCGCGCGCGCGCGCATTGCCGCACAAGCTACGGCTGCGGCATCGCCACGCCACGGGCACTCGCCCCGCTCGTACACGGCTTTACCCACTTCAAGCTGACCATTCAACCGCTCTTGTGCCAAGTCGAGAAGCGCACGCAGGCCGCGCGCGCGCCGGGACAGATATGGCTGAGCCTGGAGGAAGCGCGCGGCGCGGCGATCCCCGTGCCCGTGCGCAGGCTCATCGAGCGCCTGCTCGCGGGCCAATTGGCAGCGTTGTAGGAGGCCCGCTCCCGGGCCGACCTAATTGGCAGCGTTGTAGGAGGCCGCCCCCGGGCCGACCTAATTGGCAGGGTTGTAGGAGGCCCGCCCCCGGGCCGACCTAATTGGCAGGGTTGTAGGAGGCCCGCCCCCGGGCCGACCTAATTGGCAGGGTTGTAGGAGGCCCGCCCCCGGGCCGACCGGACTTCGAACCAGCGCTGATCGCGGCGAGGGCGCCGCTCCTACACGCGAGGGCGCCGACACACGCGAGGGCGCCGCCGACACACGCGAGGGCGCCGCTCCTACAGCCCTGCCCTCCTCTCACCCCACCCCTCGCCCGCGCAAGCGGGTGAAAAAGTGTTCTCCCTATCCGCCCGCGATTTTCGTGATCAGGATGACCTCGCTGTCGCGGTCGATCGGCTGCAGCAAGGCATCCTGATATATCTCGTTGTCGATCGCGACGGCGATGCCCGCCTCCAGGTGCGATCGCAGCTCCGGATAGCGCTCGCCCAGCGCCTGGAACAGCTGGCGCACGTTGGCGACCTCCAGCTCCAGCTCCAGCACCCCGTCGGTATAGGGCGCGAGGCTGCTCGACAGCGCTATCCTGGCCACGGACCTCAGCCTTTTGCAGCCGCCGCGTCGTCGATCGCCTTCAGCACCCGCGGCGGCGAGAACGGCTGCTCGCGCAGGCGCAGGCCGGTCGCATTTTCGATCGCGTTGGCGATGGCCGCCATCGGCGGGATGATCGGAACCTCGCCGCAGCCGCGCACCCCGTAAGGATGGTTGGGGTTGGGCACCTCGACGATGACCGTGTCGATGCGGGGCAGATCGGAGGCGACCGGGATGCGATAGTCGAGGAAGCCCGGATTCTGCAATATTCCGTCATCGCCGTACACATACTCCTCGTTCAGCGCCCAGCCTATGCCCTGGGCCGCGCCACCCTGCATCTGGCCTTCCACATAGGCCGGGTGAATGGCCTTGCCCACATCCTGAACGACGGTGTAGCGCAGTATCTTGACCGCGCCCGTCTGTTTGTCCACCTCGACATCGACGATATGCGCGCCGAAACCGGGGCCGGCGCCCTGCGCATTGATTTCCGCATGGCCGGCGATGGTGCCGCCGGTCTTGCCGCCCATGCGCGCGATCTCCGCCAGCGTCATGGGCGCGAACTGCGCGACGCCGGCGTCGGCCGGCTGCGCGCGCCCGTCTTTCCAGGCCACGGCTTCCGCCGGCACTTCGCGGATTTTCGCCACGCGCTGGCGCAATTTCTCGATCATCTGCCGCGCCGCAATCACGCAGGCCATGCCGCTGGCGAAAGTGCTGCGGCTGCCCGCGGTGAGAAAGTTGAAGCCGAGCGAGGAGGTATCGCCGACGATGGGCCGCACGCGCTCGAATTCGACCCCCAGTTCCTCCGCCACCATCATCGCCATCGAGGCGCGCGAACCGCCGGCGACATCGATGGTCCCGAGCATCAGCGTCAGGGTTCCGTCCTCCTGCAAATTGAGCGAGCAGGTGGTTTCGTTGCCGATATTGAACCAGAAGCCGGTGGCGACCCCGCGACCCTGATTCGGGCCCAGGGGCGCGCGGTAGTGCGGATGCGCCCGCGCCGCTTCCAGCGTCTGGACATAGCCGACAGGGCCGAGCTTGGGACCGTAATAGGTCTGCGTGCCTTCTTTGGCCGCGTTCTTCAAACGGAAATCGATGGGATCCATGCCGAGCTTCTTCGCCATCTCGTCGATCACGCTCTCGACGCCGAACACCGCGATCGGCGCGCCCGGCGCGCGATAGGCGGCGACTTTCGGGCGGTTCACGGTGACGTCATGACCGACAACGCGCACGTTAGCGAGATCGTAACGGGTGAAGGCGCACATCGACGCCTGGTTCACGGGCGAGCCGGGAAAGGCGCCCGCTTGGAAGTTCAGCTCCGCCTCGGCCGCGGTGATCTTCCCGTCCCGCGTGCAACCGATCTTCACCTTGACGTTGGCCCCGGGTGTCGGACCGGTGCCGCGGAACACTTCCTCGCGCGTCGTCACCATTTTCACCGGACGGTTCGATTTGCGTGACAGCGCGATCGCCAGCGGCTCGTTGTAAATATTGTTCTTGCCGCCGAAACCGCCGCCGATCTCGGTCGGCGTCACGCGGATCCTCGACACCTCCATCTGCAGCACCTTCGCGCACTGGGCGCGAAACACGAAGTGCCCTTGGGTCGAAGTCCACAACTCCGCCTGCCCGTCCGCACTGTAGCTCGCGAGGCAGGCCTGGGGCTCGATGTAGCCCTGATGCACCGGCTTGGTGTTGAACTCGCGCTCGATGATCACCTCTGCCTGCTTGAATCCCGCAGCGAGGTCGCCGTGCCCGTACTCCAGGCGCTTGGCCACGTTGGAGGGATGATCCGGCTTCGGCTTGACCCCTGCCGTGTACTGCTTTTCGTTGAGCAGCGGCGCACCCGCCTTCATCGCGGCGACCACGTCGATCACATGCGGCAGTATTTCGTATTCGACCTTGATCAGCGCCAGCGCCGCGCGCGCCACCGATTCGCTCACCGCCGCCACCGCCGCCAGCGGATGGCCGTCGTAGAGCACTTTCTCGCGCGCCATCATGTTGCGCGTGACGTCGCGGAAATTGATCATCAGTTCACCCACCGCCGCCATTTCATCCGGCATTTCGGCGAAATCCTCGCGCGTGACCACCGCCTTGACGCCGGGCAGCGCCAGCGCGGCCGAGGTATCGATGGACTTGATGCGCGCATGCGCATGCGGACTGCGCAGCACCTTGCCGATCAGTTGTCCGGGCAGGTTGTAATCGGCGCCGAAACGCGCGCGGCCGGTCACCTTGTCTACGCCATCGGGCCGCAGCGGACGTGTGCCTACGATCTTCAACTCTTTTTCCTGGTACTTGAGCATGGTCGACATGATCAGGCTCCGCGCATTTCGCGCGCGGCATCGAGAACCGCATCGACGATCTTGTGATAACCGGTGCAGCGGCACAGGTTTCCGGCGAGCCAGAAACGCACTTCGGCCTCGCTCGGGTCCGGGTTGCGCGCAAGCAGCGCACGCGCCGCAATCAGGATCCCGGGCGTGCAGATGCCGCACTGCAGGGCCGCGTGCTCGACGAACTTGCGCTGCAGGGGATGCAGGGCTTCGCCAGCGGACATGCCCTCTATCGTCTGTATGGCTTTGCCTTCGGCCTCGACTGCCAGCATCAGGCAGGAGCACACCAGGCGTCCGTCGACCATGACGCTGCAGGCGCCGCAATCGCCGGTGCCGCAGCCCTCCTTGGTGCCGGTGAGCCGCAGCTCATCGCGCAATACGTCGAGCAGGGTCTGGCCCGTTTCACAAAGAAATTCAACCTGGTCTCCATTGACCGTCGCGCTCACATGATTTCGTGCCATCAGCTGTGCCTCCCCGCCCGTTCCATCGCGATTGCGGCCGCGCGCCGTGCCATCACGCCGGCGACCTTGATGCGGAATTCCTTGGTGCCGCGCTTGTCATCGATCGGCTTGCACGCCGCGCTTGCGGCGGCGGCCAACTTGGCCAGTGCCGCCGCGTCGATCCTGGTGCCGATCAACGCGGCCCCGGCTTCGGGCACCAGCAATGCGCGTGCGGCCACCGCGCCCAGGCTGACCCGGGCGTGGCTGCAAACCCCCTTATTGTCGAGCGTCAGGTTGACCGCGGCGCCGACCACAGCGATGTCCATTTCGGTGCGCGGCGTGAAGCGCAGATAGGCATCGCCCGAACGCGGTGAGCGCCGCGGCAACAGGAACGAGGCGACGAGTTCCCCGCCCGCCAGCGTGGTCTTGCCCGGGCCGGCGACAAACGCCTCGATCGGCACCTCGCGCCTGCCTTGCGGACCGGCGATGCACACGAGGGCGCCGGCGGCGATCAGGGCGGGAACGCTGTCTGCGGCCGGCGAGGCATTGCACAGATTTCCGCCCATGGTCGCGCGGCCCTTCACCTGGATCGAGCCGATATACTTGACCCCGTCGACGATGCCCGGCCAGGCCAGCGCGAAAGCCGCGTTCTCGATCAGTTCCATGCAGGTGATGGCCGCGCCGACACGATAGCCGCCCACTTCGGCGGCCAGGGTCGTCAATTCGGGTATGGCCTTGATGTCCACCAGCAGCTCCGGGTCGGTGCGGCCGGAGCGCATCTGGATCAGCAGATCCGTGCCCCCCGCCAGCACCCTTGCCCGGCCGTTCGCGCCGGAGAGCAGCGCGATCGCCTGCTCCAGCGTATTTGGCGCTTCGTAGCGCATTTCGTTTATCTCCACTTGTTGATTGTTCTGCCGCAGGCAAGCTGACCTGGAACTGCTGATATTGCCACAGTTATCCCCGCCCTGCGAAATACGCATTGAAACGCCTGATCATCGGGTTCGGCCCTTTGTCCGCTCCCCTCCGGCACGATGGCGCAACATGGCTGTACGGATACGCCGGACAATTGCGGGCTAGACACCGTCGTAGAGCCAGGCGACGCCGTTGTACGCCTGTTCCGCTGTACGGCCGGCGAGCAATTGCCGGCGCAAGTCGCGCACGGCATCGGCCGCGTGGTAGACGTCGCCGTAGAAGCGCGCGGTCAGCTGCACGCGCGCGGTGCGCAGATAGCGCTGCTGCTGATAGGCGAGGAACGCGGCGTTGTAATCGCCTTTCGTTTGCGCCAGGCTGCGCGCCAGCACCACCGCGTCCTCGATCGCCATGCACCCGCCCTGCGCCAGGTACTGCAGCATCGGGTGTGCGGCATCGCCGAGCAGGGTCACGCGGCCGCGTGTCCACTGGCTGACAGGCTCGCGGTCGCACAGCACCCACATCTTCCACTCGTTCGCCATCGACAGGAACTCGCGCACCTTGGGGTGCTGCCCCGCGAAGCGTTCGCGCAATTCCCCTGGATCGCCATACGTGTCCCAGCCCTCCTCGTAGCGGCTGCTGTGAAACACGACCACCAGGTTGTAGACTTCACCGCGATGCAGCGGATAGTGCACCAGGTGCGTCTTCGGCCCCGCCCAGAGCACCACGTTGTTCTCGCGCAGATGCTCCGGCACTTCGGCCAGCGGGATCACGCCGCGGTAGGCGATGTGGCCGGAGACACGCGGCTTGCCGTCGCCAACCAGTTGACTGCGCACCGCCGACCACAAGCCGTCCGCGCCGATCAGGGCGGCTCCCTCGAAGGTCTGACCCGCCTCGGTCTGGACCACCACACGATCCCCGCGATCCTCGTAGGACGCGAGCCTGCAACTCGTCGTCAGCGTCGCCAGCGGCGAGCGCTTCACCGCGTCGATCAATACTTTGTGCAGATCGGCGCGGTGGATCACCGCGTAGGGATAGCCGAAACGCCGATGCAGGGGCTCGCCCGTGGGAATGCGCGTGATTTCCGAGCCGTCGAGCGCATCGCGCATTATGAGGTTGTCGGGGAACACCGCCCAATGCGACATCTGCTCGCTCACGCCGAGCGTTTCGAACATGCGGAACGCGTTCGGTCCAAGCTGGATGCCGGCGCCGATCTCGTGAAAATCGGCCGCGCGCTCCATCATCTGGACCGGATATCCTGTTTGCGTCAATGCGAGCGCGGCGGCGAATCCGCCGATGCCGCCGCCTGCGATGAGTATGGGCAAGTCGCTTTTCGCCATGTTTCTCCTCCCCTGGTTGCCGCGATTATAATAGCTTCCCGCGCCCAGCCCTGGGCTGCGCACCTGCCGGAATCTTGCATGCCTATTGCGTCAGAACAATTCCTCGAAGAACCCGCGCGGCGCACGCCGCTGCTCGACGAGGCCGATGTGCTGGTGCTGGGCGGCGGCCCGGCCGGCATCGCCGCAGCCGTTTGCGCCGCGCGTTCAGGCGCGCGTACCCTGCTTGTCGAGCGCTACGGCTTTCTCGGCGGCATGGGCACCGCGGCAGGCGTGACGAATTCTTGCGGCCTGTACGCCAACGTGCACGGCGACATCCGCCGCGTGGTGCACGGCGTCGCCAGCGATCTTTTCGCGCGCATCGAGGCGCTGGGGGGCCTGAGCACGCCGCATCTCATTTTCGGCAAGACGCGCGCGCAGGCCTACGACATGTCGGCTTACAAATGCGCCGCAGACGACCTGCTGCTCGCCGCGGGCGCGAAACTGCTGTTCCACGCCCAGGCGGTGGGCGTGGTGATGCGGCGCGAGGGTGAAATCGACGCGCTGCTGATCGAGACGCGCTCGGGCCGCCGGGCGCTGCGCGCGCGCATCTTCATCGACGCCTCGGGCGACGGCGACCTCGCCGCATACTCCGGCGCACCTTGGGATAAAAGCGAGCACTTGCTCTACCCGACGCTGATGTTCAAAGTCAACAACGTCGATGCGCAACAGGCGAAACACGCGGTGGAGGACATTCCGCGGCTGATGCGCGAGGCCGAGGCGAGCGGCGCATACCGTTTCGCGCGCATGGGCGCGATCGTGCGCCCGATGAAGAATCCGAACGAATGGCGCGCCAACGTCACTCAGATCCGCAATGCGCGCGGACTGGCGATGGACGGCACCGACGCAGCCGAGCTCTCCGCCGGCGAGATCGAGGGCCGGCGACAGGTGCGCGATTACATCGCCTTCCTGCGTGAGCGCGTGCCCGGCTTCGCGGCGAGCACCGTATCCGACATCGCGCCCCAGGTGGGTATACGCGAAACGCGGCGGCTCAGGGGCGAATACCGGCTGACGGGCGAGGACGTGCTCGACTGCCGCGATTTCGCCGACGCAATCGGCGTCAACGGCTGGCCGCTGGAACAACATGTCGCCGGCGATGTGCGTTGGAGCTGGCCGGCCATACCGGAATCGCGCGGCTACAACCAGTTGCCCTATCGCATGCTGCTGCCGCTCAAGATCGACAACCTGCTCGTAGCCGGCCGATGCGCTTCGATGACCCAGGCGGGGCAGTCGGCGGCGCGGGTGTCGGGCGGCTGTTTCGTCATGGGGCAGGCAGCGGGAACGGCAGCGGCCATGGCGGCGGCGCAGAACCGGATGCCGCGCGCGATCGAGGTAAAATCGCTGCAGACGCAACTCGAGAGCGAAGGCGCTTACCTAGGCCGGGATGTGACATGATTGCGCAATACTTGCCGCTTGCCCGTATGGCAACTGCATTTCGAAAACGACTATAGCCGGAGAAAAAATGAAAAAGTTTCTGCTCGCTCTTTTCCTGGCCCTCGCCAGCAGCCTGGCCATGTCGGCCGATCCCTGGCCCGCAAAGGCCGTCCACCTTATCGTGCCCTTCCCGCCGGGCAGTTCGCCTGACCTCATCGCGCGCATTCTGACCGACAAGCTGGCGCAGGCGCTGGGGCAGCCGGTAGTGGTCGAGAACAAACCGGGCGCGGGCGGCAACATCGGTACCGGCCTGGTGGCGAAAGCGGAACCCGACGGCTACACCATAGGACTGTCCATCCCGGGCCCGCTGGCGGTGAATACCGTGCTCTACAAGAAGATGGAGTACGACCCGTTCACCGAACTCGCGCCGATCACGCTCGCCGCCGTAAGCCCCAACGTGCTGATCGTGAATCCCAGCCTGGGCGTGAACACGGTGAAGGAGTTCGTCGAATACGCCCGGGCGCGGCCAGGCAAGCTCAACTACGGCTCGGTCGGCAACGGAAGCGCCTCGCATCTCACCATGGAACTGCTGAAAATGCAGGCCGGCGTCGACATCGTGCACGTGCCCTACCCCGGCAGCCCGCAGGTCAACACCGCCATCCTGGCCAACCAGATCCAGGCCGGCTTCGTCGTGCCCGGCACCGCCATGCCCATGGTGCAGTCCGGACGGGTAAAGGCCCTGGCCGTCACCAGCAGCACGAAGAGCCCGGTATTGCCCGACCTGCCGACCATAGCCGAGGCCTTCCCCGGCTTCGAATCGGGCGCCTGGCTGGGCATGGTCGCGCCGGCGAAGACGCCCAAAGCCGTCATCGACCGGCTGAACCAGGAACTGGTGGCCATCATCCACAGCGCCGAAGTGCGCGAGAGAATGCTGCGCATCTATTTCCAAGCGATCGGCACCGCCCCCGAAGGCCTGGCCAGCCTGATGCGCGCCGAGCGCGACCGCTGGGCCAAGGTGATCAAGCAGACCGGCGCGACTGCGGACTAGGCCGGCCCCGGCTCCCCGGCACCGCGGTACCACAGGCTGCTCATCGGGCCGAACTCGATCAGGGCCACGCCGCGGGTGCGTTTGGCGAGCTCGCGTTTGAGGATCTTGTAGATGTCGAGGTCGAACACCGGCCGGCCGCGCACCTCGAGTTTTTCGTAGATCTCGGCTTCGCTCTTCGCCGTGCCGAGGAAGCACCAGCGCTCGAACAGGTGCACTTCGCTTTTTTCACCGGAGCGCTCGCGCAGGCCGATCGCACCCTTGTACGGCCACTGTGCGAGCCGGAGCGACTGCAGCGCCTGCATCAGCCGCAGGTTGTGCGCAGCCACAGTCTCCTTGCCGCAGCAGGCGCCGCGGCAACGCTTGAGCTGATGCGAGAAGCAGGGCGCGCCCGCCTTGCGCGCCGGCTCCAAGCCGAGCAGTGCCGGGCACAAGCCCTGCTCTTCGGCAATCGCCGTGAGCGCGGCCAGCGCCGCGTGTTTCGCGCGAAAGGTTCCGAAAAGGTTCTCCAACCGGAGCGTTTCGGCATCTCCAGCCGTCACCAGGCGCAAGGGCGCGCGGCTATCGAGCGCCCCGGCCCGCTCCCAGGAGTAGAAGTTGGCGACGCGGCGTTCGCGCCGGTTATGCACCGGCAGCAGTTCCTTGATCAGGCGTGATTCGTTCAGCAAGGCGCCCAGTTCGCCTGCGGTCTCGATCCACTCCACCCGCGTCACCTGCTGCGTAATGCGCATATCCTTGGCCAGGCGGTGGTCTGCGGAGAAATGCGCGCGCACCCGCGCATGCAGGTCCACGCTCTTGCCGACGTACAGGGGTGCCCCTTTCTCGTCGTAGAACAGATACACTCCCGGCGCCTCGGGTATCGCCTCGATGGCTTCGGCCGACAATCCGGCCGGAAGGCTGGGCGCATCCATCTGCGCCTGCACCGCGGCGTTGATCAGCGCGGTGTCCACCTGCGCATAGACTTTCTGCAGGAAATGCCACAGCACCTCGGCATCGCCCAGGGCGCGGTGGCGCGCGCTGCAGGCGAGGCCGTAACGCTCGATCAGGCTGTCGAGGTTGTGGCGGCGGTGTTCCGGAAAAAGCTTGCGCGACAGCTTGGCGGTGCACAGCACGCGCGAGCGGTAGGCGAGGCCTGCGCGCCCGAACTCGTTCCTGAGAAAGCCGTAATCGAAGCGCGCATTGTGCGCGATCAGTATTTTGCCCTGCAGGCGCTGCCACAGCGCGGGCGCGAGCTGTTCGAACGTCGGCGCGTCGCGCACCATCTCGTTGCTAATGCCGGTGAGCGACTGGATGAAAGGCGGAATGCCCTTTTGCGGATTCACCAGCTGGCTCCAGCTGCCGATGAGCTCGCCGTTGGCGACCTCGACCAGGCCGATCTCGGTGATGCGCTCGTGCGTCGCAGTCATGCCGGTGGTCTCGAGGTCCAGGAAAATCAGCGGCTGGGGGAGCATGGGTGCGAGGATTCGGTTCGGGTCGGCGTTGTCATGTTACAGAAGAATTCCAGCGGCCCCGTCAGCTTCCTGGCCTATATTTCCGGGCCGTCAATTGGTCACCGCAACCCCGCCCACTTCGAGCAGCAGCACTGCCTCCCCGTCCTTCGGCGCCGGACCGAGGCGATGCCTCAGGGGGCGGCCGCTGGCGAGCGGATCGGTGGCGGAAAACACAATGTCGGCGGTCGCGCCGTGTCCCGGCACGCGCAGGTCCTTGTTCTCCCAGTCGGCGTGATAGCAGAATATGACCAGGGTTTCGCCGTTTGGCAGCGCCCAGCAGCGCACCAAGGTCCGATCCTGCATGATGTCGAGGATGCTGCGTATGCCCTCTTCGGGTTCGGCCGCGTAGCCGAATTCGACGTAGGTTGCGCCGCGGGCCGGCGCGGCATCAATCCAGAGTATCCCGCCGTCGTCTTCCACCGTCGGCCTGGAGAGGTAGTCGGTCGGAAAGGCGATCCAGGCCACGCGCGATGCCCTGCCGCTGCCGCGCGGAGGCGTGGCCGCGCGGCGCCACCTGAATCCGGCGCGATCGCGCAGCGGCGCTGGCGCGGCGCCGGCGCCGCTGTGCGCGCTGCGGCACATGCCGGATTTATTGAAGCTGTATTTCTCGACGCCCGCGATCGAACTCGTGGCGAGGTGGAAATCACCCAGTCGCGTCGTCGATGCGCGCCAGATGTCGGACACATAGCCATCGGGGCGTTTGACGCCGAAGCTTAGGTCGAGCAGAGAGTTGGGCACGGCGGCCAGTGGACGGGTCTGCACTTGATTGCGGTGCCCGCATTGTTATATCCCGCGAGACTGCGGTCAATGCCCCACGTTCGACCACCGGTCGGCCCGGGGGCGGGCCTCCTACAATACGCGACGCCGATTACGCGGCGTCGATCTTGTTGGAGGGGCGCCCTCGTCCCGATCAGACCCGATATCGAAGCCCCGTCGGCCTTGTTGGAGGGGCGCCCTCGCCCCGATCAAACCCGATATCGAAGCCCCGTCGATCTTGTTGGAGGGGCGCCCTCGCCCCGATCAAACCCGATATCGAAGCCCCGTCGGCCTTGTTGGACGGGCGCCCCCCCGATCAGACCCGATATCGAAGACCCGTCGGCCCGGGGGCGGGCCTCCTACAGAAACGGCTCGGCGCGTTTGAGCAGTTCGTCCAAGCCCGGCTCTTTTGGATTGCGCGGCTTGCCCGGATGGATGATGGACACCTGGCAGCTCTCTGCCGCCTCGACCAGTTGCGCATAAGTGCCGGCGTTGACGTCGGCGATGTAAGCCTGCTTGTTGCCGTCGTAGCCGAACATCTTCGGACTGAGCGTGGTGCACTCGTTGCAGGTCGAGCAGCGCGGCGTTTCGATATAGGCTTCGTCGGGCGAGCGTTGCGGTTCTTCCTCCACCGGCGCGCTCGACGCAGCCGCAGCGGCTGCAATCACGGCCGTCACGCCTGGCGCCGCGGCCGAGGCTGCGGCCGCAAGCGCCTCTGCCTCCTGCTGCATGCGCTCTTCCCAGGCTCTCTTCTCGCGTGCGAGCAATTTTTCCGCGTGCGAATTGTGCACGCCGCCCAATTCCTGCAGGCTGTGCCACATTTCGCGGCAACGGCGCGCTTCGCGGATCAGTTTTTCATCGACGATCACTTTCTGCAACACGTTGTCGGCGTCCACCATCAGCAGGCTGGGCACCTTGTCCGGCAGGCCTTTGCGTTCGCGAGACAGCGACTCGTCCACCGCGATCATGCTGCCGTTCCATTTGGCGCGCGGAACGCGCGCGAGGTGGCGGGCGTAGCGGCGGTCGCTGGCGAAGAAGTCGACCAGTGTGAACGCCAGATCCTCCGCTACCCTCTGATGCTCTTCGTCCTCGTAGGCAAATCCCTGGATCGGCCAGTCGAGATCGACCTGCGAATTGGCGTCGAGAAAAAACCGCGAGGCCCAATTCGCGCCCGCGGAAGGATCGTAAGTGAATGCGGGGAAGGCGCGCGACTCCATCGCCGCGGCCGCCATCAGATACGGCGGCAGGTCGGAGGCCTTGGCGCTGGCGCCGGAAAACACACTGAATAGCGCCGGTCCGCGATAGCCGAGGCCGCGCAGCATGCGCTCGCGGAACTGGAACAGGTTTGAAGCGGCGGACTGCAGCACATAGACTTCGTTCAAGCCGATCGCCATGTTGGCGATCTGCCGGCTGCGCATGCCCGCGTTGAGGCTGCCTTCGCCGTTCGCGGACTCTTCCAGGATGTCGTCGATCTGCAGCAATACCTTGATCGGCAGACTGGAGGACAGGATCTCCATCAGTTGCGCATGCTCTACCGCCTGCATTTTCCCGGCGTTGACGCACACCAGGTAGTCGGGAAACGGCGCCAGGTCCTGCGGGTCGAGGCCATTCGCGCCGAATTGCTCGAACAGGGCGTCGTGCTTGGATTCGCTGTACTGTCCGTCGATCTCCAGCTCGGCGATGGCGATCGCCTTGGCCAGATCAACCAGTTTCGGCATGCGCTCGCGGAACGCGACCAGCGCATCGCCGCAGCGGTCGAACAGGAAAGAATAGGGCTTCGCGGTCGTGCTTTTCTTCCCCTGCGCGGGACCGGGAAAGAACCGCTGCGCGCCCAGCACGTCGAGCAGGCCGCGGATGCGCTTGCGCCTGCTCTCGGGAAACACGTCCTTCGGCAAGGCCTTGGAGAGCATGCGCGACATTGCGTCGAAATCGAACGCGTCGCCGAAGCCGCTGCCCACCGCCGCCTTCAGGTGCTTGGCGCTGCGCCCTGCGTCGGAGCGCTCATAATCGGCTCTGAGAATGTCTGACAGCTTCAGCACCACCCGGTCCAGATCCTTGCGGAAGTCCGCCGCTTTCTGCTCTTGTACCGCGGTCCAGGCATGCTGCAACAGGCGCGCGGGCAGGGCCACGTCGCAATCTGCCACTTCGCCGTCGATTTTGATCGCGGCGCGGGTGCGGCGCAGGCTGTCTTCGAATGTCTTGTCCGCGCCCTTGGCCAGGCGGCCTGCTGCCTTGTCCCAGAGCGCGGAAAGCGTTCCGCTGGCGCCGCTTGCGGCGAGCGTGCGGATTTCCTGCTCCACGCGCAGCGCATGCTTCCTGATGCGCTCGCTGTCGCTGCCGCGCGCGATGCCGGCAAGCGCGCTGTCGATCAGACCCGACAGCGACTGCGCGAACAGCGCATCGGTGCGGCCGGCGACCAGCAACAGCGGAAAATCGTAGCGCAGCTGGGTGAGTTCCCGGTATCCCGCAAACAGCGCCGGGCGCAGGCCCAGACCGTCGACCGCGTCCAGGTGCTCAGCAGGCCGCCTGCCGGTCAAGAAAAAAGCAACGTGTGCTTGAGTATCCGCTTCCATGTCGTAATCAACCCGCTTTGGTGTGCTATCGATGACGGCGTGCGCTGTGCTTTCGATGACGGCGCGCGCCGGCCCTTTTCGCTATTGTGTTATCGCAATCCGCCTTAAGCCGCTTTTTGTTCCGCGCCCTGCGGCCAGACCGTGTACTTGTCCAGTTCCGCATTGAGTCCTGCCCGCGTCAGATCGGGCGTGCGCAGCTTGTCCGAGAGCCGCAGATCCTCGTAGCAGGGAACGTCCGGATTGCGATACAGAATCCCGACCGGGATCGTATCGTGGCCGGAGGCGATCTCGCGCGCGCGGTTCATGTCGGAGGGGTCGTGCTCCAGCCGGTTCTTGTACACCTTGGACAGTCCGGCGCTGAACTGCAGGCCGTTCGCGTGATTCAGCAACTGCACTTTATTGGGGTCGTGCATCCACGGGTCGAGCGCCTTGGGCAGCCACTCGGGGCAGCGCTGGATGATGCGCACGAAGGACAGCCCGCGGTGATGGTAGGCTGCCTTGACGATGTCGAACAGCACCTCCGGTATCCAGTCGGCCGCCTGCGCGACGAAGGACACGTTCTGCACGCCCAGGGTCACGGTTAGCGGATTCAGTGCTTCGAGGTAGCTGCCTTTCGGGGTGGTGTTGCTCTTGGTGCCGATCGGCGAGGTCGGCGAAGCCTGCTTCTTGGTCAGGCCGTAGATCTGGTTGTCGTGCAGGAACACGGTGAGGTTCATGTTGTAGCGGATCGCATGGATCCAGTGCGCCGCGCCGATGCTGGTGCAGTCGCCATCGCCGGTATTGACGAACACCGTCAGGTCGGGACGCGACATTTTCACACCTTCGGCCACCGGCAGCGCGCGCCCGTGGATGCCGTGGAAGCCGTAGGTCTTCATGTAATGCGGAAAGCGGCTGGAACAGCCGATGCCGGACACGAATACGGTCTTCTCCGGCCGCAAGGCTTCGTCCCGGCACAGGCGCTGCATCGCCGCGAGTATGGCATTGTCGCCGCAGCCGGTACACCAGCGCGGCACGCCGCTCTGATAGTCTTCCAATTCGAAGTGCTCGTCGGTCATCTGCAGCAGGCACTCGGTGGCGGACATCATGTTCATGGCAATTTCACCTTTTCCAGTTCAGGGGCTGCTTCGGTTGTCCCGAAGCGGCCGGTTACTTCTTCAGTTTTTCCAGCATCACGCGGCGGATAGTGCCGGGCTTGATCGGCTGCCCCTTCACCTCGCTGAAGCAGTCGATATCGATCAGGAAGCGCGAGCGCAGCAGGATCGCCATGGACGAATAACGGCGATTCGACTCGTCGATGATCTTGTCCTCGGGGCGGTCGCTCCAGTTGCTCTCGATGGTCATGACCTTCCTGAATCCCTGCATGATCTCCTTGATTCCCGGTGCCATGGGCTGCAGGAATTGCAGGTGCAATGACGAAACCTTCTTGCCTTCGGCGCGCAGCATCCCCACCGCTTCCTCGATCGCGCCCTTGGTGCTGCCCCAGCCGACCACCAGCAGGTCGCCCCTGGGATCGCCGAATACCGTCGGCGCCTTGAGCGTCTTTTGCAGCGCGGCCAGTTTCAGGCTGCGGAAACGCAATGTCTGTTCGTTGATTTCGGCGTCGTAGGCGACATGGCTGTCGCGGTCGTGCGCGAGACCGGTGACCGTGTGCATGCCGCCCGGCTGGCCCGGAATGAAGCGGCGCGCGAGGCCGGTGGTCTCGTCCCAGTCGTAGGGCCTCGCGCCTTCGGGCACCGGGCTCTGGTCGATCGGCGGCGCCATCCAGGTTTCGTTGAACACCGGGCGCGGGAACGGTTGCTGCGACGTGGCGAGGCCGGCGTCGGTCAGGACCACCACCACCATATTGAAGGTTTCCGCGATCTTGCGCGCAGTGATAACGGAGTAGAAGCACTCTTCGATCGTGCCCGGCGCCATCACCACCTTGGGCGCGTCGCCGTGGCTGCCGAAAATCGCGGTCATCAGATCGCCATGCTCCATCTTGGTCGGCTGGCCGGTGCTGGGGCCGCCGCGCTGCACGTTCACCACGACCAGCGGAATTTCGCCCATGACCGCGAGCCCTATCCCCTCCTGCTTCAGCGAATAGCCCGGACCGGAGGTGATGGTCACCGCGCACTTGCCGGCGTAAGAGGCGCCGATAGCGAAAGCGCAGGCCGCTATCTCGTCTTCGGCCTGGTGCACCACGCCGCCGACTTTCTCGAACACCTCGGACAGGTAGTGCGAGGCCGAAGTCGCGGGCGTGATCGGGTACATGGCGCAGATCTCCATGCCCGAGGAGAGCACACCCAGGGCCAGCGCCGTATTGCCGTTGACCACGATCTGCGGTTCGGTCGCGCGCGTCGCCGGGATGCTGTAGCAGAAATCGAGGTTCGCCTCAGCCCACTTCTTGCCGGCTTCCAGCAGCATGATGTTCGAATCGACCACGCTTCTATCCTTCTTGCCGAACGCGAGGATGATCTGATCCACCGCGAGCTTCAGGTCCAGGCTGTAGATGTGGCACAGCATCCCCAGGGCATACATGTTCTTGCCGCGCCGGGGATCGGCGACCATGGTGCGGCATTCCCGCTCCATGGGTATTTCATAAACCCTGTAGCCGGCGGCCATGAGCTTGTCATGCGTCTCGACGTAGGAGGCGACGATCTTCGGATCGGCGTGAGTGCGCCACATATCCTCCAGCAGGATGATGCAGTCGGGTTTGAGCTCTTTCGCCCGCACCCTTCCGAGCAGCACCTGCTCGTTGAACGCCACCACCAGGTCGGTCTCGTCGCCGCCGTTGGTGATATAGCCGGAGCCGATGCGGATGCGATTGCCGCTGGCGCCGGCGACGCTGCGCGCGGGCGGGCGGATTTCCGCGGGAATGATTTCCGTGGTCCAGATGCCGTTGCCCATCTGCGCCGCGATCGAGCCCAGGGACTGGCCGCACTTTTGCGCGCCTTCGCCGGAATCGCTGATGATTTCAACGATGTGTTCCTTCAGCTTCACCGCTGCAACCCTGCCCGCGGGCGCCTCAATCTTCTTGCCGGGTTTCTTGACCGATTTCTGCAATGTCGTCTGGTTCATGTTTTTTCCGTAGCCGTCGTTGAGCGCGCAGTTTAGTAATGGTGCCGCAAGATCCGGTGATCGGGGACTTTCGCGCCTCAAGCGACGCGCACGCGCGCGAAATTCCGCTCCCTGCTATCGATGCCGAAAAGCGTGCCGGAGCCCCCGCCGCTATAGGGCAGCCCCGCATCGCGGATGCCCAGGTAGGCTTTCATGCCGCGCGCCGCCTTGCGCCCGGCGCCCATGGCCTGGATCACGGTCGCCGCGCCGGTGACGATGTCGCCGCCCGCGAACACGCCCGCCACCGAAGTCGCGAGGTTCTCGTCGGCGCCGATATAGCCCCATTTGTTCAGTTTGAGTTTCGACGTCTGGCCCATGATGGGGTTGGCGTTGGTGCCGATCGCATACACGATCAGATCGGCCTCGAAGTCGAATTCGCTGCCCGCGACCGGGACCGGACGGCGCCGGCCCGAATCGTCGGGCTCGCCCAGTTCCATGCGCACGCAACGCATGCCGCGCACGTTGCCCTTGCCATCGTCCAGCACCGCCACCGGAGCGGTGAGCCAGTGGAATTCCACTCCTTCCTGCTCGGCGTGGTGCACTTCCTCCGCCCGCGCCGGCGCTTCGGTGCGCGAGCGGCGGTAGACGCAGTACACCTTCTCCGCGCCCAGGCGCAGGGAGACACGCGTCGCGTCCATCGCTGTATTGCCCGCGCCGACGACTGCGACGCGCCGGCCGATGGGTTGCGGCGTGTCGAAGTTCGGAAAATCGCGCGCGCGCATCAGGTTGCAGCGCGTCAGCATTTCATTGGCCGAGAGCACGCCGTTCAGTGAATCCCCGGGAATGTTGAGCATGGTCGGGTAGCCGGCGCCGACGCCGACGAACACCGCGTGAAAGCCCATTTCGTCGATCATCTGTTCGATGGTGAACAGCCGCCCGACCAGGGTGTTGCATTCGAACTTGACTCCGAACTTCTTCAGGTTGTTGATCTCGGCGTCGATCACCTCGTTCGGCAGGCGGAAATCGGGAATGCCGTATTTCAACACGCCACCCGCCTGGTGAAAGGCTTCATAGACGGTGACGTCGCAGCCCGCCTTGGCCATGTCCGCCGCGCAGGCCATGCCCGCAGGGCCGGAGCCGACGATCCCGACGCGGAACCGGTTGGGTTCGATATAGGGAATGTTGACCCAGCCTTCCTTGATCGCGGTATCGCCGACGAAGCGCTCCAGGCGCCCGATCGCGACCGCTTCGAGCGAATCGCCGACCGTGCACACGCCTTCGCATTGGTTCTCCTGCGGACACACCCGGCCGCAGATGGACGGCAGCAGATTGGTATCGGTCAGTATGTCGTAGGCGCCGCGGAAATTCTTCTGGTTGATCTTCTGGATGAAGCCGGGAATGTTGATCCCCACCGGGCAGCCGGATATGCAGGGCTCGTCCGGGCACATCAGGCAGCGCTCGGATTCGCGCGCCGCGTCCTCGAGGTTGTAGCCGCAGGCCACCTCCTCGAAATTCTTCGCCCGCACCCGCGGATCCTGCTCGCGCATCGGCGTGCGTTCCTGCGGAATGCTGCGTATCGTCTTCTTCTTTGCCATATCCTTGTCCTCTAGCCACTAGCCGGCTGTTCGGGGAACAGCCCCCTGGCGCCATGCCGGCGTAAACCCAACCATCAAACCGTCTTAGAGCCACTTACGATATGAGGGGATATCCCCCGACTGGGCTTCCCCCTCGGGGGGGATCGAGACCTTCGGGGCGCGTCCCCTCATACTCCCCTATATCGGAGGCCATTTCGATAATTCTGAAATGACCGGTTAACCTCCCGGCGCGTCGTCGAACGGGTCCGGCAGTTCGAGCAATTCGCTTTGGCCGCCGCGCTTCAGCGCATGCAGCGCGCTCGGGCCGACCTGTTTGGTCATGCGACAGGACTCCGACCAGCGTTCGTGCGCTTCCTTCTCCACTCTGGTATAGCGCGAAAGGCGCTGCATGAGGTCGTCGAAATCGACCAGATGGCCGTCGAAATCCGGTCCGTCGACGCAGGCGAACTTGACCTGATCGCCGACCTTCACTCGGCAGCCGCCGCACATCCCGGTGCCGTCGACCATGATCGGATTGACGCTCACCATGGTCTTGATCTTGGCCGCGCGCGTCGCATCGGCGGCGGCTTTCATCATCACCGGCGGTCCGATCGCCACCACTTCTTCGACGTCGGGATGCCCCGCCAGCGCAACCCTGATGCCATCGGTGACAAAACCTTTCATCCCCGCCGAGCCATCGTTGGTGCACAGGATCAGCTCGTCGCAGCAGGAGCGAAACTTGTCTTCCCAGAAAACGAGATCCTTGTTGCGGAAACCGAGCACCGCGATCACATAGGCGCCCGCTTCCTTGAGGCCGCGCGCCTGCGGGAAGATGGGCGCCACGCCCAGCCCGCCGCCTACGCAGATCACCTTCTTCGCATGGCTCATCGGGCTGGGGATGCCCATGGGGCCGACCATGCCGTAGAGCCGCGTCCCGACCCGGCATTCCTGCTGCATCTGTTTGGTCGTCTTGCCGACCGCCTGGATCACCAAAGTGATCGTACCCTTCTTCTTGTCGAAGTCGGCGATGGTGAGCGGAATGCGCTCGCCCTGCTCGTTCAACATGACGATGACGAATTGCCCCGGCTTGGCGGCCTTGGCCATCAGGGGATGGCGCACCTCGAGCAGGTAAGTGACGTCGGAGAAATCCTCTCGTGCCACGATTTCGAAATTAGACAGTACGGACATTGCAGTCGCCTTCATATCGGGCCGGCCTTCGCGGGCTTGGACCTCATTACAAAATGAGGGAATCTCCCCCCGAACTCCCCCCAATTCAGAGTCCGCTTCGACCGTGCTGAAACGGTCTCGTGACGATAGGGGTATTTTGGCAATTGGCGGCGTCCTCCGGCCCGCCGTCTTCTGCGGCGCTGACCGGCTCCTGAAGACCTGCTTTCGGCCTGACGGAACCCGATCCGGGGCATCTGCGCGCGCCCGCGCCGCGCGCGGACATGCAAGCCGATTTCCCGAATAAATGATTCAAACCAATGTCATTCAACCGGTGGTCAACCAATGGGACGGGGCAAGTATCTTCCCGCTGGCATCGGGATGTTTTGACCTAGATCAAACACCGGGACAACGAAGGAAAAATGGCGTTAACCCCGATGGGGAAAAGGCAAAAACGGGGAAGCTACGCCACTGCCTGCGTCAAATATGCCCCGGCACCGTGCCAGGCCCTTCAATACCAGCAAGAGCGAATTGGGCCGCCGGAAACTCAGAACGCAGTTCCCCTGGCATCCGAGCCGGGTTGCTGCGAAGAAGCGACCATCTTTACCCCTTGCCACTGCGAAACGTCACGGAACAGCGCGAGCGCCTCGACCATATCGCGCGCGCTGAATTGAAGGGAACAACGCTCCCCGGCCGGCGCCCGCGACAGCTGGTGCGCAAACTTGCGCTGGAATGTGGCCTGGTAGCGCCGCCATGCTTCATCGTGCTGCCCGTGCGATTGATGATAAACGAGGATGTCGTGGCACACCGCCAGGCGGAAGCCGGCCAGGTAGGCGCGGTAGCTGAAATCGATGTCGTACAGATGGAAGCCGTCGAACGTCGCGGCGTCGAAGCGCAGCGACTCGGCGACGCTTCTATGCACCGCCAGAAACAGGCCGTCGAGCGCCTGGATGGTTTTGCCTGCGGCATGCTCTGCCAAGCCGAACATATACAGGGTAAATCCGTCCCCCGTCGGCGTCGGCTGCACCACCTGACCGTGGATATCCGGCTGGCCCGCGGCGTGCCAACTGCCCTCCATTAGCCTCGATGTGCCCACCACGCCCGCCAGATCGGCCGACTTCAGGCGTTCGGCGATCCGCTCGTAGAGATCGTCCTGCAGGATTTCGATATCGTCGTGGCAAAACACCAGCAGCTTGCCGCGGCTGCGCGCGAGGCCACGGTTGTAGCCTTCGGCCAGGCTCCTGGCATCGGCGATGCGGATCAGTTCGTAGCGCCGATCGCCCAGCCGTTCGCGCCAGTTGGCGCTGCACCGGGCAAAGCGCTGGTCATCGACGCTGCAAACGACGATGGAGAGCTCCGGCTCCGCGGAA